>Ga0129299_1000485_pt1 | contig 24988 bp, 16 predicted proteins | sample ConPoolayeCmetaG_FD_94477 | JGI IMG/M metagenome (GOLD analysis project Ga0129299, IMG submission 94477) | Hot spring microbial mat communities from California, USA to study Microbial Dark Matter (Phase II) - Cone Pool mat layer C metaG ...
GCCCGATCTGCCGACAATACGCCTTGGCCTGACGAAGGATGTCCTCGAACCGATCCGGTGTTCGGCCCGAGATGACCAACGACTTATCGCCATGCCACGGGCGCGAATCCCATCCCGTGTCGACCACGGGGTAGTAGACCAACGGGCGGCACCGCGCCACTTTCCTTTCCCAGGATTCGCGGACGGTCGCGACGATGTCGCCGTAATCCGCGCGCTTGGGGTTCGCGGATCGTTGGAGGGCTCCGCCCCACTCATGGTAGTCGGTGGCGCCGTAGTACCCTTCCTCCAGCAGCGCCTTGACCCCCGCGGCGGACTCGTGTCCGTGCATCGCAATGAACGTAATCCCCCGGTGCCCCGCGGCGCGAGCCATCTCCTGCGACTCCTTGAACGCCTCCACGACAGCCGGGGACCCCTTCAGGTCGTGCCGGATGTTGTCCGGACTCCAGATGAAAACCGCCGGTTTGTCCTCGATGTGATAGTACGTCTCGAGTGGGAAGTACTTGTCGATCCACTCGCGGGTGACGTCCCGCCAGTCCTGGCGGGAGTGGGTGTTCGGCGGGTTGTGGTTGGCCCACATGATGGCCACCTTGAGGTACTTGCGGTGCTTGGCCTTTCGATAGGCGTCGAACCAATGCTCGAGGTGCTTCCGACCCGCGACCCAGTACCAATCCACCAGGTAGCAGGTGATCCCGTTTTCGACCGACCACTTGATCTGCCAGTCGACGCATTCGGGGTTGGCCTCGTCGTAGTAGCCGAGCAGCGGTTTGCGGATCGGCGCGACCCGGCGGATGCAGTCCCATCTGGCGTCCGAATCCCACCCCGGGAAGTAGTACATGCACACGTCGAACTCGGTCGGAACGGGTCGCGGTTCGGGTACATAACTTGCCTTCGGCAGATTCAGCGGCGGGAGGAATCGCAGCACCGCTTCGACCGGCTCAGCGGCACCCGGCCCTTCGGTGACCAGTCGGACCCGGTACTCGCCGTGTCGGCCGGCCGACACGGACCAGGCAGTCTCAATTTGCTCGTCGTACTCGATGGGACCGATCGTCTGTTCGGGCGATCCGTCCGTGCACGTCAACTCGGCCGGCATCACCAACCTCGCCTTGAGCGATTCGACCTTCGCCCCGCCGCGATTTCCGAACTGCGCCAGCACGCGACAGGGACGCCCCATACGGTTCACGCCGTTCTCGAATCCGAAGTACGGCACGACCACCTCCGGCGGACCGGACGGCTCGGCGGCGATTCGGATGGAATCCAACTCCACCTTGACGTCCCTGGGCAGTTGGATACCGAAGGCGACCACGGGGTCGCGCCACTCGTGGAGGCCCACCAGCTCGATGTTGTAGTGTCGAAACAGATTGCCGCCCCGCACCGAGAAGTCCCGCGATTGGAGTCCCCGCATGTCCTGGGTGCTCCAGACGATCGCGCACGACGCGTCCTGGTCCGACCGCAGTTGCACCGTGACCCATCCCTTGTCGGTGACCGGCAAGTGCAACCGTGGTGCGAGCAGAACGTCCGCCGCCGGATGAACACGCCAGGTGGACGTGTCCCCCTTGAACGACCAGACGAACGCGTCCGTCAGGGGCGGCTTGTCGGCGCCCCACTCGCAAACCCGGATCGCGTCGATCTCGAAGTGACTGCCGTTGTATACGTCCAGACGGAGCTGGCGGATGACCCCCTCGGTTTGCCAGAAGGGCAGGATGACCGCCTCCTCCCAGTTCCCATCGCCTTTCAAGCGAAACGGGGTATTCTTGTCCGGCGAGAACCCGTCGTACTTGCCGGTCGTCTGGCCGGACCAGAAGACCTCGCCCATGCCCGGCCGGCTAGCCTTCATCCGCAGCACGATGAACTGCCACGGATTGGCCTGGATCTCGATGCCCTTGCACGTAAAGAACGGGTCCCAGTCCACCGCGTCGGCGGACACGACGCCGTCTTTGAGGGTGACGGAACGCAGGGCGCCGTTGGGCACCCAAGCACGAAGGTCCGCCTCCGTGTCGAACGTCCAGCTCTTGAGGTCCGACGTCGTCGGCCCCATCGCCCATGCCGCGACGAGAAACAAGGTCACCATGGTCGTCCTCCCAATCCGTGCGGTGAAGAATACCCTCACCCGACCGCGTGGGGCAACCTTCCGGTGCGCGGGGGCAATCCGGTCCGCGGCGTTCTCATCGGCTTGATCCGATTGCCCGATCTCCTATCATGGCACGCGGCGTACCGGACGGTTCGATGGGATGCAAACGATTCGGTGTTCCTGGACTGCAGACGACCGTGGGACGTGGCGCGACGGGTGCGCGATGGTCGTTCTGGCGGGTCTGGCGATCGGAGTCTACGCCAACAGCCTGCCGAACGAATTCGTCTACGACGATCACGCCGTGGTGGTCGGGGATCAGCGGAGTCACAGCCTGTCTCGCATTCCGGAGCTGTTCACGGGGGGATACTGGACGGTCACACGGCGGACCCTGTATCGCCCGATCACCCTGCTCAGTTTCGCCTTGAACCATGCCGTGACCGGACTCTGGGCGCCGGGATACCGTGCGGTCAACCTCGCCCTGCACGCGCTCGTCTGCGTCGTATTGTTTCAACTGATGCGGGCGCTTTTCGGAGCGTTCTGGCCGGCTTTCGTCGCGGGTCTCGTCTACGCCGTACATCCCATTCACGTCGAAGCGGTGGTTCCCATCGTCGGTCGATCCGAGTTGCTCAGCACCCTGGGGGTCACGACGGCGATGTGGCTCTACGTCCGCGACGCCGCCCGAGGCGGTCGGGGGGTCACGGGACGCTACGTCGGCGTCCTCGTGTTGGCTTGGGCGGCCATGCTCAGCAAGGAAAATGCCGTCGTCCTGATCGCCCTGGTCGCGGCGTTTGACGTGTGGCGACGGCTTATGGTATCCCCCTCCGACCGCGTCGGCGGATGGGAGGCCTATCTGACCGGCCGCTTTCTATGGCGGTACGCCGGGCTTCTCGGCGTCGGGGTCGTCGTGTTGACCATGCGGCACGCGGCCCTCGGCATGGTCTTGGGAGAGGCGGTCCGGTTCCCGCTCGCGGACAATCCCCTGGGGTATGAATCATGGTCGGCCCGCCTCCTGACCGGTCTGGTGCTGCTCGGGAAGTACGCCCGCCTGCTGGTGCTGGGATACCCGCTCTGCTGCGACTACAGCCCCAACGCCATTCCCGTGGTCCGATCCTTTTCGTGGGTCGTGGGAGGCGGACTGGTGTGCGGGGTTGCCCTGGTCTTGTGTCTGGGGGTGTCCCTGCTCCGCCGCCGTCAGATGGTCGTCGCGGTTGGCTGGTTCCTCCTGAGCTATGCCCCGGTGGCGAATGTCTTCGTATTGATCGGGACGATGTTCGCCGAGCGGCTGATGTACCTCCCTTCGGTGGCCGTCGCCATGGCGTGGGGCCTGACCATTCCTGCCCTCGTGTCCCGGTTGTGGAACCACCACGAGAGGTGGGCACGGGTAGGGGCGGTCGTGATCGGGGGGATCGTCGCCACGGGGGTGACAACCTACGCGGCGCTGACCATGGGGCGCAACCGGGTCTGGCGAACCGACGAGTCTCTATATCGGGACGGGCTGGCCAAACAACCGAACTCCGCGCGATGTCAGTACAACATGGGGGCGTGGTACGCCGGCAATGGGCAGTTGGAATTGGCCGTCCGGCACCTCCGCCGCGCCATCGAGATCGTCAGTCCGTATTACCTGGCCAGGACGAAGCTGGCGAGCTGCCACCTGATGCGGTCGCAATGGCCCGAGGTCGTCGAGGTGCTCGATCCCCTGCTCGCCGCCGCCTCACCCCGGAGCGAGCACTTGGTCTCTCCCTTGTACATGGTCGGCAAGGCGAAGATGGAGATGGGGCGGTTCGCCGAGGCCTGGGACGCCCTCGACCGGATCACCAGGATGGAACCCAATTACGTGCCGGCAATGCGACTCCGGGCGGAACTGATGGCCGAACCCCAAAGCAAAACCTTTTACAGACCGGGTGATGCTTGGGCGCTCATCCAGGAGGCGGTCCACGCCGATCCCGAGGAGCCCGCAAACCTGCTCGCGGCCGCGCGAATCGCCTTGCGACAGAAGCGCGTCGTTGAGGCGGGACTGTACCTGGACCGGGCCGACGACGCCCTTCGGCGGCAGTTCGACCGGGCGCATCGCGACCGGCAAGCCAGGGTGACTGCGATTGTCTTGAGTGCCATGAAACGCGATCTGGACACGCTGCGGGCCGAATTCGATCGACAAACGGAGGAACGCCGGTCGAGGTTGCCCTGGGTCGCCACGCCGACCGGACCGGCCACGACCACGAGCACCGCGCCGATGCTCCCTTCTACGAGCGGGACGGCGACCGCGGGGGTGCGGCCGGCGATTCCGCCGTCGTCCCGTGAGGCGTCAACACCATGAGACTCCGTTGGTCTCGGCAACACGTGGTCCTCCGTCATCCCTTCACGATCGCCCGATCGAGCACGACGGCCAAGCAGACGCTCCTGGTCGAACTGGAACACGAGGGCATCGTCGGTCTGGGCGAGGCCGTGCCGACGAACTACTACGGGCAGACGATCGATTCGTCCGAGGCGGCCCTCGAGGGGATCTCTCGGTGGTTGGGTGACGATCCCTTCCAACTCGAGCGGATACTGTCCCGTTGCGTGGAAAGGTTCGACGACCAGCTCGCCGCGGTCTCCGCGGTCGATTCCGCCTTGCATGACTGGATCGGAAAACGGCTAGGCGTGCCCGTCTGGCGCCTTCTCGGACTGGATCCCGCACGGGTGCCCGTCAGTTCCTTCACCATCGGCATCGACGACCCGGACGCGATCGAGACCAAAGCGGTCGAAGCGCAGGACTATCCGATCTTGAAGGTTAAGGTGGGCACCGCGCAGGATGAAGAGATCCTGGCCGCTGTCCGGCGCGTCGCCCCCCACAAGACGCTGCGGGTCGATGCGAACGCCGGGTGGTCGATCCACAACGCCGCGGAGCGGATCCGCGCGGTGTCACGATTCGGCATCGAGCTGGTCGAACAACCCATCCCACCGGGGGAACCGGATGCCCTGCGGGGTCTGCGCAACTTGGGCATCGCGCCAATCGTGGCCGACGAAAGCTGCATCCGACCGGCGGACGTGCTGCCACTCGCCGGGTGCGTCGACGGCATCAACATCAAGATGAGCAAGTGCGGCGGGATACGGCAGGCTCTCCGAATGATCCACCTGGCCAGGGCGTGCGGGTTGAAGGTCATGATCGGGTGCATGCTCGAAAGTTCCGTCGGCATCGCCCAGGCCGCCCAGTTGGCCCCACTGGCCGATTGGATCGACCTCGACGGGCACCTCCTGCTCGAAAACGATCCGTTCGAGGGGATGGGTGGTGCCGGTGGTCGGTTGACCCTGACCGATCGACCGGGTCTCGGCGTGACTCGACGACCCGCGTCTCAAGATTAGACTGCAACGCTAAGAAGGCTGGCAGAGAGCTACTGGCATATGGGTCGTCAATGCGTTGAAGCGCGTGACGAGGTCGCTGTCGTCACAGTTGGGAGCGGCTCGCTTCCCGGTCTAAGCGGCCTCTGGAGATGCTTCACGGTACCGAGGTACACTGGCTGCCGTGATCTGCCGCGTTAAACGGGGCCCATCACGGGCAGCCAGCGGCACCCACTCGTCGGTCTTTGTTGAAATCGGATTAGGGAACCGTTTCGACTGCTATCGATCGCCGTTCTTCCACCGCCCGGTCTTCGCATAGGGCGAAGGAAGTTCGATTCTGTCGAACGGTCTGGGGTTATGGAGTTCATCGGCGAGACCATTTCGGTTCAAACGCAGGGTCAGGCAAAGCGCCCCGCGAGTTTTTCCTGGCGGGATCGGACGTACCGAATCGATCGGATCCTGGTGAGTTGGCGCGACTACGCCATGCCCGCCCATCTCCGTCGCCCCAAGTGGACGATGCGGCGGCACCGAAACTACTATCACGTCCAGACCGACTCGGGCGAACGATTCGAGATCTATCTCGATCGGGGTGCCAAGCGGCTGGAATGGGTGCTGCTCAAGCGCCTTGAGCCCGTTCCGCCCCGCCGAAAGCCGCACTCGAGTGACCCGGATCCCAAGGACGGGAATCCCGCCCGACCGGGGATGCAAGAGGGGATGTTGCACCGGCCCCCCGGACCGAGAGGAAACGCGGACGGGTTGTCATAGGAACCAGGAGGATGGCCCATGTTGGGGTGCGATACGTGGCGGGCCGCTGCCGTCTTGTCCCTGATGGGGTGTGCGATGTCGGTCGGACCGGCTCGGGCCGTCCGGGGTGAATCCCAGACGATGCCGAAGCCCGCCACCGGGGCCGAGGAGCGAATTGGGCGACCCGTTCGAGTGGTCAGCCTGAGCTTCCACGGCAAGGGTCTGGACCAGGTTTGCGAGGTGGTGAACCGTGAAGGGGGCAAAGGCGCCGACCTGATCGCCCTGCCCGAGGTCTGGCGCGGACAGAACAGTCCGGAGACGCTGGACGGACCGACGATCAAGGCCATCGCGGCCCTGGCGGCCAGGCACCATACCTACATCGTCTGTCCGATCGACCGGAAGGAAGGGGCGCGGCGATTCAACTCGGCCGTCCTGATCGACCGTCGGGGTCAGGTGGTCTGCGTGTACGACAAGGTGTTTCCCTATTGGTCGGAATACGACCTCAAGCCACCGGTGGACGTGGGGAAGGAAGCACCGGTCCACCAAGCGGATTTCGGACGGATCGGGATGGCCATCTGCTTCGACGTGAACTTCCCCGAAGTCTGGAAGCGACTGGCCGATCAGGGGGCCGAACTGGTCGTCTGGCCCAGCGCGTATTCCGCCGGCACGACCCTTCAAGCCCATGCCTTGACGAACCATTTCTACATCGTGACCTCCACGTGGAAGTGTGACTGCATCGTGTATGACATCACCGGTGAGGAGATCCACTATTCCAAGGGGCAGGACATCCACGTCGCGCGGATCACCTTGGACCTGGACCGCGGCATCTACCACCAGAACTTCAACATCGAGAAGCGCGACAAACTCCTCAAGGAGCATGCCCGAGAGGTCATCCAGGACAAGTGGCTGGACCGCGAGCAATGGTTCGTGCTGAAGGCCACGCGACCCGGCGTGAGCGCTCGCGGGTTGGCCCGGCAGTACGGCATGGAAGAGCTCCGCGACTACATCGATCGCAGCCGGCGCCAGATCGATCAGAAACGGGGTTGGGAGTTCGCGACGAAACGCTGAGCTGCCCAACGCTGAGCTGCCCTCGGAGTAACCGTTCAGACCTCAGGTGGGCTGGGGGATCGGGGACGGCATGAGGCCGCCGAAGTGATGGACGTTCAAGACCTCCCGGATGAACCGCCGGGCGGATGCCCCTATTTTCGCGCACGGTTCAAAAACGGGCCTGGTTCAAAAACGGGGACTCACCTCCGAGCCAACCCTCGACTGCGACCCAGAAAACGGGTTCCGGCGAGGTGCCTGTCCCCCGTTTTTGAACCATGCCCAACGCCCTGAAGGGGCGACATCAGGGCGTGACGCGCGGAGCGCACGCCGGCGGCGCGCGCCCTTTCAGGGCTGGGGAGGTTTGGGGGCGTCGGACTACCGGGGCCGTTGGCCCCGGCTAGTCTCTCGTGCCCCTTCGGGGCGGAACATAACCCGCCAAAACCGTCACGCACCCACCGGAGACTTTCATCCCCTCCTTACCCTTCCACGACCGCCTTCCGGATGGTTTGACTGGCGATTCGCGCCTCGTCTGGCACGTAGTCGGTGTAGGGACCCTGTGAGGCCTTGATGACGCCGACACGGGACTCGACAACCTCCGGGTCGGTGATATCGCGCCGGTACAAACGTCGCGAAGCGATCACGTCGTTCGGATAGGTGAAATTGTCCAACGTGGCCAGCTCAACCAGGATGCCGACACCGATGGCCGACTCGAGCATGCCGCCGACCCAACACGGAATCCCGTGGTCCTTGGCCAAGTCATGAATGGCCTTGGACGTCGTCAGCCCGCCGACGCGCCCGGGTTTGATATTGATGATCCGGCAGCTGCCGAGCCGGATCGCCTGTCGGGCGGACCAGAGGTTCCGAATGCTTTCGTCCAGGCAGACCGGCGTACCGACCCGGCGTTGGAGCTCGGCGTGGTCGTTGAGGTCCTCATGGCCCAGGGGTTGCTCGAACATGGCCAGGTTCAGCTTATCGAGTTGCTTGAACAGGTCGAGGTCGTCGAGGGTGTATCCGCTGTTGCAGTCGACGTGGAAGGTAAAGTCCGGCCAATGATTGCGAACCGTTCGTATGACGTCGAGGTCCCATCCGCGGCGGATCTTCAGCTTGATTCGGGGATATCCGGCGCGGACGGCCTGGTCGATCTGTGCCAGGAGCACGTCGATCGAGTCCTCCACACCGAAGTCGTGGCCGGAGGCGATCTCGTCGCGTTTGCCGCCGAGCAGTTTGCGCAGTGGAACGCCTTGTCGCTTGGACTCCAGCGCCCACCAGCACAGATCGCAACCGGCTTTGGCGAAGCTGTTGCCGCGAAACTGATCGAGCATCTCGTTGAGCTGCTCGGGCGTCTCCCAGTCACGACCGACGATGCGGGGGGCGAAGATGCGTTCGATGGTATGGGCCACGCCGCCGGCCCACTCGTTGCAGTAGGTTGGTTCGGCCAACGGTGTGGTTTCAACCCAGGCGGAAAGGTCGCCGCTGTAGGCCTTGATCAGGACGGACTCGATGTCGGCGTCCTCGCCGTAGGCCGTCCGCCACGGCTTGATAAGCGGCAGTCGGACGTGGTGGATCTCCATGCGGTTGATCTTCATGCGACGGTTCTCCTGACCCGAACCCGTAGCCCCGTGGTTTCCAGATCCGTTCGACGGAGCACGATACCCATCGGCAGATTCCATGACCAGGGCGCCGTTCGCATCTCCCGCCACACCACTGTCGGATGGAAGAACCGGGCAATATAATCAGGAGACGATGAAGGAACTCCCTGAGGGCATCTTGGATCAGATCGTCGCGCGGCTCGTGGAGGCGCTTCATCCGGAACGGATCTACCTGTTCGGGTCGCACGCCTACGGAAGACCGCATCCCGACAGCGACTTGGACCTGCTGGTGGTCGTACCGGACGACCCGACGGACCGATGGGAACTGGCCATTCGAGGACGGGCATCGTTGCGGGGGCTGCGGGTTCCGGTGGACGTCGTCGTCTTCCATCGTTCGGAGATGGACAAGTGGGCTCCCGTGAGGTGTTCGCTGCCTCACGCCGTCGTCAGGAAAGGCAAGCTCATTTATGTCTCCCGAGAGAGAGCTGCTTGAGCAGTGGCTTGAACGCGTTCGGCGGGACTTGCGCTGCGCGGAGGTGGACTTGGCGGCCCAACCTCCGCTGACCGAGGATGCCTGCTTCCATTGCCAACAGGCCGTCGAAAAGGCACTGAAGGCCTTCCTGGTGTACCGGGGAGTCGAGTTCGAGAAGACGCATGACATCGATCTGATTCTGGACCTCTGCACAGAAGCGGACGGAGCATTCGAGCAACTCCGTGACCAGGCTACGAGGCTGACCGTATATGCCGTTCGCTTTCGATACCCCGATGTGAGTCCCGCCCCGAGCGCCGAACAGGCTGCGAAGGAGTTGGAGGTCGCCAAGCGCGTCTGGCGGTTTGTTCTCGACCGCCTTGGCGATCAAGGAGCTCAAGACGAGTCGTGACCGTCGTGTCCGTCCGTTGAACCCTGCCCCTATTTTCCGTTTGCTTTCGGTCGCGGGCGGTCGGAGGGGATGACGGCGATGGCCTCCATTTCACACAGGAGCTCGGGTCGGCAGATACCGGCCTCCACGCAGGTGCTGGCCGGCGGAGGGTGCACCCCGTACTGATCGTAGAACGCGCACCGCTCCTCGTTGAACGCGGCGTAGTCGCTGCTCATGCTCTTCAGATAGATCGTGGTTCGAGCGACGTCGTGCCAGTCGGCGCCTTCGGCCTCGAGGAGCTTGGTCACGTTGAAGAACATCCGCCGGACCTGGTTTCGCAAGTCCCCGACGTGAACGCTCTCGCCGTTCTCGTCGACACTGGCGGTTCCGGAGATGAACAGCATCACCACGTCCCCGAGTTCCACGCGCATCCCGCGAGAAAAAGCCGAGGGCTTGGCGTAGTCGTAGGCCTCGTTGAGGACTTCCGGTGCGCAAATGGGTCTCTTGCCGATTCGTTTCTTACCGACCGGTGCCGCACGTTCCATCAACCTACGTCCTTTCCGCAATGACTGCGACACAAGATTCGTTCCCTACGAGAAGCAGTATCGTACCGCTATTTGCGGGCTTGAAGCAAATGCCCGTACTCCTCGGCCAACGGGCAGTTCATGTCGATCCACGCCGTGATCCGACGGCGTTCCTCCGCGGTCAGCTTCACGTCGTAGTGTCCTCCGTCGATCAGCTTGATCAACGGGCTGGCGAGCGTGCCGACGGCGAGCGGTTTGCCCGGCGGGACGCCGTGCAGACTCCCCCACCAGTTGTCGTAGAAGCTCACCAGCGGGGGCTTGCCCTCGGGACGCGGCGAGACGAGTGCCTTGTACGACACCGGCACGCCGGGGGCCATCGGTCTGGACGACAGGTCCAAGTTCGCATCGCGGCGGGTCGGACCGTGGCAGCGAAGGCAGTGGTTGTCCCAGACGGGTTGGACCAGTCGGGCGTAACCGATCCGCGTCGCGCCCCAGGGGGGCGGGGTGATCTTATCCGGATCGCGTCGGGCCGCCCGGGGGACGTCCCGATTGGGCGGCGGTTCTCGTCGCGCCTCGTGGCACCCGATACAGCTCCGTACCTCGCCCGGTTTGAGGTGCACGTAGCTCTTCATCCGTTGCAGCTCGTTGTAGTTCTCGTCCAGGACCGCAAAGAAGATCGGCTTGTCGGTCGGTGCGAGGAAGTGGGCCGAGCCGTCCGGTTCCACCGGGACCGTACCGTAGATCCGCTTGGCCGCGATGCCGGGCGCCGGCTTGTTTTGTTCCCACGGGCTGGCGTACCAGGCCATGAAGTCCGGGAAGTGCTTGACGTAGGTGCCGTCGGTCTTTCGAGGCAGGTCGTGTTTGACCTCCTCGGCGATCTGGAGGTATCGAACACGACCGCGCTCGACCTCCGGGCCGAGGCCGCGGTACACATCCACGAGCAGCAGGACGGCATCCGGCATTCCCGGGCGTCGTTCGGACGGGAGGACCGGCGGTTTCGGTCTGGACCGCAACGGTCGGGGTTGGAAGCACGAGATGTCCTCTTCGGCCCACAGAAGTTCCTTCGCGCCGTCGCGCTCAAAGAGGAACAACCCGAACTCGCCCTCCGGAGCGTGGGACACCATGAAGAGGTCCGCCGACAACGGCCAGGGGTCTCGGTAGCCGTACACCGGTCCGCCGCCGATGGTGATCGGGTAGTCCGGTGTGAGGTTCTCGATCGCGGCCAGGTTGTTCATCCCCCGCGACGGATCGACCAGGACCATCGGTCCGACGTGGTCGCCCCAATGCGAACAGATGGTACAGACGATCCGCCGGTCGCCCGGAACAGGTCTGGCGGAGATGAACGTGTAGGGTTTGGCTAGGTTGTTGCCGAAGACCTGCTCGCTGCCCGTGCCGTCCGGGTGGATCGCCCAGAGGCTTTGGATGTAGTCTGCTCCTTTGTCGAGGTACTCCCATCGTGTGTACAGAATTCGCCCGTCCGGCAGGACGGCGGGCGACCACTCGTTGACGTTGTTGGCCGACAGGAGCTCGATGCCACTCCCGTCACCGTTCATGACGAAGAGCGTGGCCGCCTCGGTCGAGAAACACAGCACGCGCGACGCGCACCGCGTGCTGATGAAGGCGATGCGGCCGTCGGGCAGGTGGCACGGGTAGGTATCGTGGAACGGTCCGTCGGTCAGTTGCTTCAAACCGCTTCCGTCGGCATTCATCCGGTAGATGTGATAGCTCCCACCGGCCGAGTCGCGGTAGCTGAACAGGATTTCCTTTCCGTCAAAGCCGACGTCCGGGTCGCGGCAGGTGCCCTTCGATCCGTCGAAGAGGCGTGCGACGTCGGGATGGCCGTCGTCGCCGCGGAGCCTCAGCACGTAGACGCCGCCACCCGGGCGGAACGGCGCGTCGCTGTACTCCGTGTAGATGTGCGACGGGTGGTAGATGTGCCGCTCAATGAAGACGACGGACTCGAAATCCATCGCCGGATGGTTCAACAGAACCTGCCGACGAAGCGCTCGGGCAGCCGAAATCAGCGCGCTTCGCCACGCCGACCCGTCGGCGGTTCCTGACGGCGGACCTTGGCGCCACGCCTGATCGATCGCCGCGAGTCGGGTTCGTTGGGCGGTTACGTCGGCTCCGGCCTGCTCCCGACGTCGCACCGCCGTCTCGACCTCCGCCAAGGCGACGGCGACCGGATCGTAACGAACCATGGGCAACCTGAACTCCGTACCGCATTCGCACCGCATGCGCAGGTCGGCGCGGAGAAGTCCTCCGTGGGCATGGCCTTGGAGGCGGACCGGTTGGGGCCGCTCCGCGGACAGGCGGCCTTGCCAGACGACCGAGGTGGACCGTTCGGAACCCGCTTCCCGCATCGACTCCACCTCGAGCCGAACGGTGGGTTCACCCGACCCGTCCGCCACGCCGACTTCGGCGGTGAAGGTCGAGGGAGAAACCTCCGCCTCCGTCGCTCGAAGGAACATCGCGGAGGAGCGGAACTCGAACGTCGGCCCGGTGGATTCACCACCCGGTCGGTCGATCCCGACGGCCACCTCCAAACCACGCGTCGTATCACCGGGCAGTGATGATATTGGAATTGCCAGCTCAGCCGCGTTCCATTCGCGCGACAGTGCGCCATCGACCGGGAGGCGTTTGCCGTCGGGCAGATCCAGCCACAGACCGGACGGTCGAAGGACGACGCCGGCCGTTCCGATCCGGACCGGTCGAGCCGGCAACAACGCCGCGTACCGGACGGCCAGGTAGATCCTGTCCGCATCGCGGCAGGCCATCAATCGAACCGATTCGATCCCCTCGGGCGATCCGGGTGACCGCACGAGCTGTCCACCGCCGCTGGCTTGCCGCCAGCACGCGTCGTCGAACCGTCCGTCTACGGCAGGAGGCGTCCGAACAATGGGCAGCGGCAACACCGGTTTGGGTTGATTCCGAATCGCCTCGGTGAGGCGACGCGCCTCGAGCTGCGCGGCGGCGCGATCGAACGGATCGGGCGAGGGCGGAACGGACGTCGGCTTGTCGGTTCGAGTTTCAACCGTCGGATAGGGACCGAACTTCGCCGCGAACCGTCGGATCGCCGTGGGGTCCGGGTCGCCGTAGACCTCGATCTCGTCGATCCGTACCTGACCTCCCTCGGCGGTGCGGATTGCGACACGAACCCACCGCGCGGGCACCGGGAGAAACTCAAACGCCGTCGTGCGGCGAACGGGCGGTCCCTCGTATCGATAGACCCGCTGCCAGACGGGCGAACGGGTGTCCTTGTCATACTCCCGCGACACCAAAATGTCGAAGGCAGTGGCCGCCCGATCGGTGTACCGCCCGGCGTGCTCGCTCCCGAGAACCACCGCCCCGATCAGGTAGTCGCCACCGAGGTCGATCTCGGCCCAGGACGGATCGGACGCCGAGATCCAGCTATGGGCGTTGTTGTACCGGCCGTCGTTGAGATGGCGGATTTGATGGATGGGCATCCTTCCGTCGTCGTAGACGCTCGAAGCGGCGGCCCGCGCCTTCGGCCCGAGGGCCAGGTTCACCAGACCATGCCCGTCGTCTCGGGGCACGGGTTCGTCTTTCATCGTTTCTTCGCCCCGCACCAGCCCGCAGACAAGGCAGAATGAGACGAGCGGATGAGCGATCCGCTTGACGACAAAAACCCCGTCGCAACGGCGAACCATTCCCGGCATGGGCCCACCCCTTCTCGATTGCACACCATCCCGTCGGCGTTGGATTACCGATGGCATACCAGAATCGCCTCCTCCGACGATCAGGCAAGCCTCCGGCCGGCGACCTGCCGCAGGATGTCCCAGAACGCTCCGCGATACCCGGCCGCAATCGCCCGCTCGAGCACCGTGTTGTCGTTGTAGTTGTAGTTGCTCGCGTCGTCGCCGATCGGCGAACACCCCGGCGGTTGCGGACGCGCGGGCATGAAGAACCGCTCGTCGTCGCCGATCCGATCCGCCGTGAACCCCGCCGGGTCCTCGCCCAAACGATGGTCGATGAAGAAGACCGGCCGGAGGAAATCGTTGTTTTGTTCCGTGCACCCCCGGAGATTCGGGTTGTCGCGAAGCCGACCCTGACCGGCGACGATCTCCGCCAGCCGCGTGCCGGGATAAACTCGAACCCCGAGAGCGGCACCGGCCCGATCCGGATTGACGGACTTGACGAACTCGATCGTCTCCGCCACCGAGTCCCTGTCTTCGCCGGGACCCCCGAGCAGCAGATCGAGCATGACGGTGATCCCCGCGCGGCGGCAGGTCTCGACCGCCCGGCGGATGGCGTCGCGCCGGTAGCTCCGACCCAAAGCGGCCAGCATTCGATCGCACCCGCTATCGACGCCGAAGTTGATCCCAACGCACCCGGCCCGGCGCATCGCCGAGGCAAGCTCCTCGCCGAACGGCTCGACGCTCGCATAGGTGTACCAGCGAAGGCGATCGCCCAATCCCCGAGCGATGATCTCCCCGCACACCGCCGCGGCGTGCTCCGGCGGAATGTTGAACTCGCTGTCGCAGAAGTGCAGGACGTCGATGCCACGGTGCAGAAGCGACGCGATCTCGTCGACGACCTGCCGTGCAGGACGACCGCGCGACCGCCTTCCCTTGACCAGCGGGTCGGCGCAGTAGATGCACCGGGCCGAACAGCCTCGCTTGGTCTCGATGTTGCCCATGCCGCCCGTCCGGAAATACGCGGCGTTGTCGATGAGCGAACGATCGGTCGGCAGGTCGAGCGACGGGGCGTAACGGGGCGGGTTGACGCGGATGCCGCCTTCACCGTCACGATAGGCCACGCCGGGCACATTCCGGTAGTTCGTTCCCGTCCCAAGGCATCGCACCAGTTCGAGCAAGGCGTCCTCGCCGTCGCCGACCACCGCCAAGTCAACCCCGCAGTGGTTCATGATCGGAACCGGCAGAAGCGTGAACCCGCAACCACCCAGGATGATCGGGGCGCGGGTCACCGACCGTATCTGATCGACGACCTGGGCCAGCCGCGGCACGAACCAGGCGCCGCTCGGCCAGAAGCAATCGTCCGTGTTTCGGAACGTGATCCCCACGGCAAGCGGTTCCGGATCCCCCAGCACCTCGGAAAGCCAGACCGCCGGGTCGTCGGTGAACGACAGGTCCACCACGCGGACCTCGAGACCGGCCCCGCTCAACCGCCCACCGATGTAGTCCAAGGCGAGTGGGGCCACCGGCGGCCGCATCCGATTCGAGTTGACCAGGATGACCCGTCGAGCATTCACCACCGTCCTCCGATCCGACGAACCGGAACCGTCCGCCATTGTCACATGAAAGCCCGTCGTAGCCAATCGCAGACCGGACCCGTACAATGACCCGCCGTGAAGAGGACGAAGCGCCACACGGTGCCATCTCATAGGGAGGTGTGCGTTGAGCAAGAAACGTCTGGTCCGGTCGTTGCCTGTTTCGGTGTTGTTGGCTTCGTCGGCGGGGGCGATGGAGTTCCGCTCCGCCCGGCCCATTTGGCCCCTGGGCCGGGAGAAGGACAGGAACCTGTTCGTCGGTTTCCGGGCGGAGTTCGACGTGCCCCGGACGACCGAACGCGTCGTGCTTCGGATCACGGCCTGGACGGTCTACCGCGCCTTCGTGAACGGGGTGTTCTGCGGATACGGTCCGGCCCGCGGACCGCACGGTTACTTCCGCGTCGACGAGTGGGATGTCACCGACCGACTCGTTCCGGGAAGAAACCTCGTCGCCATCGAGGTGGCCGGTTACAACGTGAACAGCTACTACCTCATCGACCAACCGTCGTTCCTGCAAGCGGAGGTCCTCTGCGGGCCGACGGTACTCGCCTCGACCGCGGGCAAAGGGTCTCCTTTTCACGCGACCCTTCTACCCCAGCGGCTGATGAAGGTGCAGCGGTACAGCTTTCAGCGGCCCTTCTCCGAGGTCTATCGACTCGACCCGACGTGCCACGCGTGGCGCGGTGACCCGGCGGCGGTGGTGACGACGGTCGAGTGCCCGCCCCTGCCGGGCAAAAAGCTCCTGCCGCGGCGCGTCCCCTACCCGATGTTCGACTTGCGACAGCCGGTCCGACACATCTCGCAGGGAAACCTCCAGACCGGACGGAAGGTCAAGTCGTTCTGGAAGGACCGTTCGCTGACGGGCATCGGACCGAAGCTCGGCGGCTACCCGGAGAAGGGACTCGACGTCGTCCCGTCCATCGAGCTCCAAACGATCACGACCCTGCCCGGCCTGACCTATGATCGCCCCGTGTCGGGCGACCTGACGCTGGAGCTGGCGGAGAACTCCTACCACATCCTGGACTTCGGCACGAACCGGACGGGGTTCATCGGGGCCACGGTGACCTGCCCCAAGCGGACGCGGTTGTTCTTCACCTTCGATGAGATCCTGACGAACGGCGACGTGGATTTCAAACGGATGGGGTGCGTGAACATCGTCGCCTACGAGCTGGAACCGGGGTGCTACGACGTCGAGTCGTTCGAGCCCTATACGATGCGCTATCTGAAGCTGATCGTCCTGGAAGGGGCCTGCCGGGTGGAAGGGGTCCGGTTGCGGGAATACGTCAACCCCGACGTGTGGGAGGCGCACTTTGCGGCCAGTGACGAACGACTGAACCGTCTGTTCGCCGCCGCGCGGGAGACGTTTGCTCAGAACGCCGTGGACGTCTTCATGGACTGCCCCTCGCGGGAGCGGGCCGGCTGGTTGTGCGACAGCTTCTTCACGTCGCGCGTCGCCTTCGACCTGTCGGGCAACACGGTGGTCGAGAGGAATTTCTTCGAGAACTTCCTGCTCCCGACGCGATTCGAGTTCCTCCCCGACGGCATGCTCCCGATGTGTTACCCCGCAGACCACAACGACGGGGTCTTCATACCGAACTGGGCGCTGTGGTTCGTCATCCAGTTGGAGGAGTACCTGGCCCGAAGCGGTGATGCGGAAACGGTCAAGGCGCTCGAGCCGAAGGTGATGCGACTGCTCGACTACTTCCGCAAATTCCGAAACGAAGACGGCCTGCTGGAGAAGCTGGAAAGTTGGGTCTTCGTCGAGTGGTCCAAGGCCAACGAATTTTGTCAGGACGTCAATTACCCCACGAACATGCTGTACGCGGCGGCCCTGGCAGCCGTGGGAAGGATGTTCAACCAACCGGAACAACTCGCCGAGGCGAATCGCCTCCGCGACGTGATCCGCAAACAGTCGTTCGACGGGACGTTCTTCGTCGATAACGCCGTTCGGAAGAACGGCAAGCTCCACGTCACGCGGAATCGCAGCGAGGTGTGCCAGTACGTCGCGTTCTTCTTCGACGTGGCCACGCCCAAGACGCACCCTGAGCTGTGGCGAACGCTGTGCGAGAAGTTCGGCCCGCAGCGCAAGGACAACAACCCCTTCCCGGAGGTTCACCTGGCCAACGCCTTCATCGGCAACGTGCTCCGCTTGGAACTGCTCTCTCGCTACGGACACTGTCGGCAACTCCTGAACGAGTCCCTGGGGTATTTCCTCTACATGGCCGACCAGACCGGAACGTTGTGGGAAAACGTCGGGGCCTACGCGAGCTGCAACCACGGGTTCGCCTCGCACGTTGCCCACGTGCTCTACCGCGACGTGCTGGGCATCCATCGCGTCGATCCCCGGGCCAAGGTCGTTCATCTGCGATTCACGGACGTGGATCCGGCGTGGTGCGAGGGTCGGATGCCCGTCCCCGGCGGCGCGGTGTTCCTCAAGTGGTGGAAGGAAGGGGCGAAGCTCGCCTACCGCGCAGAGGCCCCCGCGGGGTACACGATCCAGGTCGAGGACCTCACCGGCAAGGGACTTCTGAAGCGTCCGTGAGAGAAACCGGCGGAACCCACCGCAAATGCCCCACCGGGTTTCCACCTGTCCCCCGGACGGGAGCGAGTCGCGGAGATCACCGGAGCCCCCCCGGCGCGCCGCCCGAGGGCGCGGGCGATACACCGGCGCCATTGGGCCAGACACCAAGGGACGATTCCGGTTACTCGATCTGAGCCGCGTGGTGCCGACAGAGATCGTGCGTCAGGTCACGTCCCTTGAACGGCGTGTAGACCATTCGCATGACGAAGCCATAGGCCTTGTCCACCTGGGGTTGGGCGACGAACCACTGGAAGTCCCACGCCGGGTTGTCCTGCCCTCCGCCGGTGGGCGACTGGCTGAAGCGGATCAGGTCCGCCCGGCGGAAGATCAGCGCATAGGCCATCCCATGACTGACGCCGTAATAGTAGGGTTCGGTGTAGACGTAGTTCGAGTAGCTGAAGATGAGCATGTTCGGCGGAAAGTCCGGTGTGGGCTTGAATTCCCGCCGGTCCAACAGGCCGACGTGCGTCGACAGAACGCCGTGCGTCGGCGACAGGGCCTCGATCCAGCCCGCCTTGGCCTGCGCATCGGGCGGGACCTCCTTAGGTTGGCCGATGAAATGGATGGCCTTGGACTCGGGTTTGTCGATGTAGCTCGCCCAGAACAGTCCGATGTATCCCTGGCGGAAGACCGGCCTTCGGGGGATGCATTCGAAGGTCATTTCCACCGCCCCCTCCTCGAGCAGGGCAAACCGGGTGCAACTCTCCAGCCCCCACGTGGGGGTCGGCGGCTGATGCAGCTCGACGGTGTGGGGATCGACCTGCCGTAACCGCATGGGAGCACGACGGGGCTCGAACATCCGCTCACGGGAAACTCCCGTCCCGTCGTGGATGTGCTCCAGGTTCAACCCCGCATACGCCGGAACGAAGAGGTTCTCCTTTCGTGCCTCGTGGGTCAGGCTCGCCAGGCCGTTGTAACCGGCACGATGGTCGGGAGGGACGGCTTCGTTGTCCACCACCGTGATGGTGACCGGTCCGCGCCGCATGGAAACGGCATGGTCCGAGGGCTCCGCGAACCGCACGTCGCGGGAAGTCAGCGACGTGACGCCCGGCGGTCTGACTGGCTCCCCTGAAGCGTACGAAACCGGAATCAGCCAGACGGCCAGAGCCAAACCGATGCGTGCGGTGGTCATCTCATCTGCTCCTGAGCCGATTTCAAGAAAGACTGACGAGTTGGTGCCACTGGTTGCGACAATTCGCCCTTGTCCGGGAGGGAAGTTGTCGCAACCAGTGCTCTTTCAACCGTTCAAACATTTCCGCAAGTGACCTCGCCAGCCCCGCAGACCCGCGACCGGTAGGGGCGGTCGCCGGGCTGCCGGGCGGGTCTGTTCGTCCCTGCGCTGCCGAAACTCAGCAGGTCAGATGAAACGCCGCGGACACGCGGCGATTTTCGGCGACCAATTCCATGAACCGCGCAACGGCATGGGGCGTGCTCAGGTCGACGAGTTCGACCCCGCGCTCCGCCAGGGCAACCCGCGTTTCGTCGGGAACCCGCATGACCTTCATGTGCCCCCGTCCAACGACGAGGACCTCGGGCGGGTTGAGCAGGACCACCGACAGGTCCTCCGGGAACAGGCTATGCCCCTTTTTGCGAAACCAGTTCGGATGAACTCGCCCGTCGTGGATGATGAGGTCCTTGTCGTATGTAACGCCGTCGATGGTCAGTCGGCCGAACCGGCATTCGGTGATTTCCATCGCCTGTCTCCTCCCAGACCCGCGACTGATCGGGTATTGTAACGCGGTCGGCCACGTTTGCCTCCGGAGGACCCGCCATGTTCACAGGACACTCGCCGACCCGCCGAAGCATCTGCAAGAGATTCGCCGCAGGGGTGATGGGATTCGGGCTCGGATCGAGGGTCCTGGGCGCGCCGCCGCGCAGTTCCCAACCGCTTGCGTCGAGAGAACGTGCCGGCGGAGATCGGATCAAGGCCTTCTGTGTGGACTTCAATTGGGGTCCGAAGGGATTCGCTCCGCCGGGGATGTTCGCGCACGCCTCACCCAAGAAACACCTCCGGTGGTATCAAGACCTCGGTGTGAACACGATCCAAACCTTTTGCGTCAATTGCTGCGGGTACGCATGGTACAAGCAAAGTGCCGTCGCGCCGGTCCAACCGGGGCTCAAGAGCGACTTCTTGAAAGAGATGACCGACCTGGGGCACGCCGCCGGCATGAGGGTGATGGGGTACTTCTGCGTCGGAGCCAACACCTACTGGGGCAGAACGCAACCGGACCTCAGCCACGGCACGCCGGCCACGCGGCACATCCCCTTCACGACCCACTACCTGGACTATCTTTGTCGCTCCATCGAAGACGCGGTCACGAAGGTTCCCATCGATGGGTTCATGGTCGATTGGTTGTTCAGTCCCCCTCCCCAGTGGATCGACTGCGAGCAGACGCTTTACACGGAACTGTTCCAACGACCGTTCCCGGGTCGGGGCGCGATGGGCGCTGCCGAGACGGCGGAATTCCTGCGGCGCTCGACCGAACGGGCGTGGGTTCGGATTCGTCAGGCAACCCGATCGGCCAGACCGGAGTGCGTCATCTGGCTGAGCTGCTACGACCTGCGGGAACCTCAGGTCGTCAACTCGGTGTTGTTCAAGCAGACCGACTGGCTGATGAACGAGAGCCCGGACACCACCGCCCTGGACGCCGTTCGGAAGGAGACCGGCCCGCACACCCGGCTCATCCAGTGCGTCTGCGGATGGGGCGATAAGCACGACGCCGAGAAGGTCGTCAAGGACCCGGCCTACGCGGACGTGGGCATCTACGGCTTCGCGGCGGCCGATCCTCACACCACGCTTCCCGTGAAGGACACGTCGGCCAACGCAAGGAACATCGAGGCGATACGACGGGCATTTCGAGGTCTGTGACGCGCCGTAGGACGCCCTACTAACCGTGGGGCGGGGTCAGTGCGGCGGCGATAGTCTGTCGAACCTGCTCCACCTCCGCCGGATTCGTGGTGAACCGGCTCCAACCGGTCGTGACCCTTCGGATGAGCGCCTCGGTGGCCTGCGGTCCGTGCTTCTGCTCGTAGAGCCACAAGTACTCGATGTCCTCCAGTCCCTCGCGCGCCATTTCCAGGCGAATGGAGGTCACCGGGCCGTCCACCCCGACCTTCTTGCCCGGATAGAACAGGCTCCCGTCGCCGTAGGTGTTGACGTTGATGTCTTTGACGGTGGCCATGTCGGTCCACGGGTCCTTCGTGCTGTTGGGGTTCCAGTAGGTGGTGCTCCAGTACAGGAATCCGCTGCACTGATGAAGCCGCTGCTGCCAGAAGAGCAACCGGTGGGCCAGGGCGTCCATCTCGATGAAGAAGTTCGTGTAGGGTTTGCCCGGTCCGCAGCAGACGTAGCTCCAGGTCTCTTCGCCGGCAGCCCGCCGTTCGGCGAGCGCCTTCTCCTGCGGGTACGCCCCGTAGAAACCGGTGTTGTAGCACCAGATGTTGATGTATCCGGTCAACAGCGCGTAGATGTCGGACTTCGGCTCGAAATCGCCGTTCCGGAAGTAGGGGGCGACGATCTTCAGCTTCGGGTCGACACGATGGATCGTTCGGCAGACGGTTTTGAGGCGCTCGTACTGATCGCGAGTAACCGGTTCGTCCACCACGTAGAAGTAGCCCTTGCCCAGGACGCCGTGTTTCCGCAGCGTCTCGATGGTTCGGCGAAGCTGGGCCTCGTCATCGCTGTACGGGATGACGAATCCCGTGCAGCGCGGGTCGGCGAGGTACTTTATCGCTTCGGGTGATGTGACGGGCATCGGCGGGGCGTAGGCGGATATCCGCCGCTCCAGCAGGGCCTCGTAGTACTTCGCCACCAGCGCCCGATGGGCCGGACTGCCGGGCTCGACGTCGTGCGACTGGGCGATAAACTGCCCGCTGATCCCAAGGGCGGTTCGCAGGTGCGGGGTTTCCGGCAACGCGAAGTCCCAGACGGTCAGGGACAGCCGGACCTCCACCGGGTTGAGTCCTTCGGGCTGGATGCGGACCGTGGAACGGTGTTCGCCCGGCCGGGCATCGGGGGGAATAGCCACGTCCACCCAGACCGGTTGATTCTGACCCGCCGGTACGTCCGTCGGCGTCCAGGGCGGCAGAGGGTCCGGGTAGTCGGTCTTGTACCATTTCAAATGGACGTAGTCCACGCGGTGCAGTGTGGTCGTCAGTTTGGAGTCACTGCCGGGGCCCTGCCAAGGTGCGGCGGTCACCTGGACTCGCTGGAGCGGTTGGGTGTTGGCGCGGATGACGATTTGAATGGCCTCGTGCTCCCGTCGGGCAGCCTGGAGGCACGCCGCCGGTCGGGTCGTCGGAGCCGGTGAATCCCGGAGGACCTTTATGGAGCTTGGTGCAACCCAGACGCTGTAGGGTTCCTGGGCCTGGCCGGCGAGCCCCACGCTTGCGCCAACCGCTGCGAACCAGACCACCTGAAGTGCCCGCCTCATGTCAATCCTCCTGAAAAAGGCACCCGTAGGGTACCACCGGAAACCTGGGTCTGCACACCCTCTCAGCCCGAGGCGTCGCGGACCCGGATGCGCCCACGGTTCGGCGCGCGGGGGCGGAGGGCGCTGAGTACGGCTATAATGGCGTTGTTCGAATCGGAGGTTTCGCAGGACTTGACGGGAGGTCAACCTTGGGCAGCGTGATGGTGGGCATCATCGGCGGCAGCGGACTGGGCGAGGCGTTGGGCGCTCAGACGAAGGGGCGGGAACACCACATCGACACGCCTTTCGGTCGGACGAGCGCGCCGATCATTACGACTCGAACGGACGGGGTCGATATTGCGTTTCTGTCGCGCCACGGCCCGGGGCACACGATCGGACCGTCGTGGGTGCCCTACCGGGCGAACATCTTCGCGCTCAAGGTGCTCGGCGTGACGCACATCCTCGCGAGCGGGGCGACGGGATCGCTTCGCGAGGACATCCACCCGGGGGAGCTCGTCGTGGCGGACCAGGTCATCGACAAGACCTTCCGACGGGCGGGGACGTTTTTCGACGAGGGGATGGCCGCCCACGTCGAGTTCGGTGAGCCGTTCTGTCCGAACCTGAGGAATGTTCTGCTGACCGTTGCAGACCGCGCCCAGACCAAAGTCCACGAGCGCGGGACGTACGTCTGCATGGAGGGGCCGCAGTTCTCGACGGTGGCGGAGTCCAAGATGCATCGCTTGTGGGGAGGGGATCTGATCGGTATGACGTGCCTGCCGGAGGCCAAACTGGCCCGAGAGGCCGAAATATGCTACGCCCTGGTGGCGCTGCCGACCGACTACGACTGCTGGCGACCCCACGAGCCGGGCAAGACCAAGCAGGCCCTTCTGGCGGAGATCCTCGGCAACATGTCCCGGGCGACCCGGCATGCGATCGAGTTGATCCGGGCGGCGATCGCGCACATCGGGCGGCACCCCCCGGAGGAATGTGCCTGCCAACGGGCCCTCGAGCTGGCCATCTGGTCGGACAAGGGCCAGGTGGACCGAACCGCCGTGGAACGGCTCCGACCGATCGTCGGGAAATACTTCGACGGATCATGACGCACGGGCATGTTCACCGCATTCCGTTCAGGCGAGCCATCGGCCACGTGCTGCTGATTGCGACGGCGGTGGGTTTGCCGTGCTTAACGACGCCCCCCGCGAACAGCCGGGAGGCTCGGGCCGATGGGGACGACCAGGAAAGCGTTTACGTCGGAGATGCGCCTGAACTGCGCGCCGCCCTGACGCGTGCCGACCGCCTGGCCGAATCGAAGCGATGGGGCGAAAGTGCCCAGGCTTACCGTCACGCCGTCCAACACTATGCCGACAAGTTGGTCCGGTCCGAACCGGGCGGGTACGTCGGTCCCGCCGAGTATGCCCACCGTCGAATCGCCACTTGGCCTGTGGAAGGTCTGAGCGCCTACTTCCTGCTGTACGCCGAACCGGCACGACAGGAGCTCGCCGCCGCGTCGTCGGCGCAACAGATCGATGCGCTGTTGCGCGTCGTGGATGATTACTTCTGCACGCAACAAGGAGCGACTGCCGCCGACCTGGCCGCGCAACGGGCGATGGAAGCGGGGGATTTCGCGCTGGCCGGGTACCTGTACGAACGCCTGCTGAGCCTGCACCCCGATCGGGCTCGACTCGGTGGGGAATGGACGGGCAAGCTCGCCCTGGTGTTCGCGTGGTCCGGCCGGGGGGAGGACGCGCGTGCGTTGTCGGAGCGAATCAAGAAGGACTACCCCCGGACGACACTGCCCTGGTCCGGAGGACGCCGGGAGGCGGCGGAAGTCATCGAGCGTGCGATGTCGGAGCAGACCGAGCCCCTGCGTCCGGCAAAGGGCTTCGTTTGGCCGCTGGTCGGCGGCAATGTTCACCGCAACGCGATACCGGTCGGAGACGTCGAGCCGGGGGCACCGCTGTGGGAGTGTGGGCAGAAGCAGGGCTTTCTTCCGGCGCACGCGGCGTATCTGAAGGAGGCGGACCGGAACGCCCCGTCCGAGATCCGGGCCGGACGGACGGGGCGCCGGTTGTCCATCTTGCCGGTGGTGGAGCCCAACACCGTCTTCCTGTGCGACGCGTTCAGCGTGTGGGGGATTCGTGTGGACGACGGTTCGTTGGCGTGGCCGCCGTATTCGGTCGCCAAGACGAAGCCCCCCCCGGCTCCGACCCCTTCACTGGGTGAACCGCCCCCTTTATACACGTGCACCTTGGACGGCGGTCGCGTGTACGCCGTGCTCGGGACGGAAGCCGCGTCCGAATCGCAGGAACCGCCCGGCGTGGCCGATGTCCTCGTTTGCCTCGACGCGATGAGCGGCCAAGCCGTCTGGTCGGTGGAGGCCGGCAAACTCGACGCGCGCCTGGCGGGAATCCATTTCGACGGCGCCCCGATCGCCCATCAAGGGAAGCTTTTCGCCGTCGGGCGGCGGCAGAAGCGATTCGGATTTGAGGATTGTTACCTCCTTCGGCTCGACGGCCGGACGGGAGGACTCGATTGGATGACGCACCTGGCCAGCGCCACGACCGGGAGTTTTGGGTATCGGCGTGCCACGCTGGACC
>Ga0129299_1000487_pt1 | contig 24961 bp, 19 predicted proteins | sample ConPoolayeCmetaG_FD_94477 | JGI IMG/M metagenome (GOLD analysis project Ga0129299, IMG submission 94477) | Hot spring microbial mat communities from California, USA to study Microbial Dark Matter (Phase II) - Cone Pool mat layer C metaG ...
CAGGGCGATTTGATGGCGCAACGCGACCATCTTTGCATATAGCTCATCCAGTCGGCCGGCGTCCTGTAGAAAACGCTCGGACCCCAGTCGCCAAGTACGCTCGCGCACCTGACGGTCGGGCTCCTCCAGATAGCGCGCCAGTTGTTGGAGGGTAAGCTCCTGCCCGGCGTACTGGACGGTCATCGCGCCGGTAAGCGCCTGATACTCGGTCTTGAGCTTCTGGTCCTCGGTCAGCAGCGGGATGTTCTCGTCGCGATAAAGCTCAATGGCGTTTCGCAGGCTGCGTTCCAGCACCTCGTAACGCCTGGGCGGTGGACGAAGTTGCTCGGCCAAGGCCACGAACTTCCTGCGCAGCTTGTCCTGCCAGGGCTGGGCCTTGGGCTGTACGTTCTCTATGAAGTACAGGTAGCGCTGTTGGCGTTCGGCGTCGTCGGTCTGACAGGTCATAGCCGTGTAACGGCGCGTGCCCTCTTCGTCGAGAGCGGCTTCCAGCTCGCTAACGTCGATCAGCCACTTCTCAAGTTCGGCGATTGAACTGACAGGGCGCTCCAGCAACTCGCGGTAGTACGGCTCGGCGTTTTCCCAACGCCCGAAATCCGCGTCCGCGGCCAGGAAGCCACGGGGAAACTCAACGACGGTTTCTGCACACATGCTAGCGTGGCTCCAGAGCTGGTCCTCGCCTCGACGCCGATGGCGCCCTGGTGCGGACGCAGCTACATTCCCAGATCAGACTTGGTGAACAGAGCGGTGAAGCGATATCCGGCCTGCTCGATGGCCTCGCGTCCGCCCTCCTGACGGTCGATGGTTACGACCACTCCGGCGACGCAGGCACCGGCTTCTTGGAGCGTCCGACACGCCTCCAGGGCCTGGCCACCTGAGGTGCAAACATCCTCAACTAGCAGCACGCACTCGCCAGGCTCCAAGCGCCCTTCGATGAGCTTGTCGGTGCCGTAGCCGGCTTTCTTGGCGTTGCGGACAATGACGAAGGGTTTGCCGGTCTCCAAGGCGGTGGCGGCGGCCAGTGCAACCGCTCCCAGCTCAGCGCCGGCAATGCGGTCCACCTCAGCCGTCACGTGCGCCGCCAAACGCCGCGCCACTTCCCGCAATAGCACCGGCTGGGTTTCGAACAGGTACTTGTCGAAGTAGTAGCGGCTCCTGCGACCGCTGCGCAAGATGAACTCGCCCTCCAGCAAAGCGGTATTTCGCAATGCCTGTGCCAGTTCCGGATCGGTCATGACTCATCCTTCCCGGACGACGGTGCTCGGCGGCGCACGACATTGTGGCGTCCGGCACGCTGCGCCCCGGTGGGGGCCCCAGCCCGCCCGCCTGGCGCGAGCAGCGTAGTAAGCTGTCTCAGACCACCACGCCCGCAATGCAAGACCAAGTCGAACAGCAAGCCCATGGTGCTCAGGAAATCACGCAGCTCCTCCAAACGCCGGCGGAACTCGCGGGCTTGGCCGGCCGACGCGGCCGGTTCGGTCGGTGCCGCAGCGACCAGCTCGCGACAGCGGTCGATGGTAGCGATGACCGGCTCGAATTCGCGGCGCCGTCGCTCGCGCAAAATGGTTTCGAACATGTGCCAGACATCGGTATCCGCCTGGAAGTATTCCTTGCGATCACCCAAGCGGTGTACGCGTTGCACCAAGCCCCAGTCCACCAAGGCGCGCAGGTTCATACTGGCGTTGCCGCGTGAGATATGCAACTCGGCCATCACATCGTCGGTACACAGTGGCCGGTCGGAAACGAACAGCAGGGCGTGAATCTCGGCCATTGTGCGGCTAATACCCCAGTAGCCCCCCATCTCGCCCCAGCGGCGAATCAGCAGGCGTTTGGACTCGATCAACGGAGTGCTCATTGTCCTTCTGATGGAAGTTTCAGAATATTCTAGAGCAATCCGCTGTACGGTCCACTGCCAGGGCATGGGCCCGGCAGCGGCCCGCTGGCAGCGTCGCTCAACGGTGCTTCCCTGAACGCCGCCGGGCGCGGGCGGTATCATAATAGTAGCGGGCATGTCGTTGTGCCCAGCGGCACGCCGCGAGTGCTGTCGCATGATGCGTAAGCCACGATCGCCGCGGAGTCGTGCGAGTCAGGGGCCTGGGGCCTTCTCGCTGTTGGAGCTACTGGTAGTCATCGCCATCATCATGCTGCTGATGGCTATTCTGTTGCCGGGGCTGTCCAAGGCGCGTGAACAAACGCGCCGGACCAAGTGCCTATCCAACCTGGGGCAGATCGGTCGGGCCATGTGGGCCTATTTCCGGGACCAGGACGACTGGTTCCCGTTCGAGAAACACAACGGACTGTTCATGCACGGGTTCTACTACGGCGGGCATCCGGGACGCCTCTATCCGGCGCGTCCGGGCGAATGGTGGGGCTACTTCTACGCCAGCTATCGGGACACGCCGGCGGGTCGCCCGTTCAATGAGTATCTTTACCCGGACCTGCCGGACTACGATGTGCCGCCGGAGGATCCCTTGTATGAGATCGTGCGCAATCTGCCGGTGTTCGAGTGTCCCTCCGACACGGGGGGGTTCTGGATGTACGAGACGGGCGCGACGCAGTCGTCCGGCTCGAACTATCGCTTCACCGGCAGCAGCTACACGTGCAATTACCATTTCGCCTGGAACTGGGCGATCATGTGCTTCAACGATCGGCCGCGCCGCTGGTTGCACCGGGCCAACGCCTTTCTGCGTATGCAACAGCGGCGTCATCCGGCGGACTTCGTGATCTTGTTCGAAGACCCATTCGACTCGTCTCAATGGAACCGGGTGCCGCGGGTCGGCTGGCACCGCCAGCTCAACCGTCACAGTTTGCTGTTCCTGGACGGCCACGCGGGCTATGTGCTGGCAGACACGCGCCAAGGCACCCGCGGCCCAGGCTGGAAGACCGCCTCGGGCAACAGTCCCGGCGACCCGCTGGCCTGGTGGAACGATTCGAACGATCCTGATTATCAGTACCGCGACATTGTACCGCTGCCCGGTTGGTGAGGCTGTCGGGCGCAGTGGGGGCGTAGCCTCCGCGGCAGCCGACGGGCGCTACTGCGGTGCGCGCCGCGGGGCGTGAGCACCGGACCGCACTGCACCTCCGCGCGCAGGGGGTGGCTTGACGCCTTTGTTAATATCACGTATAATACGTATACGTATGAAGTCGAGAACCGAGAGGCTGCGGCAATCGGTCGGTCCGGAACCTTACGTGGATCTGGACAAGTCGCTGGGCTTTCTGATCTACCGGGTGCATCAGCGGGCCATGGCGGAGTTTCGCCGGACTCTGGAACCCGCCGGTCTGACCCCGCAGCAGTTCGGACTGCTGGCGCTGCTGCACGAGCGCGATGGCCAGCGCCAAGCGGAGTTGTGCGCGCGCGGAGCGATCGATCCGAACACCATGGTCGGGCTGATCGATCGGCTTGTCGCTCTGGGGATGGTCGAACGCCGCCGCGACCCGCGCGATCGGCGGGCACAGCAGATCAGGCTGACCCCGGCCGGTCGGCGCCGCTTCCGACAGCTCTGGCCGATGCAACGTCGAACGGCCCGACGGCTGTGGAGTGCGTTGACGGAGCCGGAACAGGCGCTATTGCGCGAGCTGCTGCTGAGAGTGCTGACGACCGGCCAGGATGCCGGTCGTGGAAAGGGTGGTGTGCATGACTGAGCATGGTGACGACTCGTCAGCCAGTCTGCCGGTCACTGGCCCAACGCGGCTGAGCAACGACCGGCGGGCGCGCCGCAAGCCGTTGGCGGTAATCGGATTGCTGTTGGCCGTTGGCGCCGTGGTCGCCGGCGCTTACCGCTATTACTGGAGCCTGCATCACGAGACCACCGACAACGCGCAGGTCGAAGGACACGTGCACGCCGTGGCCAGTCGCGTGGCTGGTTACGTCGCCGAAGTGTGTGTGCAAGACAACCAGCTCGTGCCCGCCGGCACCGTCCTGGTGCGACTGCGCGCCAGCGACTACGAGACCCGGCTACGCTTGGCCGAAGCCAACCTGGCTCAGGCCGAGTCTCAGGCGGCCGTTGCCGAACACGCCTTGGCTGCTTTGCGACGTTCGACGCAGGCTCTGATTGCGCAGGCGCGCGCGGCGGTGGAACGGGCCGAGGCCCAACTTGAAGCCGCGCGCCACACCGCCGCCCAGGCACAAGCCGGTTACGAGCAGGCCCAAGCGCTAGTCGTGGCAGCGGCGGCCGACGCCGACTACGCCGAGTTCAATCGCCAGCGTGTACTGCGGCTGCACGAGCAGAACGAAGCCGCTGAAGCCGAGGCGCGGCTGGCGGATTCCACAGGTCGGGCGGCAGCGGCGAAACTGAAGGCGGCACAGGAGGCTGCCCAGGTCGCCGCGGCCCAGGCCGCAGCGTCCCAAACGGCAGTGGCCGTCGCGGAAGCGGCGCTCAGCGAGGCGCGGGCCAAGCTGGAAGAGCGGCTGACAGGTCCGGACGACGTGCGGGCGGCGGAGGCCCGGCTGGCACTGGCGCTAGCCGCAGCACAGGCGGCGCGGGCTCAGCTCGAACTGGCGCGGGTCGACCTGGAGGATTGCGAGATTCGAGCTCCGGCCGCGGGGGTAGTCACGAAGCGTGCGGTCGAGGTCGGTCAATTCCTGCAACCGGGGCAGCCGATCCTGGCCATCGTTCCGCTGGACACGACCTGGGTGGTGGCCAATTTCAAGGAGACGCAGTTGCGCGACATGCGGGTAGGGCAGCGCGCCCGCCTGCGCGTCGACGCCTATCCCGATCATCCTTTCGAGGGCGTGATCGAGAGTTTCGCGGCCGGTACCGGCGCCCGCTTCAGTCTGCTGCCGCCGGAGAACGCTACCGGCAACTATGTCAAGGTTGTGCAGCGGGTGCCGGTAAAGATCGTCCTGGCACCTGGGCAGCGCGACCCGCAGCGCCCGCTGCGGGCCGGTATGAACGTGGTAGTGACGGTGGACACGAAGCAGTCGCCGGTGGAGGCGCCCGCAGTACTGGCCGAATCTGCGCAAGGTCGATGACGACGGCAGCCCCTAATCTGGTTCAACAGGCGCAGCCGGCGCTCGAACTGGCTCCCGGCGGGGTCAACCCGTGGTTGGTGGCGGTGGCGGTCATGCTCGGCACTTTCATGGAGGTGCTGGACACCACCATCATCAACGTGGCCTTGCCGCACATCGCCGGAAATCTCTCGGCCGGGGTGGACGAAAGCACCTGGGTGCTCACCAGCTATCTGGTCTCCAACGCCATCGTACTGCCGATCGCCGGCTGGCTGGCGCAGCGCTTCGGCCGCAAGCGCTTCTTCATGACCTGCATCGTGTTGTTTACGCTCAGCTCGATGGCCTGCGGTACGGCGCCGAACCTGCAATTCTTGATCTTCTGGCGCGTGGTGCAGGGTTTCAGCGGCGGGGCGCTACAGCCGCTGTCGCAAGCTATCCTGCTGGAGAGCTTCCCGCGTCGGCTGCATGGCATGGCGATGGCAGTGTTCGGGTTCGGTGTGGTCATCGCGCCGATCATCGGGCCGACATTGGGGGGCTGGCTAACCGACAACTATTCCTGGCGCTGGTGCTTCTACATCAACCTACCGGTGGGGATTCTGGCGGCGCTGCTCATCCAGTTCGTGGTTTTCGATCCGCCTTACCTGCGCGCCCGCAGTCGCCAGCCCATCGACTACATCGGCTTGGGACTGCTGGCCGTCGGGCTGGGGGCCCTGCAAGTCGTGCTCGACAAGGGGGAACGTGAAGACTGGTTCGAGTCCGCCTGGCTGACCCGCTTGGCGCTACTTAGTGCCGCCTGTCTGACCCTTCTGATCATCTGGGAGCTGCGTGTGGCCCACCCGGTGGTCGAGCTGCGCGCCCTGCGCGACCGCAACCTGGCCCTGGGCACGGCGATCATGTTCGGCTTCGGGGTGGCGCTGTACGGCAGCACCGTCTTATATCCGATTTTCCTGCAAAACCTGATGGGCTACACCGCTTTGTGGAGCGGCTGGGCCTTATCGCCCGGGGCGATCGCCACCCTGCTACTGATGCCGGTGAGCGGTCGCCTGACGGCCCGGGTGGACGTGCGCCGCCTGGTGACCTTCGGCCTCATCGTCTGCACCTGGTCATTGTTCATGATGTCCCGGTTCAATCTGCATGCCAGCTTCGCCACGGTGGCTTGGCCACGCATCGTGATGGGGGTGGGCATGGCCTTCACCTTCGTGCCGCTGACTGCCGCCACCTTCGCCTTCGTGCCGCGCGAAGCCATGGGCAATGCAACCGGGTTGTTCAATCTCATGCGCAACATCGGCGGGAGCGTGGGCATCGCGGCGGTGACCACGTTATTGGCCCAGCGCGCTCAATTCCACCAGAGCGTTCTGGCGGCCCACGTCACGGCCTACGACCCCTACGTTTTCAGCACGTTGCAGCGGGTCGAGCATCTGCTGCGCACAACCGCCGCACCGCGCCTTCCCGCAATCGGCACCCCCCCCGCCGCGGCGCTGCTCTACGGCGAATTGCAGCGCCAAGCCACCATGAACGCTGTGATCGACTGCTTCACCGTCCTGGGTGTGGTGCTGGCGTGTCTAGTGGTTGGTGCCCTGTTGCTGCGCAGACCAACACATGCTGTCGGACCGGCAGCCCTGCACTAGGCGCGGTCCGACGGGGACGGCGGATTGCAGGAGTGTCGTCGGCCCGCTACGCTGAGTGCCGATGGACGCTTTCGTCGAGCTGCTTCAGAAATATCAGTACTTCGGGTGGATCGCGTTCATTGTCGCGGTTTTCCTCACGCCGGTAGCCATTCGGGCAGCCCACCGTTTCGGCGTGCTGGATATCCCAGACCAGAAACTCAAACCGCACGCCCGACCGATCCCCTACCTGGGCGGGACGGCAATCTGCGTAGCGTGGTCCGCCGCCCTGATCGTGGCCATGGCCGGCGGGACCTGCGACTGGCACGCGCTGTTGCCGCTGCTGGTCGGCGGCATAGCGATGTCATTACTCGGGCTGATCGACGATGTGCGCGGGCTGTCGCCGAAGCTGCGCCTGGCTATAGGCACCGTGATAGTGACCGCCGTCATACTCTCAACGAAGACCGGCTTCCGCCTGGTGGACTCAGTGCTGATCGGAGCTGACGTGCTGCTGGGTGACGGCACTGCCCGGCCCCCGCAGTTCATCAGCGTACCCCTATCGGTGATTTTGAGCATCGTCATCGTGCTGGGCGCCTGCAACTCGACCAACCTGATCGACGGGCTGGACGGTCTCTGCTCCGGCGTCACCGGGCTGATATCGTTGGGCTTTTTCATTCTGGCTTCGCACCTGGCGCTGTGGCGTTACAGTGAGACCGGTGACCCGGTGCGGCTGGTGCTCGCAATCAGCATGTTCGGCGCCGCCGTCGGTTTCCTGCCGTGGAACTTCAACCCTGCCAAGATCTTCATGGGCGACGCTGGCAGCGTCTTGCTGGGCTACAACTGTGGAATACTGATCCTGTTGTTCGCCGAAGGCGGACGACTGCGCTGGATTCTGGCGGCTCTCATGATTTTCGCCCTGCCGGTTTTCGACACGGCCCTGGCGATGTTCCGTCGCTGGCGGGCCGGGCGCTCCATCTTCGAAGGCGACCGCAGTCATTTTTACGACCAGCTCGTGCAGCGGGGGCTGAGCGTGCGCCAGACAGTGTTACTGTGTTACAGTCTCACGCTCGTCTACGCGGCGATCGGTCTGCTGATGCTGTGGATCCGTCCGGGGCCGGAGGCGCCGGTACCAGTGATACGCACGCGTTACGCCGTCCCGTTGTATGTCAGCGTCTGCGGGCTGACTGCCTTGCTGGCATGGCGTGCCGGGCTGACCAAGCCGGAAGAGGCGCGTTCGGCGGGTGGCCAGGCCGACGGGGATTGAGCGCCGCTTGCCGGCTCCGTACCATTCTGACATGGCCAGCGAGATCATCGCCATTGCCGACGGGCCGGTGGGCCTGGTACGGATCAATCGCCCGGAAGCCCTCAACGCTCTCAACGCCGGCACACTGCAAAGACTGGCGACGGCGTTGCGACGTTTCGACGAGGACCCGCAAATCCACTGCTTGCTATTGGCCGGTAGCGAGCGGGCCTTCGCTACTGGCTTGGATGTCAACGAACTGGTTGGCGCCAGTCTGGTAGAAGTGCGCAAGCACAACCCCTTGGCAGCACTGGATGAACTGGAGCAATTGCGCAAACCGCTCATCGCCGCCGTCAATGGATATGCCCTGGGCGCAGGCTGTGAGCTGGCCTTGGCCTGCGACATCATCGTGGCTGCCGAGTCGGCCCGTTTCGGATTCACGGAGGTGAACCTGGGAATTATCCCCGGCGCCGGGGGCACGCAACGTCTGACGCGCGCCGTAGGGCGGGCCCGCGCTATGGACCTGATACTAACCGGTCGAACGATACTGGCACGCGAGGCCTGGCAGATGGGACTCGTCAGCCGGCTGGTGCCACGCGAGAACTGCGAAGAAGAGGCGCTGGCAATCGGCCGCGAACTCGGGCGTCGGCCGCCACTGGCGGTGCAGGCAGCGCGGCAGGCCATCCGTCAGGCGCAGGAGACCGCGCTGCGGGAGGGCCTGGCGCTGGAGCGGGCCCTTTTTACACTGCTGTTCGGGACCGACGACCAGAAAGAGGGCCTGCGGGCGTACCTGGAGAAGCGACCGCCGATCTTCGCCGGCCGCTGAGTAAGCATAGCGATGGCCAACTCCTTCACCACCATCCGCACCACGTCTGCCCAGGGTATTTTCACGATTACGCTGCAACGCCCGGAAGTGCTCAATGCCTTCAACGCCCAGATGAGCATCGAGCTCAGCGCCGCGCTGCGCCAGGCCCAGCGCGATCCGCAGGTGCGCTGCCTCGTCCTGACGGGAGCCGGACGGGCTTTCTGCGCCGGTCAAGACCTGCGACCCTTGCGACCGACCACGGAGGGCAGCCCGACCCTGTCCGACGACCTCGGCGCCTACCTGCGCGAGACGGTCAATCCGGTCGCCTTGCGCCTGCGCACCTGTGAAAAGCCGGTGATCGCCGCGGTCAACGGCGTGGCGGCAGGAGCAGGCGTGAGTTTCGCGCTGGCTGCGGATTTGCGGATCTGCGCCCGCAGCGCCTCATTCAAGCTGGCTTTCGGCGACATTGGGCTGGTGCCCGACGCCGGCGCCACCTTGACCCTGGTGCAGCATCTGGGCTACGCGCGCGCAGCAGAACTATGCTTGCTAGGCGAGGAGTTGAGCGCCCAACGGGCTTGGGAGATTGGGCTGGTCCAGCGGGTAGTAGACGATGCCGAACTGCCGGCCCTGATCGAGCAGGTGGCCGGTCGCGTCGCAGCGCGCTCGACGCCGGCCTTGATGCTGACCAAGCGGGCTTTGCAGCATGCCTGGACTGCCACGCTGGAAGAACAACTGGAATATGAGGCTTTCTTGCAGACCACTGCCGGTCGAACGACCGAGCATCGGCAAGCCATCGCGGCATTCTTCGAGAGGCGTTCAGCCGACTCAGGCAAGCCATAGAGCGGGTTGCGCCCCGGACCGACAGCGTCGATCGGCCGCTGAGGAAATGCAGCTATGTGGTCTCGACAGACACGCCAGCTCATAGAGATTGCCGTCGCCGAGGACTTGGGCCCCGCAGGAGACATCACCGCCGCGCTGCTGCCGAATGCCGGTTGCGACGTTACTGCCCGGTTAGTCCCGCGCCAGGCGGGGGTGATCGCCGGTCTAAGCCTCGGCCCGCTGATCTGCGACGTCTTCTCCAAACATCTTGGTCAGCCGCTTCAGTTCAGCCCCGGTCAGCGTGGCGAATCGGCTTGGCAGGACGGGGACCCGGTCGAGCCCGGGTTATGCGTTGCTCAGGTCCGCGGGCGTCACGAGGCTGTGTTGAGCGTCGAGCGCACGCTGCTGAATTTTGTGGGCCGAATGAGCGGCGTAGCCACGCTGACACGTCGCTACGTCGAGGCCGCCCAGCGCGTCAATCCGGATGTCAAGGTGCTGGACACCCGCAAGACGGTCCCCGGCTGGCGCGAGCTGGACAAGTACGCCGTGCGCGTCGGTGGCGGGCGCAATCACCGTTTGGGGCTTTACGACGCCGTGCTGTTGAAAGACAACCACCTGGCTGGCGTTTCCACAGAGCGGTTGGCGGATCACCTTGCCAACCTGCTCAGCCGCCTGGCGGGGCACCCGGCCTTTGTGGAGGTCGAGGTCGATAGCTTGGAGCAGTTCGCCCAGGTGTGCACGGTCCCCGGCATCGACATCGTACTGCTGGACAACTTCCGCGTCGAGCAGTTGCGGGCGGCTGTCCGCCACCGGGACCAGCAGAGCCTGCGCGGCAAGCTGGCTCTGGAGGCCAGTGGCGGCATTACGCTGGATAACATCGGTGACGTGGCCGCCACAGGCGTGGACCGCATTTCCATCGGGGCGCTGACACACGCCGCCGCTTTTCTCGATATCGCGCTCGACCTGTAACCCCTCTCCCGACAGTCGCACCGCCCCGCGTCACGGCCGGACATCACGCCCATTCGGCGAAAAAAGTCGCCCCTGCCGGGTGTGAGAGGAAACCGGCAGGGGCGTTGAGTATCGTCAGAGCCGCCGGTCAAGGTGAGCGTCGCAGTCAACCGGCAGCTCAAGCTGGCTTAGCGACGGCGCAGGAACAGGCCCGCCAGGCCGAGCAGCAACAGGCTGGCCGGCTCCGGCACGCCCGTAATGTAGAACGCCATCTCCCTCCCCGTGGTACCCGGGATGGGCTGCTGCCAATAGGGGTAGTTGAGCAGCGGGAAGCCTTGGCAAGCATTGCCGCTCGTCGCACCGGTGTCGGCCCATCCCCACTGCGGCGGGAAGAAGTTCACGGACTGGAAGGCGATCCAGTACTTCTGCCCAGGGGTGGCGACGAACGGATCGTTGGCCACGTTCACGTCATACTTGTAAATGCCCGAATAGGATGGATCGAGCGCCTCGTTCACCTGGGCGAACGGAATCGTCCAAACCTTCAACGCAGTCGGGGTCGGATCCGGCATACCGGCACCGGTCGGCTTGCCACCGGCGTCAGCATAAATCATGATCTTGAACGCAGTGGCGTTGCTCGGAGGGCCGGGGTTCCAGTAGACGCCCCACCAGTGGAAGTCCGTAATCACGTTAGCGCCAGGCTGGAGCACGAAGTCATCCGCAACCTGAGAGTTGAACGGATAGTTCGTGTCGAGCTGAGACGAATATCCGCTCGAGGTCGAGCTGGGCGATCCGTTGTTGAAAATAATCGGGTCAGCCAGCGCGACGCTGACCAGACCAGCAACCATCAATACAGCGAGTTTTCTCATTTGTTGTACCTCCTCCATAGCTTTGTTCTTCACCACATCTTTGGAAACATTGCACGGAACGCAGCAGTCGGTCAATCGTCCCTTGTCGTCTTCCTCCTCCTGAAAACTACCTCGGATTTGCCTCGCTGCCGCCACAGTCTCAACGCCGTCGTCCGGCCGTCAGCACTGTTGCGGTCAGTAACTCGGTGGAGGTACGGCTCAGTCGCCGCTCGAGATGGCTTTCTGCAAGCCAAGCGCCGGCTTACGCAGCCGACATTGTCAGACCAGCTCAGAGACGAGGCGGCGCGGATTACCTCTTCCTCCACGCACTCGTTACTGTACTTGGAGCGCACACGCATGTCAAGCGCTAAATTCCCCTCTTGAAGGTACGAGAACAGCGCGACAGTCTGGTTATCCCTTACATCCGCACGCGAGCCCTCGAACAACCCAGTTGCCCGTACTGGCGGTTGGCGGGGTTCGCTAGCGGACCATGTGGTCCGGTTGTCCTGGGTCTGTGTCGCCTTTCGAGTCCATCCCGGCAAGTTCTGCATCGACGCCTGCACTACACATAGGACGGCTTATCCCGGATGGCACACCGCGGTAGCACAAGTGGCGCAGGACCAAATATAATCAGGAAGTTCGGCATATTCAATCATCTCATCGCGGGCGCTTCAACTCGAGAGTCCAATAAAACAGCCTGCCGACTGTTGTGAGTGGCTTTTGATATTTGCATGACGTCCGTCCGTCGCATGATGTCGCCTCAGGCGGCGTTCGCCCCGTTTCGCCGAGGGCCGGCAACAAGCCCCCAGAAGGCACCGCTTCACTCGCCCTCCCGCGCTGTTCCTACTGCCGTCCTGATGACAAGGGAGACCGTGCGGCCCAGAAACACGGTCCATCCCACGCTCCAAGTCTAGTGTCAGGCCGACGGAGTCATCGCTGGTACAGAGCCATTGAGTGGGCACGCATCCCGAAGCCGGTTCGGCAGCGGGACTGATAATGCGGCTCAGCGCCGACGCCCCACGTGTCGATCTCAGGGTAAGTGCCCAGCGCGTCCATGTGCCCTGGTCCGGAGAACGGGACGGCGTGGATATTCTAAAATTATGGTAGGGGCGGCCCCGTCCGAATTGTCGGGCAGCCCGACAGCGAGGAACCGCACCATGACGCCGATGCTTGACCGCCAACACCCTTTGCGCCGGCTCTTCGATGGCCTGATCGAGCAGGTCTTCATGGTCGAGCTGGGGATCTGCGACCCGATCGTCACTGACTATCTGGGAGAAATGCTGGCGGACTTCGTGCACATTGATCGCATCTACCGGCTCCGCTCGGTGGACGGCGAGGTGATTCGGGAACTGTCGCAGATGGAGGCCGCCGCCACTCTCGGGGTGGGGGCGGACGAGACGCGGCGGCGGCGCTTGATCAATAAGTACATCGGCGATTTCACGTTGTTCTGGACCGGCGTGTACCCGGAGAGTCTGAGAGCCCGGCATCCAGGCGATGTTGATTTGCTCGATGCGTACTTGCGACAGGGCAAGCGGTCGTACGGCATCGCCAGCGAACTGACATTGGCCGAGGAACAACCGCCGGCCGAAGTGCTCCAGCAGCTCAGCGAGCAATTCGAATTCTGCGTGCATGGACTGCGGCTGGTCCGCGCCGGCTGGGAGGAGTTGGCCCGGCAGCACCGCGCCAACTGAGCAGGCGGGGGGCTGGCACCGGTCGGGGTGGCGGGACACCCGCGAGGTACGCGCAACGGCGGCAGTGCTACTGGCCGCGTGGCGATCACCAATCAGCCGCTCACCAATCGCGCGCCGCTAACGCCGATTCGACGCGTTCGCATACGTAGTGATACGCCAGGGCGTGGGCCTCCTGGATCCGGTCGCTGGAAGTGTGTGGAGCGCGAAAGAGGTGGTCGCAATAGGCCGCCATCGCCCCGCCGGCTCGCCCGCTGAACCCGACCGTCAAGGCTCCCTGTTGGCGTGCCAGCCGACAGGCCGCCACCACGTTAGCGGAATTGCCGCTGGTGCTGAGTGCCCAGACCACGTCGCCCGGCCGCACCAGCCCTTCGAGCTGGCGTGCGAAGACGCGCTCATAACCCAGGTCGTTGGCGATGGCAGTCAGCGTCGAGCTGTCCGTCGTCAGCGCCAGCGCCGGCAGGGCCACGCGCTCACACTTGTACCGCCCCAACAACTCAGCGGCTATGTGCTGCGCGTCGGCGGCGCTGCCGCCGTTTCCCAGCGTATAAACGCGGTGTCCGCTGCGCAGGCAGGCGCTGACTGCCTCGACGATGCGATCGAGTACCGGTCCCTGGTCGGCCAGACTCGCGACGACTTCTTGATGTTCCCGCAGCACTGTTTGCCAATCGCGTGCCATTAGGTCACCTTGCGAACCTGAAGGGCGGCGCCGCGCATTGTCGCGCCGGGGCCCATCACATGATCTCCGTACCCATCAGGGCGGCGTCGTTGTCGGTCGTCCGCCGGCGCGGATGCGTTCCAATTCGGCTGTCGTACTGTATCCCTCGGTCAGTTCGATCAACACCACCCGCCCGCCGCGTGCCTCAACGAACTCCCGCCCGATGACCCGCTTGTCGGCCCAGTCAGCGCCTTTCACCAGAACGTCGGGGGCCAGTTGCTCGATCAAGCGACCGGGATCGGGTTCGTCGAAGACCACGACGTAATCGACGGCCTGCAAGGCCGCCAGCAGCCGCGCCCGGTCGCGCTGGTTACGAAGCGGTCGATCCGGCCCCTTGGCCAATCGGCGTACTGAGGCATCGCTGTTCAGGCCGACCACCAGGAGGCTGCCCAGCCGCTTGGCCTTTTCCAGAAGCTCCACATGTCCCGGATGCAGCAGATCGAAGCAGCCGTTGGTAAACACGACCGTCTCGCCGCGCTGCCGGTGAGCCTCCAACTCGGCTTTCAACTCGACCAGCGAGCGGACCTTGCCGGCATTGGACTGCGGTCCGTGCCGCAACTCGTGCAGCACCTCGTCCCGAGCGATCGGGACACAGCCGAACTTGCTAACCTCCAGTCCGCCAGCGATATTCGCCAGCACCGCGGCCTGCTCGAAGGTAGCCCCGGCGCCTACCGCCACCGCCACCATCGCCAGCACCGCATCGCCGGCACCGGTGTTGTCGTAAACGGCGCGTGGCGTGGTCGGGAAGTGACGCGGTGGCTGATCGCGGCGAACGAGCAGCGCTCCATCCCGTCCCAGCGTCACCAGCGCTGCCGTCAAGTCCAGGCGCTCGACCAGCGCGGCGGTGGCGGTCGGCAGCTCATCGTCGGAGACGCGCCGACCAACGGCGATCTCCAACTCGGCGCGGTTCGGAGTCAGCAGGGTGGCCCCGGCGTACTTGTCCCACTGGGGCGTGCGCGCCGGGTCGATGAACACTGGTTTGCCAGCCGCCCGGGCCGCCGCGATCAGGGCCGTACAGATTTCCGGCGCCAACACCCCCTTCCCGTAGTCTTCCAAGCAAACCACCCGTACGGTCGGCAAGGCCGTCATGGCTGCCGACAGCAGCCGCTGCTGATCGGCGGCGGTCGGCGGCCGCACGATCTCATCATCCACACGCAGAATCTGTTGCCGATGCCGGTGCTCCGCCAGGCCGATCAGCCGCGTCTTGGTGATGGTCGGTCGATCAGCGACGGCTATCAGTCCGTCGCTACGGCAGCCGGCCTCCGTCAAGGCCTGGTGCACGCGCTCGCCGAACGTGTCGCGCCCCAGCAGACCGCAACACACCACTTCGGCTCCCAGAGCGACCACATTCAAAGCCACTGAGCCGGCCCCGCCGACCCGGTCCTGCCGCTCGATGACCCGCAGCACCGGCACGGGCGCCTCGGGACTGATACGCTCGGCGTCGCCGAACACGTATCGGTCGAGCATGAAGTCCCCCACCAGCAGCACCCGCACCCGCTCAAAATGCCCGACGATATCAAGCAGATCGGCGTTCATGCCGCGACAGCCTCTCTGATCGGTCACGCAGCCGGGGGCCAGACCCCGCCAACGTCCGGCGACAATCCTGGCCGCGACGCTGGGGATTTGCAAGTTTGGGGCGAGCAGCGGGCGATGCTAGGGGACCAGTCGCCTGAGCTTCGGCACCGGCTGGTTCATGCCGGCCTGTCCGCTCCGCCATATAATTCGGGCACTGCTCGACCGTGAACCGGCGGCAGGGTTTGACAAGAGGTTGCAATGATTGATGTCAAGCTGATCCGCGAGAACCCAGACTTGGTGCGCAAGGCCGCCCGCGACAAGGGCCTGGCGGTCGACATTGATCGACTCCTGGAGGTTGACGCGCAGCGGCGGGCTCTGGAAACCGAGTGGAACGAGCTGCGACACCAGCAGAACCTGGCGGGTCAGCGCATCGCCAAGGCAACGCCGGCCGAGAAGGCCACCCTGAGTCAGGAAATGTCGGCCATCAAGGTCCGGCTCAAGGAACTTGACGCCCGCCGCGAGCAAGTGGACGCGGAGCTGCGCGAGCTGCTAATGCTTGTGCCGCAAATACCAGACCCGGCGGCCCCGGTCGGACACGACCCGTCGGCCAACGTCGAGGTTCGGCGCTGGGGCAGCCCCAGATCCAAGAGCGATTTCGGCTTTCCGTTCAAAGATCATGTGGAGATTGGAGAGACCCTGGGCATTATCGACATCGATCGCGGCGTCAAGATCGCAGGCAGCCGGAATTACGTCCTGCGCGGCGCCGGCGCACTGCTGCACGAAGCCGTGCTGCGGTTGGCCTGGGACCTGATGATCGAGCGCGAGCACGAACCGCCACCGCTTGCGGCACCGGCCGGGCAGCGCGCCGACCAGGCATCGGCCACACGCCCGGCGGACGATCGCACTCGCGGCAAGTTGCGCTTCATGCCGCTGACCGTCCCGCCGCTCGTTTCCGACAGACTGATGTATGGTACCGGCTTCTTTCCGCTGCACCGTGACGAAGTGTACCTGTGTGAGCGCGACGGGCAGAGCCTGGTGGGCACGGCGGAAGTCCCCGTCACCGGCTACCATGCCGACGAAATCCTGGAGGAAACCGAGCTGCCCAAGCTGTACGTGGCCCGGACGACTTGTTTTCGGCGGGAAGCCGGCGCCGCCGGCAAGGATACGCGCGGTTTGTACCGCATCCATACCTTCGACAAGCTGGAACAGGTGGTGGTGTGCCGAGCGGATCCGGCCGAGTCGGCCTACTGGCACGAGGTCATCATCCGGAATGCGGAGGCGGTGCTCCAGGCCTTGGAATTGCCGTATCGGGTGGTCGAGGTGTGCACGGGCGAAATGGGGCAAGGCAAGGTGCGGATGTTCGACATCGAAACCTGGATGCCCAGCCGCGGGGCCTACAGCGAGACCCATTCGGCCAGCCGCTTTCACGATTTTCAGGCGCGCCGACTGAACCTGCGCTACCGACGGGCCGACACCGGCAAGCCGGAGTTCTGCCACACGCTCAACAACACGGTGGTGGCCAGCCCGCGAATTCTCATTCCCCTGCTGGAACTCAATCAGAATGCCGACGGCAGCGTTACCATTCCGCGGGCGCTGCGCCCCTTCATGCGCGGCCTGGAGCGGATTGAAGCCTGACTTCCGGCAGCGCCCCGGTCGTCTCCTGCACATCTGAGACGCCGCCGAGCTTCTTTGCCGCCGACGCCAAACACCTTATTATCCAGCGTTGCGAGGCTATTGCGAACACCGGTGCCCGGTGGGCTGCCCGAGCGGTTGACGCAGCGCCTGCCGCGCGCCGTGTGCCCCAAGGAGAAAGAACCATGCGTGGAGCCTATGAGGCGGCCTATCGACGGTCACTGGAGGATCCAGAGGGTTTCTGGGGCGAGGCGGCCGGTGCCATCCACTGGTACAAGAAGTGGACACGGGTACTGGACGACACTGACAAGCCCCTCTACCGCTGGTTCGTCGGCGGCGAGCTGAATACCTGCTACAACGCCATCGACCGCCACGTCGAAGCCGGTCGCGGAGACCGAGCAGCCATCATTTATGACAGCCCCGTCACCAATACGATACAGCAGATCACCTATCGCGAACTGCGCGAGCGTGTGGCGCGCTTCGCCGGGGCTTTAGTCAACCTGGGCATCAAGAAGGGCGACCGCGTCATCATCTACATGCCGATGGTGCCTGAGGCGCTGGTGGCCACCTACGCCTGCGCTCGGATCGGTGCCATTCACTCGGTGGTTTTCGGGGGGTTCGCGGCGAAGGAGCTGGCAACACGAATCAACGACGCCCGACCCAAGCTGGTGATTTCCGCTTCCTGTGGGATCGAAGTCAAGAAGGTTGTTGAATACAAGCCGCTACTCGATGAAGCCATCAATATAGCCGCCCATAAGCCCGAGAAGTGCATCATTCTCCAGCGTCCGCAGAGTGCGGCCAAGCTGGTCGCCGGCCGCGACTTGGACTGGCACGCCGTCCTGGAGACCGCCCGCCCGGTCGACTGTGTGCCTCTGGCGGCAACCGACCCGCTGTACATCCTCTATACGTCTGGCACAACCGGCGTCCCCAAGGGCGTGCTGCGCGACAACGGCGGCCACGCCGTCGCTATCAACTGGACCATGAAGCACATCTACAACGTGAAAGCCGGCGATGTGTACTGGGCGGCGTCGGACATCGGCTGGGTGGTCGGCCACTCCTACATCATTTACGGGCCGCTGCTAGCCGGTTGCACGACCATCCTTTACGAGGGCAAACCGGTCGGAACCCCCGACGCTGGGGCTTTCTGGCGCGTCATCTCGCAACACAACGTCAGGGTGCTGTTCACCGCGCCGACTGCCTTCCGAGCCATCAAACGCGAAGATCCGCAAGGCGAGTTCATCAAGAAATATGACATCTCGTGTCTCAGAGCTCTGTTTCTGGCCGGTGAGCGCTGCGACCCCGACACGCTCAAATGGGCCCAGGACCGCTTGGGCATACCCGTCATAGACCACTGGTGGCAAACCGAAACAGCCTGGGCCATCGCCGGCAACTGCCTGGGCATCGAACCTTTGCCAGTGAAACCGGGTTCACCCACAAAAGCCGCCCCAGGCTACGACGTGCGTATTCTGGACGAGGCCGGAGACGAAGTGCGGCCCGGTCAGACCGGCAATATCTGCGTCCGACTGCCGCTGCCGCCGGGCTGCCTGATGACCTTGTACAACAACGATACCGGCTACATCGAATCGTACCTGTCGCGCTATCCGGGCTATTACCTCACCGGCGACGCCGGCTACCGCGACGAGGACGGTTATCTGTACATCATGAGTCGGATCGACGACATCATAAACGTCGCCGGCCATCGCCTCTCCACCGGAGCAATGGAGGAAGTCTTGGCATCGCATCCGGACGTAGCTGAATGCTCGGTCATTGGGGCGGCAGACGACCTGAAAGGCGAGGTCCCGGTCGGCCTGGTCGTGCTGAAAGCCGGTGTCAACCGGCCTGAGGCCGAGATCGTCAAAGAACTGGTTCAAATGGTCCGCGACCGCATCGGACCGGTGGCGGCCTTTAAACAAGCTGTGGTAGTCAAACGTCTGCCCAAGACTCGCAGTGGGAAGATCCTGCGCGGCACAATGAAGAAGATCGCCGACGGCAGCGAATACAAGGTGCCCGCCACAATCGACGACCCGGTAACACTGGACGAAATCCGCGAATCCCTGAGTCGCATCGGCTACGCCCGCCGATAATCGTCGAGGCATCTTCGACTTTGCATCAGTCAGCGCGGCAACCCGGTGTAGGTAGCTCCGGATTGCCGTTGCCACGAACCGCCGGCGGCATCGCTCAGCAAATGTACTTACGCTGAGCGCACGGCCTGCGAGCCGGCGGCGGGGTCAGCTCGGCTTGCCGGCTGCCGCGGTTGCCGGCTTGGCCGACGGCCTGCCGCACCGTACCCTCCACCATCAGCACTTTCGGATGCGATTTGCCGCTCGTCCCGTGAACAGCCGATGATTCACCGCCCTTTGGGACCTGAGTAGTAGGCCCCACTTGCCGGCAGCCCTGGGGATTGCTCGAGCGTAGCACCCCGTGTCGTCCACGCTTTGAGCGCGCTCTCCGCGTGACTTTCCGCGAAACACCTGCCGATAGGAGGCCAGAAAAACACTCAGCCGGAGTCGGCAGCCACGGTTCGTTGGGGTAGAGACCGAGACCACAGAGACCCGGGCGTGGGGCGCAAAAAAGAGGACCCGCGAGTGACGGGTCCCCAGGAGGAGGAGGTTGAAGAGAGCATTGGCGTGAACTCTCTTCAGGAGGAGGAGGTACTAACTTCTACGCTCTTATTCGGCAAAAAGTCCAGTCCGGTCCAGAAAAAATTCCGAGATTTTTATGAAAATTCTTGTTTTCGACCGGCTGAACCACCCCATAAACCGCTCCCGGAGGTAAGCCTATCATTCGTAAGCGATTACGAATGCCTGCACACTCAAGCATCATTTGTCCGGGCCAGCCCGCTATTCGCCACGCCGGACGGAGCGCAGAGTTTGGCAGGCGTCCAGAGTTTGGCAGGCAATGTGCTTGGAAATGGTCAGAGAGGGGTAGAGCAGAACGAAAAATAAATGGGGGCCGGCCAAACGGGCCGACCCCAAGCTGCTTCGCGCGTCCAACTCTTACCTCCCTCCTCTCGGCTCCCAAGAGAGGCATGGAGGCGGACTCTGCTAAGTCCTATGCCCGGCCAAGTGGCCAAGTCCAGCGGCATGCAAGATTTTTCGGTGCCAGCAGCCCGGTTAAACTGAATTTGCGTTGTAATACGCTGTCGGACGGCATCTTAGGTGCCGAACCGTAAGTGGCGGGTTTGACGGCACCGGGATTCGGTTGCCACAAGATTACTGCATCCGTCCCATAACTGCGACCAAAGCGAGTGTTCGCGCGCTCGCGCGTGTTCACCCGGCCTCAAGAGCCCGCGCCTCCGGCCGCGAAGCAAGTTACGGTTGGCCCGCTGGCCTTGCCGCGCGCTTAGGCGGCCCATCACGGGACAGGCAACCGTACCGCACCGTAGAACCCTGTCGTCACCGCCTGCGGTCAGCAAAGCGGCCGCAGCTCGAAAGCCTCATCTGCACTTGTCGTAAACTGTGTCTCGCTGCGGTGGCGCATGTTACGTGGTGCTATACTGCTGCTTGCCGGGCGATTGGGCTGGCCTTCAGAAGACTTGTCAGTTGCCCGGCCCGCTCCAACGTACGGTCGAGTCCGACGCGCTGGTAGTCGATGTCGGGCTACAAGCGCTGCGCGGGCCCTTCAGGGACCTGATGGCGCTCGAGCTGGGAGAGCGATTCCGAAGACGATTGGTCAGAAGGTATTTGCGGCATGCGGCGCGGCTGGGTACGCCGTCGCGTTGTTCGACCGACGGCGTCGGTTCGTTGTGACCTGCGGACGGCGGCGCTGACGCCGGTGGCGCGAGAGGAGACGTAAGAGCATGTACGTGCGAAGAGAACGAGCTGCTGTCGGCAGTTTAGTGTTGGTGGCTTCGCTGCTGGCTGGCTGGACAGCCCGCGGGGCGGAGCAGCTACCCAGTGACGAGCGAATCCAGACAGGAAAGCTGCCCAACGGCGTGCGCTGGATGTACCGGCAACACGACAACCCGCCGGGCAAGATGGCATTGCTGATCCATGTCGCCACCGGCTCGCTGAATGAGGAGGAGAACCAGCGCGGACTGGCGCATTTCATCGAACACATGGCGTTCAACGGCTCGGAGAACTTTGCTCCGGGGACGCTGATCCCGTATTTCGAAAGCATCGGGATGGAATTCGGTCGGGACCTGAATGCATTCACTTCCTTCGACCAGACTGTGTACCTGCTGTTCCTGCCGAGCGCGGCGACCGAGCAGGTTGACAAAGCTCTCATGGTGCTGAGCGACTACGCGTTTCGTCTGACGCTGGCCGACGAAGAGATCGAGAAGGAGCGCGGCGTGATTCTGTCGGAACTCCGTGCCGGCATGAGCGCCATGCAGCGGGTGCGCGACGCTACTTACGAGAAGCTTTTTGCCGGCATGCGGCTGGGACAGCGTTTGCCGATCGGCAAAGAGGAAGTGATCCGCGCCGTGACACGGGCGGACTTCGAGAACTACTATCGCACCTGGTACCACCCGGAGCGCATCACGCTGGTGCTGGTTGGCGATGCCGCCCCCGAACCGTACCTGCCGCTGATCGACAAGTGGTTCGGCCAGTATCGCGCGCCCAGCGCCCCCCGGCCGCGAAAAGGACCGGAACTCAAGCCTTTCACGTCAGAGCGGGCCATCATTGTCACCGATGCGGAGTTTGCCCGCGGCGAGGTGGACATCTACGCGATTCATCCCGGTCGGCCGGCGGTAACAACGACAGAATTGGCGCGTCAGCGGCTGATAGATGAGATAGTTAGTTGGATCATGAAGCGGCGCCTCTCGGAGCGAATCAAGAAGGGGCAAGCCAGTTTTCGCGAAGCCAGTGTGGACGTCATTGACATGATGCACGACGGGCTGGTGGCCAATGCTTCAGCCACCGGCGACCCCAAGGATTGGGAAAAGATGCTCGAAGAACTGATCGTCGAGGTCACGCGCGCCTGCGAATACGGGTTCCTTGCGGGCGAATTCGAGCTATGCCAGAAGGAGCTGCTGTCGTCGGCCGAGGACGCAGTGCGCAAAGAGCCGACCCGCAACGCGCGCGAACTGCTCTTCGAGATCGCGGCGGCGGTGAACGATGAAGAGCCGGTCATGTCGGCCCAGCAAGAGCTGGACCTGCTTCGCAAGCTGTTGCCGACCATTCGCCTCGAGGAAGTCAACGCGGCTTTCGCCACGCACTTCAAGCCGGTCAATTGGTCCTATGTGCTCACCATGCCAGCGCGCGACGAGGTCAGCCTGCCGACCGAGGAAGCCTTGCTGGCGGCCGGGCGGGCAGCCGTGGCGCGCCGGCCGGAGCCGCCCAGCGACGTCAAGCTGGCGCAGAGCCTGCTAGACCAGGAGCCCACGCCCGGCAAGCTGGTCGAGTCCACCCGCGACCCGGACCTGGGCATCACCAGCGGGTGGTTGGCCAACGGCGTGCGCCTGCACCACCGATTCATGGATTACAAAAAGGACCTCGTGCTGGTGACGATCGCCCTGGCCGGTGGGCAGATCGAGGAAACCAAGGAAACCGCCGGCGTCACGCACGTGGCCGGTCTGATCCTGCGGCAGCCGGCCACCAGCCGGCTGGGTTCCACCGACATTCAAGACCTGATGACCGGCAAGAACATCCGGCTGCGCGGCGGCGGACAGGACGATGCCTTCACGTTGACGCTATCCGGTTCGCCGCGCGACCTGGAAACCGGTTTGCAGCTCGCCCACGCGCTGCTGACTGACGGCGTGCTGGAGCAGAGCGCCTTCGACAACTGGCGACAGGAGGCTCTGCAACGCTACGAGATGGTCAGCAAGATGCCGCAGTACGCCGCTTTGCAGGCGTTCGCAGAGCTGGTTAGCGGCAACGATCCGCGCTCACTGATGCTACTGCCGCCTGAACTCATCGCCGCCCAGTCGCCGCAACGCTCGCAGGAATGGCTGCGCCGTCTGGCGGCTCAGGCGCCCATGGAGGTGGCCGTGGTGGGGGAAATGAGCTTCGAGGAGGTGTTGCCGCTGGTCGAGAAATACCTGGGCTCGCTGCCACCGCGAGCGCGGACGGCGACACATCTGGATCCGCTGCGTAAATTCGCCCGCGGAGTCGGACCGCTGGAACGCCAAGTCGACGTCGAGACTGTTACACCGCAAGCGGCTATGGTGGCCGGTTTTGTGAGCTGTGACGCCAACGACATGCGCAGCGTGCGGGCGTTGAACGTGGCGGCGAACATACTGGACAGCCGCCTGATCAAGCAGGTGCGTGAAGAACTTGGTCTGGTTTACTCGATCGGTGCGCAGCACATGCCCAAACCGGCTTACCAGGACTCCAGCTTCTTCCTCAGCAGCGCGCCCTGCGCCCCGGACAAGGGCGAGACGGTGATCGCCGAGGTCGAAAAGCTCTATGCGGCATTCGCCGAGTCCGGGCCGACGGCCGAAGAACTGGACAATGCCAAGAAACAGATCCAGAATCACTTGGACACGCAGTTGAAGGAGCCGAGCTTCTGGTCGGAGCAGCTCCGCACCTTCGACCTGCATAAGCGCCGGCTGGCGGACCTGAAAAACATCCCGGAGTCCTATGCCTCCTTCACGGCCGAGGAAATCCGCGACATTTTCCGCAAGTACTACGTGCCCGCGCGGAAGTTCCGCGTGCTGGCCGTGCCGACCAAGGCCACGGCGCCCGGCGACGCGCCCCAGCCCGAGCCAGCCAGCACTGCGCACTAGGAATTGCTGTGCGCCAGCACGTAGCTTCGTGCGCCGGATGCCGGGCCGTCGTGGACATGGTACCCCGGCACAGCTCGGCGGGGCGCGCCGCGCGATTGGCAGGCTCGTCCACGTGCCAAGCCGCCGACCCTTGACGCGCGGGGCAACGCTCGTATTCTCTTATCTATGGCAGATCCATACCGTTCGCCGAAGATAGTCACCGAAGCTCTGACATTCGACGATGTGCTGTTGATACCGCGCCGGGCCAGCGTGCACCCGCGCGACATCGATATCAGCACGCAGCTTACCCGCCGCATCCGCATCAATATTCCGCTGGTCAGCGCCCCGATGGACACGGTGACCGAGAGCGCCTTGGCGATCGCCCTGGCGCAGGAAGGCGGCATCGGCATCATCCACCGCAATTTGAGCATCGAGGCCCAGGCACGCGAGGTGCACAAGGTCAAGCGTTCGGAAAGCGGCGTGATCCTCGATCCGGTGACGTTGCGACCAGATGAGCCGGTCGAGCGGGCGCTGGAGATCATGCGGCTGCATAACGTCAGCGGGATTCCGGTGACCGTGCCAGATGGGCGACTGGTGGGCATCATCACCCGACGGGACCTGAAGTTCCGCGAGGCTTCCAACAAGCGCATCGCCGACGTGATGACCAGCAACAATCTGGTCACCGCCCCGCCCCACACGACGCTCGACGAGGCGGAAACGATACTCAAGCGTCACAAGGTGGAGAAGCTCCTGCTGGTGGACGACCAGGGTCGTTTGGCCGGTCTGATCACCATGCGTGACATCGAGCGTTCGCGCGAGTTTCCGCAGCGCTGTTCGGACGCGCGGGGTCGGCTGCGGGTTGGAGCCGCCATCGGTGTGCACGACTACGAACGGGCGGCAAAGCTTATCGCCGCCGACGTGGACGTTCTGGTCGTGGATACCGCTCATGGTCACAGCGACGCGGTTATTGAGACGGTCAAGACGCTGCGGCGGCATCACGACATTCAGATCATCGCCGGCAATGTCGGCACGCCCGAGGGAGCGCGCGATCTGACTGACGCCGGCGCCGATGCCATCAAAGTCGGCATCGGCCCGGGTGCCATTTGCACGACGCGTGTGGTCGCCGGAGCCGGGATCCCGCAGATCACTGCCGTGATGGCCTGCGCTACCGCCACTGATGTGCCGATCATTGCCGATGGAGGCATTCGGTACAGCGGCGACATCACCAAGGCTATCGCGGCCGGGGCACACAGCGTCATGCTGGGTTCACTGTTTGCCGGTCTGGACGAGTCGCCCGGACAACTGGTTCTATGGAAGGGCCGGCGTTTCAAAGAATACCGCGGCATGGGTTCGCTGGCCGCCATGGCCCGAGGCAGCGCCGAGCGTTATGGACAGTCGGCCGACCAGCCGCAAAAAATGGTGCCCGAAGGGGTCGAAGGACGCGTGCCATACCGCGGCCGCCTGAGCGAGTACGTCTACCAGCTCGTCGGCGGGCTGCGCCAGGGGATGGGCTACTGCGGCGTGCGCAACATCGAGGAACTGCGCCACGAGGG
>Ga0129299_1000490_pt1 | contig 24871 bp, 18 predicted proteins | sample ConPoolayeCmetaG_FD_94477 | JGI IMG/M metagenome (GOLD analysis project Ga0129299, IMG submission 94477) | Hot spring microbial mat communities from California, USA to study Microbial Dark Matter (Phase II) - Cone Pool mat layer C metaG ...
GACGCAAAAGCAGCTTGCCCCAACACTGCCGCTTCATGCCGCGCTGGTGCTTTATCTGGATGCAGAGTGGGACAGCCTAGATGGTCGTGGCACTCACAACCCCTCCAGTCCCGTCGCGCCCGACCACCTGGCCTATGTGATCTACACCTCCGGCTCAACCGGGAAGCCCAAGGGCGTCCAGGTGTTGCATCGAGGCGTGGTCAATTTCCTGTGCAGTCTGCGCCAGGAGCCGGGCCTGACCCGCCAGGACGTGCTACTGGCGGTGACCACCCTCTCGTTCGACATCGCTGGATTGGAGCTTTACCTGCCCCTGGTCGTGGGAGCGCGGGTCGAGATCGCCACCCGTGAGGAGGCCTCAGACGCTGTGCTGCTGATGGGCAGGCTGGCCGAGTCCGGCGCGACCGTGATGCAGGCCACGCCTGCCACCTGGCGGATGCTGATCGAGGCAGGCTGGCAAGGCGACCCTCACCTCCGCATCCTGTGTGGCGGCGAGGCCCTGCCGCGCGAGCTGGCCACCCAGTTGCTGGCCCGCTGCGGTGGGCTGTGGAACATGTATGGGCCGACGGAGACCACCATCTGGTCAACGCTCCACCGCGTTGAAGTGGCCGATGGGCCGATCCCAATCGGGCGACCGATTGCCAATACGCAAGTCTACCTGCTCGATTCGCGGCTGGAGCCGGTCCCTATCGGCGTGGCAGGCGAGCTGTACATCGGCGGGGATGGCGTCGCGCGCGGCTACCTGAACCGGCCCGAGCTGACCGCCGAACGTTTCGTGCCCGACCCGTTCAGCGCCGATCCCCATGCCCGCCTGTATCGTACCGGCGACCTGGCCCGCTACCGCGCCGACGGCACGATTGACTTCCTGGGCCGGGCCGACGATCAGGTGAAGGTGCGCGGTTTCCGCATCGAGCTGGGTGAGATCGAGGCAGCTCTGTCCGGCCACCCGGCGGTGCAGCAGTCCGCTGTTGTTGTCCGGCAGGATGGGACGGGCGAAAAGCGGCTGGTTGCCTACCTCGTGCCGCGCGAAGACCAACCCGTGCCCACCCCAGGCGATTTGCGGAGCTTCTTGCGGAGCACGCTGCCCGAATACATGATCCCTGCGCTGTTTGTGGCGTTGGACGAGATGCCACTAACAGCCAATGGCAAGGTAAACCGGCGCGCGCTACCTGCGCCCCTCGATGCCCGACCCGACCTGGCAGCGACCTATGTCGCGCCACGCACAGAGATGGAAGCCGAACTGGCACAGATGGTGGCTGACGTGCTGGGTTTGGAGCGGGTGGGTGTCCACGATAGCTTCTTCGACCTGGGCGGTAACTCGCTGCTGGCAACCCGCCTGATCTTCCAGGTGCGCGAGCGCTTCCAGACACCCGTGCTGCTACGGAGCCTATTCGAGGAACCCACTGTGGCCGGCTTGGCCTATGCCATCGAGGCCGGGCAGCAGGGCGGCCTGTTCGCGGCCATGACGCTCGCCGATCTGAGCGCGGAAGCCACCCTAGACCCCGCCATCACAGGTGAGGGGCTAGCCTATGATCCTGCCGTTGAGCCGCAGTACGTCCTGCTGACCGGTGCGACGGGCTTCGTGGGGGCCTTCCTGCTACACGATCTGCTGCGCCAGACCCGCGCTGACGTACACTGTCTGGTGCGCGCTTCGAGCGCGGAAGAGGGTCAGCAACGCCTGCGCCGCAATCTGGAAGCCTATGAGCTGTGGGACGAGTCGTCCGCTAGCCGCATCATAGCAGTACCGGGCGATCTTGATCGCCCCTGGCTGGGCCTGGAACCGGAGGTGTTCGAGGCGCTGGCCCGCCAGATGGAGGCCATCTACCACAACGGGGCCATGGTGAACTTCGTCTACGGCTACGAGGCGCACAAGGCATCCAACGTGCTTGGCACACAGGAGGTGCTCCGGCTGGCCACAACTATCCGGCTCAAGCCAGTGCACTTTGTCTCGACCCTGTCGGTGTTCCACACCGGTGGACATGATAACGGTACGGTCTTCCAGGAGAATGACGATCTTGAACAGATAGGCGTGCCCTTTGGCGGCTATGCTCAGAGCAAATGGGTTGCCGAGAAGCTGGTGATGGCCGCCGCCGCACGGGGGATTCCAGTGGCCATCTACCGTCCGGGTCTGGTGTCGGGGGCCAGCACAACCGGCGCTTGGAACACCGACGATATGATGTCCACCCTCGCCCGTGCTTGCGTCGCCATTGGGTTGGCCCCTGACCTGGATGTGATGGTGGATGTGGTTCCGGTCGATTACGTCAGCAGCGCCATCGTCCATCTGTCGAGACAGCCCGGGACGCTGGGCAAGGTCTTCCATCTTTCCAACCCGCACCCGTTGCCCTACCATGAGCTGATCGAGACGGCCCGCTCGCTTGGCTTGCCAGTGCAGACGGTGGCGTTCGACCGGTGGCGAGATGAGCTGATCCGCCGGGCTAGTGTGCCTAGTGAGGATGGCTGGCTGCCCTTCCTCCCACTGATTGAAGAGGTGGATGAGAGCCAGGTCTTCATGCCGCCCTTCGACTGCCGGAATACGCTCGATGGACTGGCGGGCAGCACCGTGACCTGCCCGCCGGTTGGGGCAGAGCTGCTTGGCACCTACCTGGCCTACTTCAACCGGATCGGATTCCTGAATGGCTCGCGGCGCGACTGATGGCTGGATCGTCCGCCCCCGGCCTAACCCGGGGGCAGCCCTGCGCCTGTTTTGCTTTCCCTATGCGGGGGCAGGTGCGCCGATCTTCCGCGACTGGCCTGCGGGCCTCCCGGAGACGGTCGAGGTATGTGCGGTGCAGCTTCCAGGACGGGGGAGCAGGGTCCGCGAAACCCCCTTCACCGAGGTTGCCCCCCTCCTAAGCGCGCTATCGGACAGCCTCGAACGCGACTTGGAGGGGCCTTTTGCTCTGTTCGGCCACAGCCTGGGTGCGCTGTTGGCTTTCGAGCTGGCCCGCGAGCTGCGCCGGGAGTTCCTCCCTCAACCAGTTCGCCTGTTTGTCTCCGGCTGTGGCGCGCCTCAGGAGCCCTATCTTTACCCGCCGATCCACACGCTGCCTGAAGCCAAATTTCTGGCCGAACTCCAGCGGTGGGGCGGCACGCCGCTTGAAGTGTTGGCGCACCAGGAGTTGATGCAGTTGTTGCTGCCGGCTCTGCGCGCCGATTTCGCGCTGCGTGAGACGTACGCCTATGCCGATGAGCCGCCGCTTGACTGCCCCATTTCCGCTTTTGGGGGCCTGGATGACAGATGGGTTTCGCGTGAGAGCCTGGATGCCTGGCGTGCCCAGACCTATGCTGCCTTCTCACTCCAACTGCTCCCTGGCGACCATTTCTTCCTCGCCAGCTCTCGCCCTCGGCTGCTGGCAGCGATAGCCGAGACGCTGGCGGCACATTTGGCTGCCGCAGGATGACCGCTCCTCTTGAGACGTGGCCCCTCCCACCCGAATCCCTAGCCCTGAACGACAACGAGGTTCACGTCTGGCGGGTCGGGCTGGACGTGCCAACCGCCGAGATGGAGCGGCTAAGAGCGCTGCTGGCCCCCGATGAGCAGGCACGGGCTAATCGACTGGTGTTTGAGGGCCACCGGCGACGCACCATCACCGCACGAGGGGCGCTCAGGGTGATCCTCGGTCGTTATCTGGGTGTGCCCCCTGCTTCCCTGCGCTTTTGCTACAACGCTTATGGCAAACCGGCGCTGGCTGGAGAGCCAGGGGGCCTGCGCTTCAACGTCTCGCATTCAGGAGATCTGGCTCTGATCGCCGTGGTATGGAGGCGGGCCGTTGGCGTGGACATCGAGTGCCTCCGGGCCGATGTGGCCGATGAGCAGCTTGCCCGCCGATTCTTCTCGCCGCTGGAGGTGGCTAGCCTCCTATCGCTGCCGGAGAGGGATCGCCAACGGGGGTTCTTCACCTGTTGGACGCGCAAAGAGGCATACATCAAGGCACGGGGCAAGGGGCTTTCAATCCCGCTGGACCGCTTCCAGGTATCCCTCGCCCCCGGTGAGCCTGCCGCCCTATTGAGCGTTCAGGGGGATGATCCGGCCCGCTGGGGCCTCCATGAACTGCGGCCCGGCCCCGGCTATATCGCCGCGCTGGCTGTCGAAGGCCGCCATCTGCGGGTCAAAGGCTGGAGTTTCCGCTGAAACACTCTCAGGGCTGGGCATCGGTCACGCAGATCATAGCCTCTGGTTGCGCTCCGTCGGGTGGCCCTGGGTAGATGCGATAGAGATTGTGCTCTGGGACGATACAATATTGCTCGACCAGCGTCGCGGCCCGGTAGTACGCCTCGCTGAGCGAGGCGAGGTAGACGGGGCGGCCCCGGCTCAGTTCTGCTTCGATCCGGCGCACTGCCAGCGATGAGTCAAAGTCAATCGGCTCCTCGCGCGGCCAGCCGACCAACTCCACATCGGGGCGCAGGCCCTCAACTACGGAGAAGTAGCGCAACACAAAATACTCATCGGTATCGGTGTACCACTGGGCGATCACGACCGCGCCCGGTGGCAGGCTCTCCATCGTTTCCCTGCCGAAGCGGTAAGCAGCGTCATCACCGTGCTTGTTAGGGTTGATGTAGAAGTTGAGACCATCCCGGACACCAGTGCCGATCGGTGGAATCCCGAAACTCTGGTCGGTGACGCCAAAAGATCGGAGCCAGCCCGGAGCCGCGCTGTAGAAAGGTGGCATCACAAGGATGGCCAGCGCCAGGGCGGCGGCCAGCCACCGGCGGCCCTGATCCGAGAGCCTTTTTGCCAACCGGGCTGCGCCCATCGCCATCGCCATCGCCCAGAAGAGGTACGAGCCGAGGAAAAAGGCAAACTGATCCGAGACGCGATAAAGAACCCCAAACAGCGCGTAGATGATGAAGAAGGAGATGGCCTTTTTCCGCAGAGGAGCATCATCCAGCGAGCCTTTCCAGAAGCCGTAGATTCCCAGCCCCAGGCCAAGCGGGCCAAACTGGAAGAACAAGTACATCAGGTAAGTCAGCAGACTGACCAGTAGAAAGGGGGGAGGCATCTCTAGCAAGCCGCGCAGGAACGTCGTGCCGACCACCGGCCCTACCACGCTGGACAGGGAGAAGGTGCGGAGCATCCGGGCAAGCTGGATCAGATAGAGAGAGAACCCGGCCAGAAAGGCCATAGCGGTGAGCGCCAACTTGTGCGGCCTGAGCGCCATCCATCTGGACCTGCCCGACAGCAGGAGGTAGAACGCCGCCGCCGGCAAGGCCAGCAATGCCAGCAGATGATTCGAGGCTCCCAGTCCCAGCGCGAACGCACTGCCTGCCAATGCTGCTGGATGACCTGTCTGCTCGAACCGGTCACACAACGCCAAACTCAGCAGCAGCAAAAAGGCAAACAGGGTGTACACTTCAGGCGTCGTGGCGTGAAACCAAAAGGTGTGGGCCACACTCAGCGCGAGTGATGCGTACAGCGAACTCATCAGCGAGCGGGTATGGCGGTAGCAGAGCCAGAACAGCGTCGTGATGGCTGCCGCGCCGAATATCGCCGAGAGCAGATTCACCAGCCACAGCCGATCCACGCCCGGGAGTAGCTGTACCAGCGTGTGGCCGACGACGACATACAGCGGATGATCCCAGGCGGCCACGCCCAGGCGTGCGAATGGGAAGGGGTCGGGCGCGAATGGCACATCGACCAGCTCAGCCAGAATGAACGACTCACCGGTGATAGCTTCGCGCTGGAGCCGCGTGCCATCTCCCCAGGAGAGGGATGGCTGAAGGGTATACAGATAAAAGGCGAGGGTGATAACCAATACAGCCAGCGTCCCTAGCCGGCTGTCCAGGGCGTCCGAAAATAGAAGGTCGGTGCGGATTGGGGCTTCGCTGGTCATCCTTGCTCCGATTGAGAGTATACGCAGAGGGAGGGATCAACATCATGACGTGCGCCCTTGTAACTGGCGCGACCGGTATGTTGGGCAGCCATCTGGTGGACGTGCTGATGGAGGTAGGAATCCGGGTGCGGGCCTATGTTCGCCCCACCAGCGCCGCAGATCGGCTGAAGGCGCTGCCTGTCGAGATCGTCTATGGCGATGCCAGCGATACGGAGGCCATCCGCTGCGCAGTCAGCGGGGCTGATCTGGTTTTCCATGCCGCTGGCTACCTCACAGCCAGCTCCCCCTTCGAGCCGGGTGGAGGCTCTCCCCTCTATCGGGCCACTCACGTGGATTTCACCAACACCCTGCTCGCTGCCAGCCTGGCCGCCGGGGTCAGGCGCTTCGTGTACGTCAGCTCCAATAGCGTCTACGATCTGGATGCGCCAGTGCCGACCGGTGAGGATGCGCCTTTACAGCCCATTAGCGCCTACGGTCGGTCCAAACTCGAAGCTGAACAGCTCGTCCGTGCCTGGCAGGCGCAGGGCCTGGATAGCACCATCGTCCGGCCATGCGTCATCTATGGGCCGGGCGACCGGCACTTCCTGCCCCTGGCTCTGCGCCTGGCGCGGTTGCCGGTGCTGCCTCTGGTGAACGGCGGGCGCAACCTGTTTGATCTGGTCTATGTCCGCGACGTGGCAGAACTCCTGCTGCGGGCCAGCCAAACTGCAACCGCCATCGGGCGTGCTTACAATGCCGGACCGGGGACCCCCACCACACTGCGCGAGCTGGTTGCGATCTACCGCCGACTGACGGGCCATGGCCCCCACATCATCTCCGTTTCCGCCGCCGCTCTTGAAAGGTCGGCCTGGCTTTCAGGATGGTTCCTGGCTCGCTTCGCACCGCAAGCACGGGCGCTCTTCTCGCCAACCGGCCTGGCTCTGATGAGCCGGGATAACCATCTCGACATGTCCCGCGCCGAAGCTGATCTGGGCTTCAGGCCGCGTTTTGACCTGGAACGGGGTGTGGCTGCCACGCTGGCGCAATTGCAGCCCGTGTGCTGAGTTTATCTGCCTGGCCTACTCGCCTGCTGATGCTTTACGTGGCGCCAGGAACCAGATCAAGGGCCGCTCTAACTCAGCCCGAAGCTCCAGCAGGTGCGCCTCTGCATCAACCAATGTCCCGTACAGCGGCGTGTTGGCGACGGTGACTTCGATGGGAATCTCCGTGTGGACCGGTACCTCGATGTACACCGGAACCGACTCATCCACCGGGACATCGAACTCCAGCTTGACCGGAATCGAGCCGCCAATAGGGATGGTGACAGGGTAACGGCCAAATGGACCCAGGACAACCGACGCTGTTACCGCCGTGCTGAATGGCATGGTCTCGTCAATGACGACAGGGATCGTCTCTTGGAAAGGCACGTCGTCATCCACAATGATCGTGTCGTCCACGACGACATTGTACCTGTACGTCTGCGCCTCCAGGTCCCGGATCACGGCCAAACTATCGTCAATGGTTAATCGCGCTAATCGCCGGGCCTCGACAAGCTGGCGGATGATCAGCAGGTTGAGGGCCAGCGAGATGACCGTAATAATGGTCAGCACACTGGTCAGAATCCACAGCGCTGTGTAGCCTATCGGCTGCTGAGGCCGGGGCAATCTTTCAACGGGATGGGTTTGGTTTGCCGGGTCAGTAGATGATTGCCTCACTCCGGCTGGGGGGGTGGGTGTCGTTTCGTCGGATGGCATGGCCTATCAGTTCCTCTCTCCCTTAGAGAATAGTGTAAGGGCGCTGAGGCCCCGCACACGAATTGACATATTATCGCCATAAATTGCAAACGTGCGACTGCTCATTCCGCGATTAAGTGTTTGGCCGCAAGAATTGCCGTGCAACGCTTAGTGCCTGCTTTTGCCAAAACGTAGGATTGTCTATACTGGTGCAATCTGGCAGGTCATTGACGGGTTTCACGATCAGCTTCTGTGGAGATAGACTATGAGTGACCAATCCTACATCGTCGTAAAGCGCCACATCGTTTTGGGCGCTGCTATGCTGCTGGCGCTGGGTATCCTTGCCGCATGTGGTCTTTTCCCCGGGCCGGAGCCGACACCGACCCCAACGCCGCCTATCGAGGCTCCGACTGCGACTGGAGCGCCGACCGACACCCCGGAACCATCCCCTACCCCTACAGAACCGCCGAGCGAGCCACCCGAAGCGCCCTCCGGCCTGGGCGCTGTCCTGTCAGCGGCGCGACAGGTGATGCTCACCTGGACGGACAACAGCGAGACCGAGGATGGATTCATCATCCGCCGCGTCCTGGCGGATACCGATGACCCCGGTATCGAGCTGGGCCGCCCCTTGGCTGATGCAGCCAGCTTCGCTGACGGTTCGGTGGAATGCAGCCGAGTGTATCAGTATTATGTCGCCGCCTTTAATGTAGCCGGTGTCAGCGAGGCAGCCTGTCTGCGGGTGGCCCTCCCGGCGCGGTGCGACGACCCCAGCCAGCCTCTAGACACTGAGGAGTGCGATCCTCTGCCGGCGGCAGTGGGCGGGACTGGCGCAGCAGGGACGCCGAGGTGTGGGGATAGCGTGTGCAACGGCACCGAGACCAACCTGACCTGCCCTGCTGACTGCGCGGCAGGCTGCGGTAACCTGATCTGCGACCCCGGTGAGAGTTTCGCCACCTGCCCTGGTGATTGTGCGCTGGTGGTGGTCTGCAATAATAACGGCGTCTGCGATCCTGGCGAGGCTCCTTCAACCTGCGCCGATTGCACTGGCTGCAATGCCAACGGGACGTGCGATCAGGGTGAGAACCCGATCACCTGCCCGACGGACTGCGCTCTGGTCGTGACCTGCAACAACAACGGGACGTGCGATGCAGGTGAGAACATCGCTACCTGCCCGGCGGACTGCGCCATCGTAGCCGCCTGCAATAACAACGGCGTGTGCGACTCGGGTGAGAGCTTCTCGACCTGCCCTGGCGATTGCGCTCTGACGGTGGTGTGCAACAACAACGGCGTCTGTGACTTCTGGGAGACCGCCTCGACCTGCCCGGCGGATTGCCACTAGTTGCCTGATGCAATGGACTTGAGCCTCATGGCACGGACGGCGCTGGGTTGTAAGCACCGTCCGTGCCAATGGGGCCAGGCGCTTCAACCTCCCGGGCGCGTAACCCGCACCCGGCACGGCTGTGTTCCTATCGCCTCCAACCCCGGCGTTGTGTTCGCTCCCGTTTGTGCCCCGTCACGATCTCAAGTGCGTCCGCCGCTACGTCGACTGGCTTCAGCAAGCGCTGCACGGCGTCAGGCGAGACCTGTCTGGGGATGAACCCCCAACGGGCTGCGATCAGTGGAAAACGGGATTGCTTCAGCGAGTCCGCCCAGTGGATCTCCGCCCTGCTCAATACGGCCTCCGGCTGGCTGTCCTGGTTGATATCGGGGTGACCTCGGATCTGCTCGGCCACCGACTCGGCCAGCCAGTGGCGGATGCCTTCCAGGTTGCGCCATGAGAGCCACAGCACCACGCCGTAGACCACCGCGATGGAGTTGATCCACAGGCTGTTGGCCTCGTAAAAGTGCAGCAGGGCTACCCCCCACACGCCCAATATCCGCTCGATCAACGCGCGGGTTGCATCGCCCATCATGGATCTCCTGGCTTGCTGAGCAGCTCTGGCATGGTGTTGGCCGTTAACTGGCTGATGATTCAGGCGACTGAAGGATCATCGATCGCTCTTTCGCAACGCAGAGAAGGGAGCGCAGAAGAGTATACCAGAATGGCCCGATCAGATGGCGAATGGGCCAATGGAAGCGGTCCGCGTTCCCTTGCGCAACCTCCACGGATAGCGCATAATCCCCGTCGACTCTCTCGAGGAGCCACTACTCTATATGCTCCACTTCCGCCCCCTCCGGCCCATCCAATATTCTGCTCTCGCCGCGCTGATTATCGCAGTGGCCCTGCTGCCGGTGACCGCAGCGCAGGCGCAGGATGCAGCCGACGATGACCCACCCCCAGGCGGCGACCCGCAGCCCGTTTTGGCGGGCCTGGAGCCACGCACACCGGTCTCTGCTGCCGATTTCTATGGCATCAACTTCGTCGCGCCCTTTGAACCCTGGATCGGGCTGGCCCGTGATAGCGGCGCCGGGACAGTGCGTTGGCAATTCAACTGGCGCGATGTTGAGACCAGCCCCGGCGTCTACACGTGGGTGGCCACCGATGCACAGATAAGAGCCTGGACATCCGCGGGGCTACAGATTCACGCCCTGCTTCATAATCCCCCTGATTTCGCCAAGCTCAACCCCGATGGCCTGGTGCCTACCAATCTCAGCCTCCCATGGAACGACCCGGCCAACGGCTGGGCGCAGTACTGCTACCGCTTCGCCTCGCGCTACCGGGGCCAGATTGCCAGTTACGAAATCTGGAACGAGCCAGACCTCAACCAGTACTGGGAGGGCACGCCGCAGGATTACTTCTACGCTATGAAGGGCTGTTACCTGGCGATCAAAGCTGCCGATCCGGACACGCCAGTGGCCATGGCTGGGATGGCCATCTTAGCTGAGCGTAACTTCATGCCCGAGGTGATGCGGCTGGCCTCCGTTGATCCGCAAGGCCCTGCCAACAACTACTTCTTCGACGCGGCCAACATCCACATGTACGCTGACCCCGAGCTGGTGTACAGCCTGTCCGTGTTCACACGACGCTGGCTCAATACCTATGGGATGGGCAACAAACCGATCTGGATCACTGAGACCAACGTCGCGCTGCGTGGCTATGGCCGCATTGCTGACGAGCCGGATTGGGGCCACGCCAGTGAGGAAGAACAGGGCTGGTATGTGCTTCAGACTGCGGCCAATGCATTCGCGGCTGGCGCGCAGCGATTGATGTTCTTCCGCATGGCCGATGACAGCATGGACGTCGCATTCGGGTTAGTCCGCAATGACTACACAGCCCGGCCCGGATATCGGTCGCTCCAGCTTGCTGCCTCGCTGATGAGCGATATTGTGGCTGCCCGCCGTGAGGTGCGCCAGGGAGTGATCATCACTTACCTGGAACGCGCCGATGGGGCGCGCATCGTGGTCTTGTTCTCCAAGACCGGGACCGGGCTGAATCTCCAAGTTGAGGCCCATCAGGCAGCAGCGGTGTTGATCAACGCCGCTGGGGGCTATTCCACAGTCGAGGCAGAGAATGGCGTCTACACTGTCACCCTGCCGGCAGCGCGCGGGCGCAACTTCAGCCGGCTGCACGATTATGCCGTCGGTGGGCCGCCGGTGATCGTCGTTGAACAGGACACCCAGCCGCCTCGCGCCTGGGCGGAGATCATCCCCATCCCCGGCGACCGGGGACATGTGATTGTGCGCTGGCACAGCGACGATGGCCCCTTCGGCACGGGCGCGGCCTCCTATCAGACGCAGGTGAGTGTGGATGGCGGCCCCTGGGAGGAATGGGGCGCAGGTATTACAGACCCCCAGATGGTGTACGACATCTCGGAGGGCGGCACATACGCTTTCCGCGTGCGCGCCATAGACCGAGCAGGCAACCTGGGCGAATACTCTGAGCCAGTCACCACCAGCCTGATCCCGGTGGGCACGCTGGTCATCAATGTGACCGACCTGCGCGGCCAACCTGTGCCCTTTGCCCGCGTTGCGCTCAGCGATGGCACGCTGCACGACGCGGACGAGCATGGCGTGGTGACCATCACTACCGCGCCAGGGCTGGTGCGCGTAGTGAGCATCGACGGGTCGGGCCAGGGGCGGCTGGAGCCAGGCCAGCCGTTCGAGATTGAGCTGGCCGGCCAATCTACTGCGGCGTGGACGTTGCTGCCGCTGCGCGACCTGATCGTCAATGGGCAATTCGAGTTCGGCTCGCAGGGCTGGGATTGGTCATCGCCACAGGATATATCCACTCCGCGTCTCAGCGACCCAATGCGCGGGGCGGTGCTGCGGCTGCAGGGTGCGCGCCGTCCTTGGGGTGCGCCCGCTGCGGCGACGACCCTGGATGTGCCGGAGGAATGGATGGGCGCGCTGCTGAGCTTCTATTACCGCGTCGCTGAAGGCAGCCCGATCCTCCGCGTCCGCGCCGTCGCAGACGGCAGGCAGGCGGTGATCTGGCGTTCCGGCCAGCCCAGCCACGACTTCCAGCGGGCCTGGGTTGATCTGAGCGCCTACAGGGGCCAGCGGGTCACCCTACGCTTCGAGCTATCCGGAGCAAAAGGGGGGACGCCGGGCCGGGCGGAGATCGATGAGGTGATCGTTGGCAATGTGCCGGAACTGCCATAGCTCGATGGTTTGCAGGCTAACTGGGGAAGCCGCGATAGTCGATCCCGCGCTCGCGTCGGCGGGCGAGACGGCGGTTCTGCTGCTCATGGATTTCCCGCACGTGGTCGATCTTCTCACGGATAGCCGCCTCCAGCCAGCGGGCGCCATTCTCGGCGGTGGCGAGGCTGCCCGCGCCGTAGGCTCCGGTGGTCGTATCGTCTTCCCACGGCGGGCTAGCGATCAGCGCCCCGCCCTCGATCCAATCCATGTAGTAGTTGGGCGTAGCGATGAAGTCCGTCTCGTCCACTACCCGCTCCATGCGGCACAGGTCGGGGCGCAGGTGCAACATGTAGGCGGTTTCTAGCTCGCCTGCGTGGCCCATCCCGCCGATCGGGGAGCGCCGGAACAGTTGCAGTGCTGGGGCGCCCAGGTGGCCCGCTGTGTGCAGCCAGGCTGTCGCGGCGAAGATGCCTCGGTGCTGGTTGCCCGCGTACTTCACGGCGTTGTGCAGGAACGAGCTATTGCCGCCGTGCCCGCTCATCAGGTAGAAACGATCCGCGCCGCGTGCCACCAGCACACTCACGATCTCAACCAGCAAATCCTCAAATAGCCGCCCGCCCATGTTGAACGTGCCCGCGAACGACGAGCGGAACATGCTCACGCCGTAGGGTAATGTCGGCAGCGTTTCAGCCTCGGCGGGGATGCGCTCCACCACGCCACGTGCAATCGCGTTGATGATCACCGTGTCGGTGTTCATCGGCAGATGGTAGCCGTGCTGCTCTGTGTGGCCGCACGGGATCAGGATCACGCGCTGGGGCGTGGCCTTGATGCGCTGCTCCAGGGCCGCTTGGCGGTTGATCCGGAGCTGCTGGATGTCCGGGGCGCTGACATCCTCTTCCCCGGCGTGAACCACCACCAACCTCGTGAACCGCTCTTGGCGCGGCCCATCGAACACCGCATTCACCACACGCTGAAGCGTTGCCGGGCTGACTTCCAGCACACTACCCCGCCATCCATAGGGCAGCGGCGGCAACAGGCATACATGCTCAGCCATCAGCGCATGGGCGATTGCTTGCGGGTCGTACCCTTCGCCCAGCGGTAGGACCAGCGGCAGGTCACGCGGAAGCTCCGCGACCTCCGGCCAGGTGAGAGTCTCGTAGGTTGTGATCTTCGCCATACCCTTGCTAGTTTAGGGCGATGATGGGCCATGAGCCAGCCCGGCTCCAGCCAACACATCCCCCACGCATCCTGCCCTCTAGGCTTCCAGCCGGTACGTCTCGAACGTCCCCTCGCACGGATTGCCCCAGCAGACGTGCATCTCCAGGGCTGTCAGATCCATGATCAGCGTGGCAATGGTCTTCTGCCGGTCGAGCGGGCGGAGGTCTTCCTCGCTGTGTGAACAGATGCTGTTGGGGAAGTTGACATGATCCGAGAGGATGGTCTTGAGCGTCTCAGTGGAATGGAGGTGCACGTTGCGTATCAGGCGCTGCGCGCGATTGACCCTGACCCGCGACCCGATCAGGTCTTCTGTTTTATGCTCGAACTGCTTCATTCTCTGGGTCAGGTAGTTGTTGGTGTGCACCAGATAACCGTCGAGACCATAGATGGTGGCAAAATGTCGCGCCGAGACCTCGACGTTGTACATCTCCCCACTGGCGTGGGCGATCAGGTGATTGTAGCCTGCTGCGCGCCAGCGCATCAGGGTGGTGCGGATGGCCTCCGAGAGCCGAGTTTGCCCCAACACCCCGCGCGAGACAAAAAGGCGCGGAATGCCCACCCGCACATCGTTCGGGTAGACCGAGTCGCAGCACTGGGCAATGCCTGCCGCGTTGAAGCCAATGTTGGGGATCAGCCCACCGTAGGTGATGGCCAAGAAGGGTGGCTCTCCATCCGGGGTGGCATGAACGAGGAAGGCGTTCTCCTCATCCTCCGGCAACCAGTCCTCATTGTGACCCACCAGCACATGGCCGTCCTGAGTGCGCTCAGCGCTCACGGCTAGGCTGGTGCAGCCCAGCACAAAGCGATCCTCCAGAATCGCCTCAGCACAGTTGATGACGAGCAGGTCATCCAGGTCCGCGCCTGAGCCTTCAGCCATGCCTTCCAGTTCCTCAGCATAGTGAGGCGTATATTCCTGCGCGAAGGGATAGTACTTCCTGGCCTGGAGCACCGCATCCCGCCAGGTCATTTCTAGCTTGTCGTAAGCATCGCTGACCGCTTGCTTATACGTATCCACCATCCGTCGAACTGCTGGCGCCATCGCCTCGCCAATCTGACGTCCCATCTGGCGGTAACTACCCCGGACGCGCACCAGCGGCAGGCTGCGCGGGGCCGCAGATCGCCCAGCGTGTGATTTTTTGACTGTGATCATAGTGTATTCCCCCTATGGTCCTGCAGCAGCCTCAACGTCCTATGTGGGCTGGCCAATAGGTCGGCCCACATCCAGGCAACCCAGTTCAACGGTCGGGGATTCCGTCGCGCGGTTGGCGGGTTCCCGGCGTAGCGAGCTGCCCGATCACGCCCAGGGTGAGGCGGAGGAGCGCCTTCGGTCTAAGGGGTAAGAGGGTGGCAGGTGCGCAGTCGATCATCATCTTGCTCTCGCTCTCGCATCCAGGCTAGAGAGGATAGCGCGTTAAGGGAGGGTTGTCCAGTGGGCTTTTTCAAATCCGCAGGAAGCGCCTACGCCTGTGGATATGATACAGAAAATCCAAGAACTGAACAGGAGGCCTCCTCTGGGGGTAGGGCAGCCTATGGTATAATCCAGCCGAACCCTTTCCTCAATTGGAAGCCGAGCCATGACCACCTACGAACCTGTGATCGGCCTGGAAGTGCACGCCGAACTGCTTACCCGTTCCAAGATGTTCTGCGGCTGCCCTGTTGTAGATAACACCACTGCCCCGCCCAACACCGCGGTGTGCCCGATCTGTTCGGCACAGCCGGGGGCCTTGCCCGTGATCAACCGCCAGGCCGTCGAGTATGCGATCATGGTGGGGCTGGCGTTGCACTGCACCATCAACGAGTTCAATCAGTTCGCCCGTAAATCCTACTTCTACCCCGATCTGCCGAAGGGCTACCAGATCAGCCAGTACGAATTCCCACTAGCGAGCCGTGGCTGGCTGGAAATCCAGATCAAGGGGCCGACTCGGCGCATCGGCATCACCCGTGCCCATCTGGAAGAGGACACCGGCAAGTCGTTTCACGCAGGGGATCACAGTCTGGTTGATCTGAACCGGGCGGGTGTTCCCTTACTGGAGATCGTCTCCGAGCCGGACCTGCGCTCCCCGGAAGAGGTAGAGGCGTACGCGCGCAAAATCCGTGCCATCCTGGTTTATCTGGGCGTCAATCACGGAGACATGAGCAAGGGCGTGCTGCGCTTTGAGGCTAATGTCTCGATCCGGCCTACCGGCTCGCCAGAGTTCGGCACCCGTACGGAGATCAAGAACCTCAACAGCATCCGGTCGCTGGTACGGGCAGTGCGTTATGAAATCCAGCGCCAGATCAGGCTGGTGGAGTCCGGCCAACGAGTGGTGCAGCAGACGATGGGCTTCAATGAAACCACCGGCCAGACAGTCACCCAGCGTGTCAAGGAGCGCGCTGATGACTACCGCTACTTCCCAGAGCCAGACCTGCCGCCGCTGCATATCAGCCGCGAGTGGGTGCGCGAGGTGGAGGCACGGCTGCCGGAATTGCCCGACGCCCGGCAGGCGCGCTTCATGGCAACGCTGGGCCTCTCCGCCCAGGATGCGGGGGTGCTGGTTATGGACAAAGCGGTGGCGGACTACTATGAGGCGGCGGTGAAAGAAGGCGGCGATCCCAAAAAGCTCGCTAACTGGATCACCGGTGAGTTGTTCCGGCTGATGAATGCATCTGGGGTTGAGATCGACACTCTGAAGATCACCCCCTCCGCGCTGGTGGAGCTGATCGCACTGGTTGATACGGGCGCGATCACCCAGACCACAGCCAAGGAGGTGTTGGGGGAGATGTTCGAGACGGGGCAGAGGCCAAGGAGCATGGTGGAGGCGAGGGGGCTAGCCCAGATCAGCGACGAAGGTGCGCTGCAAGCGACGGTGGTGCGGGTGATCGAGGCGAATCCAAAAGAGGTCGCATCCTACCTCGGAGGCAAGGAGACCCTGCTGGGCTGGTTCGTCGGCCAGGTGATGCGGGAGACGCAGGGCAGGGCCAACGCTCAGATGGTCAGCGACCTGCTGCGGACGCAGCTCGAGGCGCGGCGCAAGTAAGGGCTGGCGTTTTCGACCGCTTGCCGCCCCCTCAATGGGTAAAATTACCCATTGTGAGGCGCCGACGGTTAATGATATGCTGTGACCAGACTTGTTGTATTTTCCTGTTATTGGGCGCCTGAGCGCGAAGGAGTTAACGCCATGTTGTTCGTTCCACGTGAAGAGGGCCAAGGATTGGTTGAGTATGCTCTCATCCTCGTTCTGGTGGCTATCGTCGTGATTGCCATCCTGACCCTGATGGGCCCTGTAATCGGCAACGTGTTCAGCAATATTGTCCAGAATCTGTAACCAAGTCACGTTGCCTTAGTCAAAACGGGGGAGTAGCGAATCCTCCCCCGTTTTGTTTTCCCCTACTGCTGCTTTCTCCTCCCCAGAGCGACAAGCCTGGTGACAACTTATTGCGTCTGTGTGCCCAGCGAGAATTGACAGATTCGGCAGCTTGGTGTTTGATTCCGGTTAGCACTTGGCCGCAAGCGCGTGCGTTCTGTCCGCGCAGGGGGAGACCATCCATGACTACACAACCCCAATCCCCGTCACGCAGGTTGCGTATCGTTGCGATCCTCGCTCTGATGCTGAGCCTGGCAAGCCTGGCCGGGCCAGAGATCGCTGCCGCCCAGACTCAGGGTGGCTCCGCGATCCATGTGGTTAGCTGGGGTGAGACGCTGTTCAGCATTGCCTCTCGCTATGGGGTCAGCCAGCAGGCGATCATTGCAGCGAACGGCCTAGTCGAGCCGGATCGCCTGTATGCGGGCCAGCAACTGATCATCCCCGGCGCGGCAGCGGCAGCGCCCCAGGCTCCGGCTGTGGCGGGAACCCATATCGTCCAGCCCGGCCAGGGCCTCTACCGGATCGGCCTAATATATGGTGTGAGCACTGCCGATCTGATGGCGGCCAACGGCCTGAGCAACCCGGATCAGATCTATGTGGGGCAGGTGCTGGTGATCCCCGCGCCTGGGTCAGCCCCCGCCGTTGCGCCTGCCGCGCCCGCCCCTGTGGCCACGGGCGGGGTGCACGTCGTCCAAGTGGGCGAAACGTTGTTCCGCATCGGGCAACGCTACGGCGTGACAGTCGCCGATCTGGTGGCAGCAAACGGGTTGCTGAATGCAGCGCAAATCTACGCGGGCCAGCAGCTCACGATCCCCAGCCCCGGCACGGTGACTGGCGCGCCGACCACTGCCCCCGCTGCGGCCTCCCCCGCTCTGACCGGCACCCACATCGTCCAGGCAGGCGAGACGCTGGGCGACATCGCCGCGCGATTCGGGACGAGCATCGCCGAGTTGGCGCAGGCGAACAGCCTGAGCAACCCCTCTCTGATCTACACCGGACAGGCGTTGATAGTGCCAGGCGCGGGGACAGGCCGCTCTGCTGTCCAGCCCGCGGCTGCCGCAAGCGGGGGGGTGCACACCGTCCAGCAGGGCGAAACGCTGTTCCGCATTGCGCTAAGGTACGGCATCTCGGTGGCTGACCTGATGGCGGCCAATGGCCTGGGCAGCAACACGATCTACAGCGGGCAGACACTCACCATCCCCGCCGGGGGGGTGGTCAGCGCGGCTCCAGCTCCCATATCTGCCTCCAACGCCCCCAGCCCCACCATCACCAATGGCAAGCAGATCGTGGTCGATCTATCGCAACAGATGGTCTATGCTTATGAGAATGGCCAGCTTCTCCGGCAGTTTGTGGTCTCAACGGGCCTGCCACAGTACCCGACCGTCACGGGTGATTATGCAATCTATGTGAAGTACACCTCCACCCGCATGACTGGCCCGGACTACGACCTGCCCAACGTCCCCTGGACGATGTACTTCTACAAGGGCTATGGATTCCATGGCACGTACTGGCACAACAACTTTGGCCAGCCCATGAGCCACGGCTGCATTAACATGCGTACCCCCGAAGCGGAGTGGCTCTTTAACTGGGCCCCGGTAGGGACAGCGGTGCATATCGTCTGGTAGCCATGAGCGGCAAGGGCAGGCCGCACGCTGCTCCCGCCCGCCTATCGAACGGTGATCTGCGCCAGCGTCAGGGCATCTCCCACTCCCTGTCCCTGAACCACGATGGCCAGGCGGGCAGTGTTATCCAGCGGGTAGAGGCCCACCGCTAGCCGATATATCCCCGGCATGGCATGGTCGGGCAGCGTCAGGCCGTGATGGTCGATCACCGTCTGCCCCGGCGTCCAAGTGTCGGTCGGCGCGCCGAAGTTCCCCGGCTCCGAGTCGTGCTGCGCGACCAGGGAGCCATCTGGCCCGTAGAGATGGACAAACACCTTGTAGCGCGCTGACAGCGACGCCTCGGTGTGCCAGAATAGGGTCACCCCCAGTGCCTCACCGGGGATAAGCGAGTCGCCGCTGAGGGTGTAGCCATCCAACACAATGCCCGGCTGCTCCCCGAACTGTGCCCCGCTCGGCATCTCGATATCCGCCGCCAGTTCACCTGCCACTACGTAGGTCACCAGCAGTACCCCACCGTACCACTGTGATCCTGCCTCGAAGGCACGCGATTCCAGCGTGCGGCGGACGACCCCCTGCGGGTCGCGCTGATTTTCGCCCCAGTACAGCGCATAAATGCGCCGTGACCCTCGCAGCAGCCGGTCAATTGTGTCTTCGGTTGACTCGCTTGGCAGCGGCGCGATGTTGGGGCCGTCGGGGTAATAATAGGTGAACACCTCCCACTGGTTCGGTGCGTCGAGCACCACCGCTGCCTCTGGCCCTGCCTCAGCCATGATGCGGGCTGCGATGGCCCGGTAATCGTCGCGGGCGTAGGTTGGATCGAAGTACAGGTTGCTCAGTGAGTGCATCCCTGGCCAAGCGCTCAGCGCAGCTAGAGCGGCCACCACCAGCCGCAGAAATAGATTGTTCAGCGGGGAGACACCCGGTGTGGGACGGCTGAGGTCATAGCCCATCACCAACCCCCGTGCGGCGATCAGCCCTAGCGCAAGGTTGGCTGGCAGCAGGAACTTGAGGTATGGCTGGGTGATCGCGCCGAGCACGCCCAGCGCTGCCAGCGGCACGATCACCCATGCTGCCACCAGACCGATCCGCTCTCCGAAGCGCAGATATCGCCGCGCGTCGCGGGGATCAATGGGCGGTAGCAGGCCCAGCCCAGTCGTCAGCAGCAGGGGGATGAGGCCCGCCCGCGCGCCGTCCACCGGGAGGGTGATCCCGTAGGCCAGCGCCGTGAGCACGCCCGCCGCGCCGACGGCGTCCGCACCACCCCCACGCGGCCACGTGCTGACCTGCCGTAGGGCCGTCGGAATCCAGGGCGCAAACAGGAGCAGTGCGGCCCCATGCAGCCCGATCCACACGGCCAGGCCGTGCAAGAGCATCCGCAAACGCGCCTCACACCGCGCAAGGACGCGCCGCGCCAGCCACAGCGCGAAGATCGCCGTCTCGGCCAGCAGCGTCAGCGGGAAGCTGTAGTGCGTATAGAGTCCTGCTGCGTTAACCAGGATATATCCCCCGACGACCCGCGCTGCGTGCCGCCTATTCAAGCGACCGGCGACCATCGCGCCGGGAAGCTCAAGCACCTTGATGGTGAGCCAGATCGAGGCAGCGCTCAGCAACGTAACCAGCGCGTACATCCGGGCTTCCTGGCTGTAATACACCTGGAAGGGGCTGATCGCTGCCAACAATGTAGCGATCAGCCCCGTTCTCCGGTCGGACAGCGCCGCGCCGACCGCGTAGACTACTGCCACGGCCAGCACGCCTGCTAGCGCCGATGGAAAGCGTAGCCCGAACTCGCTCTGCCCCGCCACCGACCGCCATCCGGCCAACAGCAGGTAATAGCCCGGGGGGTGAATGTCTCCCGCTGCCCCCTCGACGATCTGCGCGACGGGCCGCTCGGCGATGCGCGCCGAGTTGCCCTCGTCGTTCCAGAATGATTGGGCCTCCAGCCGATGAAATCGCAACCCGGCAGCGAGGATGAGAACGAGCATCAGTAGGGGCGCAGCGGGCTGCGCTCTGCGTCTTTCCTGGATCATTCCAGCTTCCGAGTCAGCGCGTAGCCCGCTCCCGCCACCATCCCCACCGTTAGCACGATGCCCACCCACACCCGGATCGGCAGCGCGTCGCGCACGATAATGCGCGTGATACGGGTCTGGGGATTCGGCGCAAAGAACTCAGCCTTATGTTGCCCACCGAATCCCCGCCATGTGATCTCGCCACTACAGGACGGTGCTTCCTCCGGCATCCCAGGGCTGGCGGGGTGTATCGGCTCACCGTCAACGATCAGCGACTCAGCACCGCACATAGCCGACAGTTCTGGCCCCTTGTAACGAATCGTCAGCGTGGTTCCTTGGAACATGAAAGAGGCAATAGGGGCATTTTGAGGCGAGTCCACCGCCCAGTGATCCCCCGGATGGCTGCCCCGGTAGATCACGGGTGGCTGATGTATATAGTCTCGCATCGACTCATAAACGGGCATCAGCGTGAAGTCCGGCTCGGCCATTTGGAAGTACGCTTCGGGGCGGCGCTCGACCAGCCAGGTATCGTCGGCCCGCTTAAAGTACCAGAACGCGATCACACCGATCCAGGGCCACTCTTGTTGTGCTCGCTGATAGGCCAGCGGCGCAAACCGCGCCTGCTGGTCGAGCGTGACCCGCCCGTAGCGCGGTTCGACATCCTCCGGTGCGGCGTTCCAGTTCATCTCGCTGATCCAGATCGGTGTCTCCGCATCGCCATTGCGTACCATCAGGTCGCGGATGAACTGGTTGCGCCCGTAGTTGACGATCAGCGGGCGCATCCGCCGGTCAGTTGGCCCCGACCACAGCCCATAGCCCTGCATGGCGAGAATGTCGAAGCAATCTGCCGCGCCTGCGTCGTACATACGCTGGAGGAACAGGAAGTCGTTGAGATCGCGGCCCGAAAGCTCATCAGTGGGAGCCAGTGCTCCGCTGAGGATCACCGCGTTGGGATCGACGGCCTTGATTGCCCGGTAGGCCCGGCACAGCAGGTCGGTGTAGGCTTCAGGGTCCACTGCTTGTTCGCCCCACTCCGGGTAGATGTTCGGCTCGTTCCATAGCTGGTAATAGCGAATGCGCCCCTGGTAGCGGTTGGCGAGGATGGCCGCAAAGCGTGCATAGTCGTCGAAGTCATCCGGTGGCGCGAACGTGCCCCGTGTGTCGCCATCGGCGCGTGCCCAGGTAGGTGTGCTGCTGATGCGGGCGATGATCTCCAGGCCATATTGCTCCGCCAGATCGACGATGTTATCGTACTTGGCCCAGGCGTCGATGCCTGCCGGGTTGTTGCGGCGGTCGACGAAGTCACCGCGCCCGTGAATCTCGATGTCCTGCCAGGGGAATTCCTGGCGCAGCCAGTGGAAGCCTGCCTCGCTGATCAGACGCACCTGCTCCTCGCGTTTGGCGACCTCGACCTCCTGGTGCAGGAAGGTATTGATTCCGTATGGGTTGACGCCCGTGTGTTGCATCTCCGCGTAGGGTTCCAAGCGCAGCGGAGGGTAGAGGATATTCTGCGCCAGCAGGGGCAGCGCGGCGATCTGGGCAGCGGGGTCTTCCTCACCCGTCAGCTCGAAGGCATGGGTGAAGTAAAAGACGAGTTGCCCAGCGACCAGAGTCGCTAGCACGGTAAGGGCGATGGTTGTTCTGTTATGCACGGTGGCGGATTATACCGCGAAGCAGACGTGGGAAATGAACGCCTCTGGGGGCGTGTATCCTTTCTCAGCCCCTGTACGCCTCCCATCAGGGAGAATGCAGGAAGCGAGAGGGCCTTTCCGGAAGACGTAACCTCCATTACCGAATGAGCGTACCCGCGCCCCACCGCGCTGGGCGCATCCTCTTAGCTCATACTATAATCTTGTCGAAACGCACGCCAAAGGTGTGGAGAATCGCCATGCATCGCCAAACTATCATCATCGTTGCCCTAGGCGGGCTGTTGATCACCGCCTGTAGCCTGATTGAACTACCCCTCCCTGCTGCTCAGGGCGCCACACCGAGCGCCGTTCCGGTCGAGCTCGGGCCAGAGAACACCCGCGTCCCAACGGCTACCACCCCGCCGACAGCGACTGTGACCGGACCTCCGCCCAGCCCTACGCCGACCTCGACGCCTGAACCGATCCCTTTCCCGCCCGTCGCCACGTCACCGCAGACATGCGAGGAGGCGTGGTTCTTTAACCCAGCGCCGGAGGGCTGCCCAGCGGCTGTGGCGCTGCGCTCCTTCGCCACAGCAGAGCGCTTTGAACAGGGGATGATGATCTGGGTGGAAAGCCTGCGGCAGATTTATGTCTTCAGCGGCGATCTGGCCGGAGGGGCAACCCTTGATGTGTATCCTGACCCTTACCAGCCCGACATGCCACGCAGAGACCCCTCCATTACGCCGCCCGCGGGGAAGTTCCAACCGGAGCTAGGCTTCGGGGCGGTGTGGCGCGGTGTGGGCGACATCCCGCCTGCCCGCGAGCGGCTCGGCTGGGCGCTGGAGGAGGAGTTTGGCTACACTACCCTGTATCAATGTGGAGTTCCGGTCAGCGCCGCGGCATGCTTCCTGCGCGGCCCCGATGGCCGGGTGATCGTCCTGGCTGCGCCGCAGGCTGCGATCTGGCCACCTACGCCATAAGCTGATCCTGTGGCAGCACGGGGTCGCGGCAGCTAGCCTACAGCTAAGGGTTCTTGTTACACTGCCCTGGCGGGCAGCCCCCCTGACCAGGTGGTGGGTTGCCACTCTGACCGGGCGGGCTGCCCCCCTGACCGGGTGGGCTGCCCCCCTGGCCGGGTGGTGGATCACCGCTCTGGCCCGGCGGCGGGTCGCCACTCTGGCCCGGCGGATTGCCACCCTGGCCCGGCGGCAGCGCGGTAGGAACTGCCGGGGGCGGTGATTGAACCACGACGGCGGTCGGAACCGGTGCAGGGGTATGGGGCGGTGACTGTGTGGCACTGGCTCCCGCGCCTGACGTTGAGCCTTGCCCTGACAGAGGCAGCGGCTGCAGCGTCTCGGTCGGTGAGGGAGGCAGGGACGGGGTCGCAATAGGTGTTGGCGTTCGAGTAGCCGGTTGGGTAGTCTGACTATGGGGCGAGGGTGTGGGGCCAGGGGTGCTGGTCACAAGCTGGGTGATGACAATGACCACAGGTTGGCCTGCCTCATTGGTGACGATCTGCGTGACCATCTGAGTGATGACGATGGGTGTCTGTTGGGCAAGCGCCTGGGCTGTCTGTTCGGCATAGACCGCCCGCGCCTGGATCGGCTGGATGCCCATGACCCAGACTAGGCTGGTGAGCAACAGCAAGGCCAGCACGCCAACGACTACCGGCAGCCACCGGCGGCGTGCTGGGGATGCTTGGGATCGGGGAGAGATGGTCGACTCCGGCAGAGGTGGTAAGTCAAGAGTTTCCAGCTCCCAGTTGATCGAATAGGAGGACTCTATCTGAGCAGGCGTAACCAGCACCTCGTCATGCAAATGGGCCGGAATCGCCGTTAGACTGCTCTGGAACTCATGGGCCATTTCTGCGCCGGTCTGGTAGCGCTGCCCAGGGTCTTTTTCCAGCGCTCGCAGGAGGAATGCCTGCAGAGGCAACGGGAAATCCGGGTTGATCTCGGTGGGCAAGAGAGGGGGCGCGTAGGTCTGGAGATTGATCAGCCCGTATACAGTCGTGGCGTGGTAGGGGAGGCGTCCGAGCAGGCATTCGTAGGCAACCACGCCGAGCGAATAGAGATCGCTCCGGCTATCCACCTCCGCCGAACGTATCTGCTCGGGGCTCATGTAAGATGGCGTGCCGAGCATTTCGTTGGACACAGTCAGCCGGGTCAACGATGCAGTGGATAGCTTCAACAGGCCAAAGTCGGCCAGACAGACCCGGTCGCCGCCCAGCAGCATGATGTTGTGTGGTTTAACGTCGCGGTGCACGACTCCCTGCTGGTGGGCGTAGTCCAGCGCTGCGCCGATCTGGGACAGGATGCCGAGGGTCTGACGAGGGGTCAGTATCCCGCCCCCATCTAGGAAGTCCTTGAGCGTGCCGCCGCTTACTAGCGGCATGACCATATAAAGTGTGCCGCTGTTGGAGCCATAATGCAGGACCGGCAGGATGTTGGGATGATTCAGGCGGCTGGCAATCTCCACCTCACGCTGAAACCGGCGCGCGTAGTCGAGGGCTTTAGCTTCCGGCCCTCCCACCACCTTAACGGCTACCAGTTCACCGGTGGCCGTATCCATGGCCCGGTAGACAAGCCCCATCCCGCCGGAGCCAAGCTCCTCCTGCAGGACAAACCTGTCAAGCTGCCTATCCGTGATGAGGTGTTGCATCCTTTCAGCCCCAGCAAGCCCCTCTTGCACGCGGCGCGTACCCCAGGCCCGCCCCTTCGCAGCGCATGCCCGATCTTAATGCTAAAATCATTATAGGCTTATCAGGGATGGGAGTCTATCCGCCATGCGACCTGGGGTAAAGAGTTTGTGAAAATCCAATGCGCGGTGTTGCGATCTGTACCTGCCAGCCATGATCATTCTGATCGGCCATCACGTTACAAAACATTACAAATGCGGGCTGAAACTGCCTTCTTCCCTTCCCATGGGCGTCTGCACTGGCTGATCGCCACGCTGGTCTCGTTACTTTTTGCGAGCTGCGCTGCCCCAACCC
>Ga0129299_1000491_pt1 | contig 24838 bp, 19 predicted proteins | sample ConPoolayeCmetaG_FD_94477 | JGI IMG/M metagenome (GOLD analysis project Ga0129299, IMG submission 94477) | Hot spring microbial mat communities from California, USA to study Microbial Dark Matter (Phase II) - Cone Pool mat layer C metaG ...
GTGCACGCCCCGGGCGAGAAAAAGAGCACCCCATCACGTACCACACATCCTGCCGGTGGACACACCCTTCCCTTTGCTGCCCCACGACGTCCTGCCGCAAGTTCTCCGAATTCGGCGCCGATCGCTGCCACAAGCATTGGATCGTTACGTACGATGAGGAGGTTATTCTTGATGTTTTGAAAAGCAATGTTTGCCGACGAAAGAAGCACTGTTTCCTCGTCAATGAGGAAAAACTTCTCGTGCATAATACCCTCATCGGATTCACTGTACGAGATAATTGGAAAAACGGCCGTACCGGCATCTATCGGAGACCCAGTAACACCTCGCACTGTGATCCCTTGCGCGGCGAGCATATTGAGTTTCATAAGAACACCACTGTCGTTGAAGGTATAGGTCGCAAATAGGACTGTTTCACGTGCTCGTCCAAGTTCGGTCAACACTGCAGGACGAATTTTTTCGTCGAAGAGCACCTCGGCAGACGGCAGATCGGTGTCCAAGACCTCCGCATCGAACATCTCACCGGTTTCACTCGCATCTTTCTCTCCCACGCCTTCATTCGCCGCACTATCATCACTCCCCTCCCCTTCGGTCTCCCCATCGTCGAATCCTTCTCTTTCCCGTTCCACCACCACCGTACCGTCATCAGGAAAAACCGGCACATCGGGAGCCATTCCAGCGTTCTGGAGACATCCGCTGAGAAAAAACGCAAGGAGAAACAGCGCCATTTCTAGGGTTTGCATACTCTCCCCTTTAGAGACTGCCCGTTCCATGACTATAGAAAATGACTCGGAAAAAACAAGGCAAACCAGCAAGGAAAATGAAGAAGGGGAGGGACGTGGCCTCCTTCGCTACGGGTGATGTTCGGCACCGTTTCTGAGAGGTCAATGAAACTATTTGTGTTTTTGAGAGGTCATCTTATATTGTACGTAAGATGTAAGGCAACACGTATGAGAAAGTACCCGAAGAGATTTGCGTAGGAGGAAGACCATGAGGGGAATCGAACAAAAAGTACGAGGCGTTGCCCTTCTCTTTTACACCCTTTTCATCCTTGGCGGATGCACCGGCGTGGCCGACAACAAGGGGCCTGATGGCACCTCCCCGACCGACTCTTTGGTCGTGCCGGACACTCCGCTATCAGACCACGACACTGGCACGCTGGTTGATGAATCGGGCGAAGACACTGATGCTGCCACACCCGACACAGACACACCGACCGATGCCTCCGATATCTCGTACCCTGATTTCGATACAGCGGTCCTCGATGACGATGAAACGGTGGGTGAGTGGGACATTCCCTCTGCCGACAGCGACACGACCGGATTGGACCAGGATACTCCCGTGCCCGATGAAGAGGTGTCCGACGAAGCGAGCGATGAGGAGAACGACACCGATGCGACAGGGAACGACGACCTTCTGCCCGACGAGGATGTCCCCGCCGACGAGAATCCCTTCATCTACACGGCAGTCGAACCGCTTTCGACCTTCGGGATAGATGTCGACACCGCCAGTTACACCCTCATCCGCCGCTACCTTACCTACAACCAGTATCTTCCACCGAAAGAGAAGGTGCGCATCGAAGAACTCGTCAACTACCACGACTACACCTATCCCATCCCTTCCGAGAACGATCCGCACCCCTTCTCGGTGACGGTCGAAATGGGGCCCTGCCCATGGTATAGTGAGCACGATCTCCTGATGATCGGCCTGAAGAGCCATGTGCCGCTCGTCCGTCGGCCGACCAACCTCGTCTTCCTCATAGATGGCTCCGGCTCGATGCTTCCCGCCTCGCGTTTGCCACTCCTTAAGACGGCGCTCACCAAACTCGTGGACAACCTCACCGATCAAGACCGCGTTGGTATCATCCGCTTCAACGACCAACCACACGAAGTGCTCACCCCAACACTCGCAACTGAAAGCAACAAAACGGTTATCAAGGCGGCGATAAACTCGCTTACCGCGAACGGCTCGACTAATGGCGGTGCGGCGCTCCAAACGGCATACCAGTGGGTCAACCAGTACTACGATCTCGATAGCAACAACCGCGTCATCCTTGCGACTGATGGTGCCTTCAATACCGGCACTGCTCTTACGGAGGAGCAGTTGAAAGATCTCATCATCACCAACCGCAATGCCTTCATCTACCTTACCGTCATCGGCGTTGGCGAGCCCGATCAGGTCAACGATACCAACCTCAAGACGATGGCACAGTACGGCAATGGCAACTACTACTACATTGACAACGAAAGAGAGGCAGACCGCGTCTTCAACGACAAGGTGCTCGGCACGATTTTCGCCATTGCAAAGGATGTGAAGATTCAGGTCGAGTTCAACCCGGCGAAGGTGCTCAAGTACCGCCTTATCGGCTACGACCGGCGCATCATGGAAAACAGCGGCTTCAGCAACGATCAGGTTGACTCGGGAGAGCTCGGTGCCGGGCACACGGTCACCGCTTTCTACCAGATCGAGTATGTCGAAGGGATGCAGCCCTACCGCTTTACCCCCGGCGTGAACGACTTCGTCGAGGTACGGCTCCGCTACAAACGTCCCGAAGCAACGACGAGTACGATGTTCAGCGTGCCGGTACGGGCATCGGACTACCATGAGACGCCGTCGGAAGATTTCCGCTTTGCGAGTGCTGTAACGGAGTGGGGGCTCCTCTTGCGGCAGTCCTACTACCGTTTCAACGCTTCCTACGATGCCGCGAAAGCGCGGGCCCAAGAGGCGCTCGGCGCCGACCGCTGGGGACTCCGGAGCGAGTTCGTTACCCTCGTCGAGGCGGCAAAAAATCTCTCACAGTAAGGAAAGACAAAGCGGCTGGCGGCTTTCTTTTACCTCCGCTTGTTTTTTTTGATTCTTCCTTCCCATGGCCTGCATTGCGAGAGGGTGATGCTCATGACAGGGACCGCGGTTCTCTCTTGTCCCACCACATAAAGAGTCCCCATCTTTTTCGAAAACCAACGCTTGAAAAAAGTCCCTTTCTTTCCCAAAGGCACCTTTTCCTAGCGAACCGCTCGTTAAGATACTTCCCTCAGTTCTCTGAGTATCTCCTCTACGGTCTCTTTTTCGCGGTCGAGGGCTTTCATCCGATCCGCGATCTCGGTAGCGTTCTTAACCGTAAAGGAAAGCGTTACGGTGTCTCCCTCGGCAAAGGGGGGATAGGTTGCCGTAACGCCGGTTTTTGCCTTAAGTCGTGAGCAGAGCGCATTCAGCCGCTCCTTTTTCGAGGTCCACAGTGGATAGCGGAGTGCCTCGAGGCGATGCACCAGTTCGTCGAAGTTCTCGAGCGGATGACCGGGACGCTCAAGGAGTTTCGCGATTCCCACTTTCTCGAGTACCGCTTCAGGACTCATGCCGTCACGCCGAGCAATGTCGGTCAATAGTTCAACAGCACGGGCACGGGCATTCTTTTTCGGTTGAAAGCGGTCAAGGAGATCGGTGAAGGCGGTCATCACTTGAGCACCTCGGCACCGGAAAACGAGCGGTAGGGCGAGAGTTGATCAAAGATGAACTGGTACTGCGTACTCGCTTCGCACACCGTCTCGACGACAATAGATCCAAGCCCTGGGCCGAGCATGAAGCCCTGCCCGCACATCCCCACGAGGTTGAGCATATTTTCCGCCTCTTTGGTGCAGCCAACTATCGGGAAGCCGTCAGGCGTCATCGGGTAGAGCCCGCGCCAGGTGCGACGGACACGGATGTTGCGAAGCCGCGGATAGAGTTCGAGCATTCGTCGCACCACAAGGGGCAGAAACTCTGAGGTATTGTCGCAGTCCTTCCCATAGTGTTTCGGGTTGGGAGTAATGCAAAAGACCACCTGACCGCCAACTGCTTGATAAAAGTAGTAGTTATCACTGTGCCCATCGGAACGGATATCCACGATCATTGGCTCGAAGAAGCGCTCGACCGGCTCGGTGATGCCTCCCTCGTGACTGTCGGGGTAGACCGGGAGATCGGCCCCCGCCAACTGGCCAATCTTGCGTGCATCACCTCCGGCTGCATTGATAATGAGACCTGCCGAGAAGGTATTCTTGTCGGTCTTGACCGAGACAATCTGCGTCCCTTTCTTTTCGAAGGAAAGGACCGTCTCGTAAAAGAAGAAATCAACCCCTGCATCGCAAGCCAGTTTGTAAAAGACACCGATCGTCTTGAGCGGCGAGGCGAAGCCGTCCTCGGGCGCATAGGTGCCGCCCCGCAGGCCGCGCGGGTTGATGCCGGGGCAGAGGCGCTGAACTTCTTCAGCGTCTATCCAGTTGATGTTGAGACCAAAACGATGCTGGATGACGAGGAGATCTTTGAGCGCCCGCTCCCGTTCGGTGTCGTAGACGGGGAACAGATAGCCGCCCTGATGCCAGTCGAGGTGATGCCCCTCTTTCTCCATGGAGCGAATAATCTCGAGCGACAGTTGGCATATCTGTATCTTCGCTGGATCGCTGTGGGTCGCCCGGATGCCGCCGATCGCAGCACGGTTCTGGCCGCGCCCAACAGAGGCATGTTTCTCGATAACGGCAACCCTCTTGCCCTTCCGCGCGAGGTAGTAGGCCGCGGGGACACCAACCGAACCGGCACCAATGATGAGGATATCATAGGTTTTCATCTCACCGATCCTTCCTCTCTTCGTTCACGATGGCATACATCGGCACCTCGACCGAGAGCGGTCGAATGCTTCCCTCGGCGACCGTCGAGAAGTCCACCCCGGCCGCCTTGAAGACCCGCGGGAACTGGACCGAACAGGTCTTCGAACCGCAGGCTCCCATCCCAACACGTATCTGTTTGAGTTGATTGATGTCCCGGACCTTGTGCTCCTTAATGAACTTCACCACCTCGCCGAGTGTCACCCGCTCACAGCGGCAGACGATGCCGTTCTCCGGCAGGTAGTCAAAGATGGGTTTGAACAACGGGTGGGTTTCGCGCTCATCTTGGACGCGGATACCGGCAACCTTCGGCGCATTGGCGTGCGTTGTTCGAACCGTCACCAGGGTGGTGCGATACTTCTTGTTGTACTGAAGTTTGACCACCGGCACGGTTTCGAGCGGATTGCCGTCCATATCAGTCACGGTGATGGTGTCGCCGACGTTGAAAGAGGGAATGAACTCGTGCGGCAAGACTACCTCCGCGCTTCTCTCGTCCACCGCGCGGGCAAGCGTTATCGCGAGCCCCGGACAGGCAGCGACACAGATACCGCACCCGATGCATTCGCCAGCGAGATAGGGCACATCCATGATGGTACCGGTTTTATCTCTCAGTTTTATGGCACCCTTAGGGCACACCGTCGTACAGGGGTTGCAGGGAATCTCTTGAATGCAGGTGAACACTGGACGCCATTTCTCTGTAAGGTCCACTGGCTCAAGGGGAAACACCTCGCCGGGGCGGCTTTTGAGCACCTCGGCCTTCTTGAGCCAGGTATCGTCAATCACCACATCCTCGCCGAGAAGCCGCGCCATCTTGAGCCCTGCGATCCGGCCGCCGAACATCGCGCTCGATGCCTCTGCAATCTCATCGGCATCGCCTGCCTTGACTACCTTGAACTCGAAGCGCTCCGCCATCTCGTAGAACTCGTCAGCCGGCGTAAGGCCTGCCGCAACAAGGAGCGTATCTACCTCATAGGTACGTGCCGTTTCGAGGATAGGGTTCCACTGCTTGTCCACCTCGGCGACCGTAACTCGCTCAACCTTCCCATCTCCGGCGGCGGAGAGCACCGTCGTGTTGAGGTAGATTGGGACACCCATGCGGCGGATCTTGTCGGCATGAACCTTGTACCCGCTGATCTCTGAGGCAATTTCGACGATACCAGCGACCGCAATGCCCGCTTGCAGGGCATGATAGGCAGCAATGAGACCGACATTGCCTGAGCCCACGATGAGCACCCGCCGGGCTGCCCGGATGAGATCGCGGTTGACCAATGTCTGGAAGGCACCGGCACCATAGACGCCGGGCAGGTCGTTGCCGGGGAAGACGATGGATTTTTCGCGTGCCCCCGCCGAGACAATGAGTCCCTCGAAACTGACGAGGAGGTAGCGGCAGTTCTTCTCGAACAGCCCCGCCTTGCGGTCCTTATAGATACCAACCACCGCCGTTTCAGTAAAGATAGTGACATTTTTATAGGAGCGTACCTCCTCTTCGAGAATCTTTGCAATCTCGAGGCCGCGTGTCCCAGCGTAACAGTCCTCCTCCGAGCCGAAGAACTTATGCGTCTGGAGCACCAGTTTGCCGCCGAGGCGGTCCTTATCGTCGGCGATGACGACCCGGAACCCGAGTTTGGCGAGTTCGATCGCCGCCGTGAGCCCCGAGGGCCCGCCGCCGACCACGAGGACATCGCAGTTGATGACCTTCTTTTCGTAGTTGCGGAGCGGTTCGTCGTCGGGTGGCAATGCGGGGAGCCGGTTGAGCGTCCGGATATCCATCCCCTCGCGGAGCGGTGTTACACACGCTTTTTGTGCATGACCGTCAATAATGACCGTGCACTGGGCACACTGGCCATTTGCACAAAAAATTCCTTGAGGAGCACCGTCCTTACGGTGGAAGGAAAAGCGCGTGATCCCGTTGGCAAACAGGGCGGAACTGACCATCTCACCTGCGTGGCCCCGCATCGGCTGACCATCGAAGGTGAACAATACCTCGGTTCGTTTTTTGTCAGTTTCGAGTATCGGGTGCTGTGAAACACGATCCATGGGGAAAATCTCCTTTGTTCCCTGCCCGCTCTGGTCTCCTACCCTATGCGATGGTCACAAAAAGTCAATACACTGTTGGGAGACCAATTTTCTTGCAAAAGGCTTCTTGCTTCACTATAACACCCCCGAACCTTTACCGCGGAAATTTTTAAGGAGAAGCAGATGCACAAGACCCCGCTTTTCGAGATTCACCGGAGGTTGGGGGCAACCATGGGTGAATTCGGCGGCTGGGATATGCCGCTTTGGTACCCGACAGGTCAGATAAAAGAGCACCTTGCAGTCAGAGAAACATGCGGACTGTTCGATATCTGTCACATGGGAGAGTTTCTCGTAACGGGAAAAGAAAGCCACCTCTTCTGGGACCGTCTTCTTACCAACGCTGTCACGACCATGAGTGACGGTCAGGCAATGTACAATTTCATGCTCAACGAAGAAGGAGGCGTCATAGACGACTGTATCCTCTACAGATTCGATGAAACCCGCTGGATGCTCGTCGTAAATGCAGGAACACAGGAAGGAGACTACGAGTGGCTTAAACAACACGTGATAGGCGACGTAACCATAGAAAACATCGGGCCGGTTACAGGGAAACTCGATCTTCAGGGACCGACGGCGCCCAGGGTCATCGCAAAACTCATCGGCACCGAGACTATAGTGGATCTCAAGTTTTTCCGTTTCATTCCAGAAGTCACGATCGGCGGCGTGAAGTGCATCCTCTCTCGTACTGGCTACACCGGCGAAGTGGGATTTGAAATCTACTGTCACATCAGCGAAACAGTAAAACTGTGGGATATTCTCATGGAGGCAGGTGCGGAGTTCGGAGTTACTCCGGTAGGACTTGGCGCCCGCGACACCCTCCGCCTCGAAGCCGGACTACCCCTCCACGGGCATGAAATAGCGCCTGACATTCCCGCTGTGGGGACACCATGGGAGTTTGCCATCAATTACGAGCATGAGTTCATCGGTAAAGATGCCCTCCTCGCAAAAAGGGGACATTTCTTTGTCTACCCCTTCATCGCGGAAGGAAGGCGCAAACCGGGAGCCCAGGCGAGAGTAATTGCAAACGGAGCCGTGTGTGGAGAGGTAATCAGTGACATCATCGCTGTCTCGCTCGGCAAAAAGCCTGCGGGGTTCGTCAGAACAACCTGTCCTTTGGAGACGGGTTCCGTCGTAACATTGGAGGGAGAGAAAGGAACTAGAATAGAAGCAACGATCGTCGAAAACCCGCTCTGGAAGGGCACTTCCCGCAAGAAAATGGCAACCTTTTTACAATAGTAACCAGAAATCAAAAGGAGAACGAGTATGTCGTACGTAGTTCCCAGTGATTTGCGGTACACGAAGACTCACGAATGGGTCAAAGATCTCGGAGGAAACCATTACCGCATTGGTATCACCGACTATGCTTCGAAACACATAGGCGACGTGACCTATGTCAGTCTCCCCGAAGTGGAAAACACTCTTCGCAGGGAAGAAAGCGTCTGCGTCATCGAGACCGTCAAATCATCCGAGGATGTTTACAACCCCATTGCAGGGGTAGTCGTCGCCGAGAATAGCGCTGTGTTGAACGATGCCCCCGAAACGATCAACACCGACTGTTACGACGAAGGGTGGCTCTACGAAGTCAAAGCCTCTTCAGCCGATGACTACGAATCCCTCATGGATGCCGAGGCGTACAAGAAATTCCTTGCAGAATTGGGTGATTGACCATCCCTCACCACGGTACGCGACGAGAAAATAACGAGAAAAGGAAATATGCCCCTTTCCTCACTGTTCATCCTTAAGAGGAGGCAACGATGCGCTACCTTCCAAACACGCCGGCGGAAGTAGAAGAAATGCTCGCCGCCATAGGAGTCACCTCCCTCCGTGACCTTTTCGCCTGTATCCCTTCTGAGGTATTGCTCAAAGAACCCCCGGCATTGCCGCCCGCCATGAGCGAAATGGAAATCGAGCGGCACATGAATGAACTGGGTGCACAGAATACCGGAGCCGCCATGCTCTCTTTCCTTGGAGGCGGCTGTTACCGTCACTACTGTCCATCACTCATTGACCAGATGCTCATTCGAAGCGAGTTCTACACCGCCTATACCCCTTACCAGGCCGAAGCAAGCCAGGGAACACTGCGTGCCATATTCGAGTACCAGACGATGGTGGCGGACCTCTTAGGAATGGATGTCTCGAACGCCTCGATGTACGATGGAGCGACAGCCGCTGCCGAAGCGATGATGATGGCGCTCCGCAACGACCGCAAGAAACGGACTCGTATCGTAGTTGCCTCTACGATACACCCGCACTATCTCGAAACGCTGAAGACCTACCTCACCGGATCCGGAGGCGAGATAGCCCTCATGGATCTCGACCACCAGACTGGCCGCATCGCTGAAAGAGAACTTGCCAAAATAAATGAGGACACTGCAGCGGTTCTCTTCCAGTATCCTAATTGGTTCGGTATCATCGAGAATCTCACAGCCATCGCACAGGCGGCATCTACGACAGGCGCATGGCTCATCCCAGTAGTCATCGAAACAACTGCCCTCGGGGTGCTTACCCCTCCCGGAGCACTCGGCGCCGATGTGGCGGTCGGTGAAGGTCAACCGCTCGGATTACCTCTCAACTTCGGCGGGCCCGGCGTTGGCCTTTTTGCTACAAAGAATGAACATGTCCGCAAGATGCCTGGGCGCCTCGTCGGAAAAACGGTTGACCGGGAAGGAAACGAATGTTTCGTCCTCACGCTTGCAGCGCGCGAGCAGCACATCAAACGCGAGAAGGCAACATCAAACATCTGCACCAACCAGGGACTCATGGCACTCGCCGTCGCTATGTACCTTGCAACGATGGGCAAAGAAGGGCTCCGGCGGGTGGCGCTCATGAATCTCAAGCGACGCGATATGCTCATCAAAGCGCTTGCGCCGACGAAGGCACGCCCCGCATTCAGCGGACCGGCATACAACGAGGTGACAATTCTTCTGCCGATGAAGGCAGAAGAAGTCGTCAGACAGATGGCTGCGGAGGGAATTCTCGCCGGTATTCCGGCGTCACGTTACCACCCCGTACTCGAAAACCTCCTTATCACCGCAACAACCGAGATACATACGCCGGCCGACATCGAACGTTTCGCCGCAACGCTCGCCAAAATCATAGGAGGGTGATATGACATACTCGTCGAACGCCATAAGCGACATCAAGTTTCGCGAAGAAGTCATCTTCGAAAGGAGCCGTCGGGGACGTATCGCTTTTTCGCTACCACAGGAGGATCTCGCCGACGCAGAGAATCTCCTCCCCCCCGACCTGCGAAGAGAAACCCTTCCTCTTCCCGAACTTTCCGAGGTTGATGTGGTACGCCACTACACACGCCTTTCAACCTACAACTTCAGCATAGACCACACCTTCTACCCGCTCGGCTCCTGCACAATGAAATATAACCCGAAGATAAACGAAAAGGTGGCACGGCTCTCTGCCTTTACCGACCTTCATCCTGAAACGCCATCGGCACGTGCCCAGGGAACCCTCCGAATGATGTACGAATTGCAGGCAATGCTTGCGGAGATTGGCGGCTTTGCGGCAGTGTCGCTGGCACCGGCAGCCGGCGCGCACGGGGAATATGCAGGACTTGGGATAATTCGTACGTACTTCCAAAAGAAAGGGGATCTCAAACGCAAAAAGGTTATCATCCCCGACTCGGCGCATGGAACCAACCCCGCGTCGTGTACGCTAAACGGTTTCGAAACAGTTGAGCTCACCTCAGGGCCTGACGGCAAGGTTCCTCTTGCTTCTCTCAAAGAGATGCTTACCGACGAGGTAGCAGCGCTTATGCTTACCAATCCCAATACGCTTGGGGTATTCGAAACAGACATCTGCGCAATCACGAAGGCATGCCATGACGCAGGCGCCCTTGTCTACGGCGATGGCGCAAACCTTAACGCCCTCATCGGGATTGCCCGCCCCGGCGACATGGGGATCGACGTGATGCATTTCAATCTCCATAAAACCTTCTCGACGCCACATGGCGGGGGTGGCCCCGGCGCAGGCCCCGTGGGAGTGGCAAAACATCTCGTAGATTTCCTGCCGACCCCATTCGTCTTGAAAAACGGGGATTACTATGAGGTGGCAGCGCCACGAGAGACGATGGGACGCGTACGCTCCTTTTTCGGTAATGTCGGCATTATGCTCCGTGCCTACGTTTACCTCCGCGAACTGGGGCACGAGCACATTGCCACAGTTGCCGAACATGCAGTTCTCAACGCAAACTACATCAAGGCAAAACTCCGAGGAACCTACAACATCAAGTATCCAAACGATACGTTACACGAGGTTGTTTTCGACGACTCAAAACTACCAAACCATGTTACGACAATGGATGTGGCCAAGGCGCTTATTGACCGAGGATACCACCCACCAACTGTCTATTTCCCCCTCATTGTCCATGGTGCCCTCATGGTCGAGCCGACCGAAACTGAGAGCAAGGAAACGCTCGATGGCTTCATTGCTGCGATGAAGGATATCGCTGAAAAGGCGGCACAGGACCCACAGTCAATTCTTTCAGCACCGGCCAAAAGTCACATCAAACGGCCAGACGAAACCCAAGCAGCACGCAAACCAATTCTCACCCACAAGCCGTAGCATTTTCCACCTGTTACTTCACACTTCACGGTGTTCAGGAAACACCTGTTGTGCGGTACCACTCATACGTCAGACGAATACCCTCTTCGAGTATCGTCTGGTGCCGCCAACCAAGTGCATGTAATTTCGAGACATCGAGCAATTTGCGCGGTGTCCCATCAGGCTTGGTGGTGTCCCATTTGATATCACCTTCGAAGCCGACCACCCGCTTTACCAGTTCGGCAAGTTCACGGATCGTGAGATCCTCACCGGTTCCGATATTGATGTGGGTGTTGCGTACCTCCCTCATCCCCTTTGCAAGATCGGTAAAGTCAACCCGCTCCATCAGGAAGACACAGGCGTCCGCGAGGTCATCCACATAGAGAAACTCGCGGCGCGGTGCCCCAGTCCCCCAGAGCGTCACGGTCTTCTCACCACGCTCTTTCGCCTCGTGGAATTTCCGGATCATCGCAGGCAGCACATGACTCGTGATAAGATCGAAGTTATCACCGGGGCCATAGAGGTTGGTCGGCATCACCGCGATGAAGTTGGTACCATACTGAAGATTATACGACTCACAGAGCCGTATACCGGCAATCTTCGCAATGGCATAGGGCTCGTTGGTATACTCGAGTTCGCCGGTGAGGAGTGCCGATTCAGGAATCGGCTGCGGCGCGAACTTCGGATAGATACACGAAGAGCCAAGGAAGAGCAGTTTTTTCACACCGTACCGGTAAGCAGCGTCAACGAGATTGAGTTCGATGGCAAGGTTGTCGGCAATAAATTCGGCGCGGTAGGTGTTGTTCGCAAGGATACCGCCGACGCGTGCCGCCGCGAGGAAGAGATACTCCGGCCGCTCCGCTGCGAAGAAAGAATCAACCGCCCGGCGATCACGCAGATCAATCTCATGCGAAGTTCGTCCGACAAGGTTGCGGTAGCCGCCTCGCTCGAGCCGCCGCCAAAGGGCCCCGCCTACGAGCCCCCGGTGTCCCGCTACGTAGATTTTCGCGTCCTTGTCCATCTGTGTTAGTCCCCGCTGTTTGATCGTATCTTGTAATGGTGGCGCTTGAGGAGGTCGTCGCGCCGCGCTTCTATCATATCAGCCGCCACCATTTCGCTGACAAGTTCTTCGAGAGTATGCTCCGGCTGCCAGCCCAGCTTCTCACGCGCTTTCGAGGCATCACCGACGAGCAAATCTACCTCAGTCGGACGGTAGTAAGCCGGATCGACCCGCACCACCACATCCCCCAACCGCACCGCCTCAGGGGAGCCGCCCGCCGCAACCAAACGATCCTTGTCAACTGCTGCGACGACGCCGCACTCCTCTACGCCTACGCCGCGGAACTCCAACGTGATGCCAAGGGTGGCAAAAGCCATTGTGGCGAAATCGCGCACCGATGTCGTCCGCCCGGTTGCAATCACAAAATCATCAGGGGACTCTTGCTGGAGTATGAGGTACATGGCGCGGACATAGTCGCGGGCATGCCCCCAGTCGCGCTTGGCATCGAGGTTACCAAGGTAAAGCATCTTCTGCAGGCCGAGTGCGATACGGACCGCAGCGCGGGTTATCTTGCGCGTCACAAAGGTCTCGCCGCGGACAGGAGATTCATGGTTGAACAAAATACCATTGCACGCAAAGAAACCGTATGCTTCACGGTAGTTGACAGTAATCCAGTAGGCGTAGAGTTTTGCCACGCCATACGGACTTCGCGGGTAGAAGGGGGTTGTCTCCCGCTGGGGTATCTCCTGCACGAGCCCATAGAGTTCCGACGTAGAGGCTTGGTAAAAACGGGTCTTTTTCTCCAGTCCCAAAATCCGTATCGCCTCGAGAAGCCGCAGGGTGCCGAGCGCATCGGCGTTGGCGGTGTATTCAGGTGTCTCGAAGGAGACTTTCACATGCGACTGCGCTGCAAGGTTGTAGATTTCGTCTGGCTGCACCTCTTGCACGATGCGGATGAGGTTCGTCGCATCGGTGAGATCACCGTAGTGAAGGAAAAATCTTACCGCCTTTTCGTGGCGGTCTTGGTAGAGGTGATCAATCCGGTCGGTATTGAAAAGCGACGAGCGCCGCTTGATACCATGCACCGTGTATCCTTTGTCGAGCAAGAACTCGGCGAGGTAGGCACCGTCCTGTCCCGTTACGCCGGTAATGAGTGCTGTCTTGCCCATGGAGTTCCCCCCTTCTTACGTGCCGTGACGATTATAACGTGGCGGGATAAAAGAAAAAGTTTTTCCGCACATGAGAGAAAGAAAAAGAAACTTTTCCCGTTCGTCCCACGTCTGATAGGAGGCTGGCACGAGCAAAACTATGCGAAATAATTTTGGTAATCAAGATGGCGCGCCGGTTGCTTTGAAAAACGCTTGATTTCTGGAGTAAACACCACGACAATGGAGAGTGGAGATACGTAAAGCACCAGCAGTAAGGAGGCAATAATGAGAAAAGAATGTCTGTTCCCAATGGCGGCGCTTTTCGCGACAACTTTTCTCGGTGCCAGCGAGACGAATTTCACCATGCCCAACCGTGCCGACCGCTATACCATCCCGGAGTTCCTGTTCGAGACGTGGCGTACTCAGATTCTAGACGCTGACGGCGACGGCGAACTCCAACCCTTCATCGTCAATGGACAAGAAACAGGCGACAACCTCTACCCGGGGGTCATTGGACTCATCCTGAACACCTCACAAGGACAGGCCATCTGTACCTCGACGCTCATTGATCCCGAAGTGCTCCTCACCGCCGGTCACTGCATCTATCTCAAAGAGAATGGTCAACTGGTTTTCAATGCGACGACCTCACCGAATTCCGTTCAGATCTATGGGGGAGGAAACATTATAGGGTGGAGCGCTATGAAGGTAGCCAATGCTACCCAAGTGGTGAAGCACCCTAACTGGACGGGCGATATCAACTCGTGGGGAGAGAACACCGACCTTGCCGTCATCAAACTCGACCGGAAGGTAACCTCGCTTCCCTTTTACGGCATCCGCAACAACCCCGAAGAGTATATTGGTGAAACAGGAATCATCGTCGGTTACGGGGTTACTCAAACGAATGGCTATGACTCCGGCGTGCGGCGCTGGGGTAATGCGAAGGTACTTAACAAAGGTACCATCTACGGGAAACCGAACCTCCTCGAAGTGGGTAATCCTTCGGGCACCTGTCAAGGCGACTCGGGCGGCCCCTTTTTCACGACACAAAACGGCCAATTAGTCGTCTCGGGCGTCACATCGTTCGGCGGACAGGTTTGCTATGCCGACAAACAGGGTTACGACACATGGGTACTCAGGTACCGCTCGTGGATCGAGAGTATGGTCCAGCAGTTTACCGGTCACGGGCTTCTCAGTTCGGGCGTCTGTGGTGACGGCAACGACTACTGTAGCCCAGGACAAACCAAGGATTGCGGGCTGATAGACAGTCACTACGAATCGGGCACCGCCGCCCCTTGTAATAGCGGGTGCACTTGGTGGGATACCTCGGTCTGTCACCCGAAGTGCGGTGATGGCTTCTTGTTGGCCCCCGAGGTCTGCGAAATAGGCGACTACAAGGATTGTGGCGAACTCGGGCAGTATCTGGGGGGAGTCAACGCTCCCTGCCTCGATGACTGCACCGGCTACAACACCGCCTACTGCACGGCAACGGTGTGCGGCGACGGCAAAAAGGAGGGAAACGAGTTCTGCGACACTCAACTTACCAGTTGCGAAACACTCGGCAACTATCCCAAGAACTGGTATGCCCGCTGTAACAGTGATTGCACCGGTTTTGACGTCAATGACTGTATCAATGGTGCGATTATCTGCGGGAACGGCGTTCTCGAGCCGCTCGAACAGTGTGACGACGGTAACACGACGAGCGGCGACGGCTGTTCCTCGAAATGCAAACTCGAAGGAGTGCAGGCAGTCTGCGGCAACGGCATAAAGGAAGGGACTGAACAGTGTGACGATGGCAATACTGTAAACGGCGATGGCTGTTCCGCCGGCTGTCTCCTCGAGTCAACAACGCCAGTCTGCGGTAATGGGATCATAGAGGCCGGCGAGCAGTGTGACGACGGAAACCTCATCCCCGGCGACGGGTGTGATCCCAACTGCACCCTCACCCCGCCTCAACAGACCTGCGGCAACGGGGTAAAGGAGGGCACCGAGCAGTGCGACGACGGCAACCTCATCCCCGGCGACGGGTGTGATCCCAACTGCACCCTCACCCCGACCGGCAACGAGGTCTGCGGCAATGGGATCGTCGAGGCGGGCGAAGAGTGCGACGATGGGAACCTCGTCCCCGGCGACGGCTGCAACCCCGACTGCACCCTATCACTTACCCCGCAGGAAAACGGTGATTCCGGAGGATGCGGCTGTGCGCTCCTTTTCTGAAAAATTCCTTGACTTTTGTGGGCACTGCTTCATAGAATCGGCTCGATGGGTTACCAACAAAAGGAGTCCCTTTTACTATCTTTTAAGGAGGTAGAATGATGAAGAAGTGGAATCTTTGTTTGATCATGTGTGCGATGCTACTGTTCGTAGCCGCATGCAGTAGCGATGACACCTCGAGTGGCCTCATTGGCGGTGCATGCTCTCCTGAAGGTATCATGAACTGTGACGGTACCATCGTCGTGAAATGCGAGAGCGGCACATGGAAAAACAAAGGTGACTGCGCGCAGTACGAGATGGCGTGCGTGGTTGTCAACGATGTTGCTCAATGCGCTGGTTCCGGTACCGACACCGACACCGGCACAACGGACACTGACACCGGCACAACGGACACTGGCACTGACACCGACACCGACACCGGCACAACGGACACTGACACCACCACGGGTTGCGGCAACGGCTTTACTGAAGCCGGCGAGGTGTGCGACGGCGGGGTGAAAAACTGCACCGAACTTGGTTTCGCAAGCGGTTTCGCAGAATGCAAACCTGACTGCTCCGGCTGGGACACGAGCACCTGCCAGAGCGGTTCCGACACCGACACGATGCCCGACACCGACACCCCGACCACCGGCAAAACCTGCGGCGAGATCAACTCCTGCATGAACACTTGTCCAGATGGCGACCAAGCATGCTATCAGGCCTGCTATGACTCCGGTTCTGCTGACGGCAAGGCGAAATTCGACGCGCTCATGAACTGCCTCGAGACAAACTGCCTCAATGAGTGCGGCTCCTCCGGAAACCCGACTGATTGCAACGCTTGCGCCGATGCCAACTGCGCCGACGAGATGGATGCTTGTTTTACGAACCCCAATGCACCGGTCTACGGCACGGTGAATGCCAATTCCACTCAATTCAAGTACATCTACAACGGCGACGCCGACCTCAACCAGCAGATCCAGTCGAACATGAGCGGGGTCGTGCTCGCAGCGGTTTTCACCGGTACCTATGGCACGACCAACAAACCGATCCCAGGGATGGGCGCCCAGCAGACGCTCGCGCTCGCGGTTCATTACGCGGCGAGCGGAAGCAATCCGGCGGTTGTCGCGGTCATGCAACAGTCGCAGACACAGACATCCATCGTAAATCCCATCGTGCAACTCGTGTTCCCGACCGACAACATCTCACCGGGCCAGTATGACATGGATCCAACCAAGCAGGACAGCGTGGTGCTCGTGCTCCTCAACGCAATTGGAACGCAGGATGCTTGTCTCCTTGCCTACTGCTTCAGCGGCACGACCAATGTGACGGCGGCGGTCAACACTACCGCGCCGAGCGGCGGCTCCATCACCATGGGTGTGACAAACGCGAAGGTTTACTATCCGAAAGAAACGCCTATCGGCGACATTTCAGGTCAAATTCAAGGCATCACTACCTGCGCCAAAGAGTAGCACCTTTCCTCTCGCAAGCCATTTCGGGCCCTCCCCTCCAGGGGGAGGGCTTTTTTTGCCAATGATGCCTTCTTGTACTATACTCTGGTCATTGCATCGTGCGAGACTTGGTTAGATAAGGAGGTGCTGCCATGACCCTCTTTTCGCGTAACGAACTGACAATACGAATCAGCCGCTTCCAACATTACCTGCGTGAGAAACATATCGCCGCTGCCCTTCTCACCGCCAACAGTGACCTCTACTACTTTACCGGATCGATTCAGCGCGGTATGCTTCTCATTCCCGCCGAAGGGGAAGCCGTCTATTTCGTACGTAAGCATCTCGACCGTGCCCGCCGGGAGTCGCCTCTCTTGGTCGAGCCGTTCGAACCGGCACAAATCAGCGAACGGCTGAGCACCACTGCCGCCATCGGCATTGCCGCCGATGTAATGACGGTGGCAGAGCGAGACCTTATTGCAGCAAAGATTGTACCTCAGAAATCTGTTCTCGTTGACATCTCTCAGTCACTCGCCCTCACGAAAATGGTCAAAACGGCAGCAGAACTCTCGCTCATAGCAAAGGCAGCAGAGATCAACCGCGCCGTCCACCACTATGCGCGAGAGGTTTTCCGACCTGGCATGCGGGACAGCGATATGCAGGTCGCGATCGAATCATACGCCCGTCGCGAACTTGGCCATCCTGGTTCATTCTGGTTGCGTGGACCGCACATGGAGGGAGGGATGAGTCTCGTCGTGACTGGCACCGCCGCACTCGAACCAACCTATACCGATTTTCCCATCGGTGGCAGAGGGCTTTCACCTGCTGTTGCCCAAGGGGCATCAGGCGAGGCGATCCGGGATTACTTCGTCGTTGACTTCATCGGTGCTCACCACGGTTATGCCGCCGATTCCACCCGTACCTATTTCATCGGCAGACCACCCGAAAAAGTCGCTTGCCTCTACGAAGATTTGCGCCTTTTCCTCGATAAGGTAGTTGCGTTCACAACGTCCGGCATCACTGGAGAAGAGGCATGGAACTATGCGACATCCCTCGTGGGAGATTGCAAATGGCGCGACGGCTTCATGGGGCTCGACGCAAAGGTCCGTTTCCTCGGCCATGGTATCGGCGTCGAGGTCAATCAACTGCCGGTAATTGCCGCCAAACAGAAGACCCCCTTCGAGAATGGGATGGTCATCGCCATAGAACCGAAGGTGTTCGTGCCGGACTGGGGTATCGTCGGCATCGAAAACACCTATGTCATGGAGAATGGACGCCTACGGTCGCTCACCGGTGAGATAGAATCACTCGATGAGATGATCATTGCATCGTGACGAATAGAGGGAGGTTCCTATGACAGGGCTCAAAAAACTTTTCAAGATGGTTGTTGCCCTCTTTGCACTTTTGGGTTTTCTCGTTTTTCTCTTGGTTGCTGCCATTGTCACAGCGGCGGTAAAATATGCCGATGCCCACCGCATCGTCGCTCCTCCCGACACGGTGCTCACCTTCACCGTTGACGAGCGTGTCACTGAGTATGCGCCACGCGACCGCTTCCTTCGCGAGGTGGCAGGGCGGAAACTCTCGATTCTCGATATCGTGACCGGCCTCGAGAATGCCGGCGAGGACCCCAAGGTAAAAGGGCTCCTTGTCCGCATTGCCGATCACAACCTTTCGTATGCGCAAGTGCAAGACATCCGTGATGCCGTCATCGCATTCCGAAAAACTGGCAAGCCGGCTGTTGCCTATACCGACTCCTTCGGAGAACTAACGCGCGGAATGGCCTCCTACTACCTTGCAACCGCTTTCGATGAGATATACATCCAACCGGCCGGTACGGTGGACATTACTGGTATTTCCGCCGAACATCCCTTTCTCAAAGGACTCCTTGGGAAACTTTCCATCGAGCCAATTGGTAACACTCGTAAGGAGTACAAGAATGCATGGAACATCTTTACCGAAGAAAAGTTCACCGCGCCGCATCGTGAGGCTGTGCGCCGCCTTCTTGAATCGGTATTCGACCGCGTCATCGCCGATATCGCCGAGGCGCGGCGTCTCGAGCCAACGAAAGTCCGATCTCTCGTGGATCGCGCTCCTCTCTTCTCGGGCGAGGCGTTTGCAGAACGACTCATTGATGGTGTGAAATATCGCACCGAAGTAATCGCCCGTATGGAAGAACTGACTGGATGCACGATACGAACACCTCTTGCACGATACCGTCCTACGATTCTCCCCTCCGCCGGCGGAACGACGGTCGCTCTCATTGTCGCCGAAGGAGAGATCGAGCGGGGATCCGGCACACGCGACCCCTTCGGACGCATGAACACTATCGGCTCGGACATCTTTGCCAAGGCAATACGCGACGCTACCGAAGATCCCGAAGTACGGGCTATCATCTTGCGCGTCAACTCGCCGGGAGGATCCGTTGTCGCATCGGAAACAGTGTGGCATGAGGTCGCCGAAGCGGTACGGGCAAACAAAAAGCCTTTCATTGTAACGATGAGTTCTTCTGCCGCTTCAGGAGGTTACTACATTGCAATGGCTGCCGACCATATCATCGCAGAACCAGCAACAGTCACGGGGAGTATCGGGGTCATCATCGGAAAAATGTACACCACTGAGTTCTGGAAAAAATTGGGCATCTCTTTCGACTCCGAGCAGTTCGGGAAAAATGCTCGGATTTTTTCGTCACTTACCCGCCTCGATGACGAACAACGTCTTCTCATCGAACGGGCACTCGACGGCATCTATGACACTTTCGTGAGCCGCGCTGCGGCTGCACGGAAGAAAAAGCCGGAAGAGATTGAAGCGGCTGCCAAAGGACGTATCTGGAGCGGTGTTGATGCACTCGAAAAAGGTCTCGTAGACGAACTTGGCGGCTACCGGGCAGCCTTTGCTGCGGTGCGTTCACGTCTCGGCCTTGCCCCGGACAGTCTGCTCATTCTCAAAGTCTATCCGGAAGAACCGACGGTGCTCGACCTCTTTTTCGACCGGCACACCGAGAACGAAGGATCGGCTGTCTCCGGCGGTATGCTAGAAAAAGTAGGAACAGTAGTAAGCAACGTAGCGGCTCTGGTACGCCTTCTCGAAACAATTATGAACGACAGGGGTGCTTTTCGCGTTGAAAGTGAAGAATTCGATGTCCGCTAGGTAACTCCCTCCTTCTCGCTAGCGGCACCGTTGAGGTAACCGTTCACAATCTCCTGAAGCGTCGGGATGCGGCCGACCGGTTCCTCAGTAAAGACCAGTTTTTCAGCAAGAACCGGACCTATGACTAGGAAATCGCCGCTATCTTCTACGCCCGGCACAAGCCGATAGGTGCGGCGCGCCTCATCGAGACGGGTCGAGCAGAGGAGTTTCCCATCCTTGAGTATTATCACCCGGTCGAATATCCGTTCCTGCTCATAGAGTTCCGCCGAGGCAAGGATGACCGTCGCACAATGGTCATCGGCGTAAGACCGCAGAATTTTGCATAGCACCTCGCGTTCGCGCGGCGTGAGGTGTTGGAAAGGCTCGTCTATGAGCACCAATAGCGGCCGGCAGGCGAGAGCACCGAGGGTAAGAAAGAGAGAGCGCTCTCCCATCGGGATAGTATCAATGCGGCGGGACAAATCCCACGAGAATCGAGAGACGAACCCAAAAAACAGCGCATCGTCGAACTGAGGGTAGAGCAGTCTCCATATCCGATGGTATCCGCTGCCAGTAAAGCCGCGGAACACCATCCGCTGATCTCCGGTCGAGGCGATGAGATGCCTGCTGAATGCGGTCAATGGTGCCCCATTGACCCTGATATATCCCTCGGTCGGCGGCCATTCGCCGCTCACGACACGCATGAGCGTCGTCTTTCCCGCCCCAGAAGGGCCAAGCACCGCAACAATCTCACCGGGACCGGTCACAAAAGAAACTTTTTCGATTCCTTTCTTGCGTCCGAAACGTTTCGATATCCTCTCGACGATAAGGCTCACAGGCGTTTCCCCACAACAAGATACTGGACAAGGGCAGCAGCAAGGAGCAAAAACGCAACGAGCCCCGCATAGAAAGGATCGCTTTGGTAGAAAGGACTAAAGAAACGAAAAGGGTGGTCAACACCGAGCGCCGCACCCGTCATAACATCTGTAAATGTGAAGAGAACTGGTAGAGTAAGGGTGTCGCGCCCCGCAGCAGCCCCAATGAGCGACAGAGCAAAAGAAGTGGTGAAAAAGATACCCATTGTGATGAACTTCGATGGCCATGAGGTATCGCCGAGGAGTGCACCGCTAATCAGCGCTCCCAGAAGGATGAGAAAAATTCCCGTCAAGAAAGAAAAGAAGAATAGAGACACGCGAGTAAACGGTAGAGCAAGATAGAGACCGATGTGACGTGACTGGACATCGCGGGGAAGGAGCGCTGCTGCAAAAAAGAGAAGAACGAGAAATAGAAGCCCGCCCCGCGGAAGGAGAAAAAGGAGAAACATAAGTCCAAGGAGCGGCTTACGGGTGAACTCTATTTGGAGGAAGGCTTCATAGGAACGGACCAGACGCAGAAAAGGCCCCGCCATTATGCAAAGAATCTCCGTGCCAGTTCTTTGATCCAGTAGTAGAAATCACTTGTTTGGGCAACCAATGATACGACAAGGGCCATCCCGCCGGCGATAGCGAAAAGAATCCACCGTCTCAGGACGATGCCAACCATAGCGAGCGCCAGCGCGCCGCACACCGCGGGGAACGGATGCTCGACCCCAGTGAGAGGAAAGAGAGCAGTCGCCGTTGCCAACAAAAGCCACGGGGTTCGCGCAGCAAGAAGCCCGGTACCAGGGAAAAGAGACTTGCGATTCATGGTTCACCGTACCAAAAGTGCTATCTCCTCGTACTCTTTGGCACGATTGGCATACCTTTCTCCCATCTCACGGGCGATATCAGCGGCTGTTTTTCCATCAGCGTTCCTTTTTGTTTTGTCGGCGCCGTTTTCGACAAGCAGTGTTACAACCGCCACTTTGCCGCGCATTGCAGCAATCATGAGAGCGGTATGTCCACGTCGGTCGGCTTTTTCGATGTCGGCGCCGGCGGCTATCAGTTTTTCGGCAACCACAGGAAAGCCGCTCCACGCAGCCCACATGAGCGCCGTCCACCCGTCAGTATCCGTGAGGTTGGGATCTGCCTTGTGCTCGAGGAGAAGGGTCGTCGCCTCGACACGCTTTTCTTCGCTTTTCGCCACCAGTTCACTGTCAATAAAATTGACATAGGCAGCCCACATGAGCGGCGTACGTCCTTGTTCGTCGGGGTTGTTGACCCGCCCGCTTTCCGCCGCAATGAGTTTTTTCATTTGCTCAATATCGTTCTGAGTAATTGCAGCAACAATAGGATCAGTTTTCACACCCTGTCCCTTGAGGGCGTTGAAGGCATAGTAACAGATGACGGCGAACACGCTGCTGAAAGCCATCAGGATAAGACCATCTTTGATGATAGGTAGATATCGTTTCATCCTTCGCCTCCCATTAGTGAGATGCTTCCTCTGCAGCCGGGGTTTTCTTTTTCTCTCCGGCGCCGTTCTCGTCATCCGTCGTCTTCGAGGTAACGCTCCCTCGGAATAACACTATGGCAATCGGGCTCACCGCGGCAAGGAGGAAATAGATCATCCACATCCACTCAGGACTCTGGAAATAGGAGACGTTGCCGGTGTCTATCTTGGCACGGATACCATCGTAGGCAAAACTTGATATGAGAAGCCCGCTGACAAAGCCGTTGATAGGACGCGCAATGAACATGGGAAGCGCCGAAAGACCCATGTACGCAGCAACCTTGTCCTTCGGCGCAACAGAGGCGACATATTCGACGAATCGCGGTGAAAAAATGAGTTCCCCGATTGCAAAGACAACAATCTGGGCCACAATAATGAAAAAGTACGCTTGGTTGAGATTGTGAATACCGGGGATCGTCATTATCCACCCGTTCGGCACTGCAAGGAACAAAAGTGACAGCGCCGATATCGTCATTCCGACAACAAGCAGTTTAACGATGTTGAACTTGTTGATAATTGGTATGACCAGAATGAGACCGATAACGATGATAGCGGGGTTGAGCGAGTTGACGCTTCCGAGTTGGAAATCGTTGTAGAGCGTCCGGATATAGTACTTGGGCATGACCATCGTTTGGTGGGTGAATACAAGACGGACACCCAACGTAAGAACAAGAAATAACACCAACTTCTGGAAGGCGCTTTCCTTCCATACCTCGAGAAATATCTGGAGCGGAGTCTTCTGCGGTGTCCCCGCTTGCTCAGCGATAGCAGCAGCATCATGTTTTTTCGAAATCATGACCGCACAAATAAAGGTGATGACCGCCATCCCGAAACTGAAATCGAGGATGACAAGGTTACCACGTACCGGTCCGAAAAAATTCCGGAAACCATCGGTTACACCGAATCCTGCAATGGCGGCGCCGATATTCATTATGAGATAGTAAACATTGAAACCGGTGGCGCGGTTTTCAGAGGTGGTAAAATGGCGGAGCGCTGCGTTGGTGTTGGTAACGAGCATTGCAGTACCGAGCGCCATCACGAGAAGAAGCGCCATTACAAGGTACTTGAGTAGGTTTCCTGTCAGGAAGAGAGGCGCTATGCCCATCCCAAGACGAGAGAGCGCGAGTAACGCCGATGCGACATAAAAGGTCTTCTTGACACCGAGTGTATCGCACACCGAGCCGACAGAGAACATGAATGCAGTGATGAATAGAAAGAAGATTCCCTGCCATGCGCCCGCCTCCATGTCGCTAAAACCAACATTGTCGGTAAGGTAGAGAGAAATAATAATGATCACAGCAAAATAGGCGAGACCGTCAAAGAACTGAATGGCGTTGACGAGCCAAAAGTCCTTCGAGACTGTTTTCATAATCTTGAATTCCGAAAAATAATTCTTAACTGCCTCGAGCATAGAATCGCCTCCGAGCCACGCGTTGCATAAAAGAAAAGAACGACTCATCGTAACTTCCACTCACCCAAAGTCAAGGAAAACGGGACACGGTATCCCGACGTGTTTGCCTCAACACGGGACGTTCCCCCAATAATCGAAGGCGATGAGGAGTAACGAACAAGGAAAACGATCGCCGAGCAAAAAGACGTGGGAAATGGAGAAAGGTTCCCTTTCTCTCATTAGGAATAGTTGTTGACATCTATTTTTATACCGCTATATACTGCCTTCGTTGGGCTTGGTTTCCGAGACCTTTTTAGTTTAGGGAGGTACGTATGTATCGCAGAGTACTTTTGGTGGCTTTGTTTTTCTTCTCGCTGGCGGTGGTCGCCGCGCCAATCAAGAAGGGCGAGACAATTTTTGTAAAGGGTATCCCTGTTATGGTCAAGGGACTCGCTCTTCCGCTCAAACCCGAACCAGCAGCGGTCGAAACTTTCATCACGAAGGAGTTTTTCGGTGCGTATGGGCTGGGTAAGGATCTTACACTCATCCCAATGGGGAAAGTAACGCTTGGCGGAACGACTATCTTCAAGTACCGTTCTGCTTACAAGGGATGGCTGGTCGAAGGAGCCTACACCTCCGTTTCCCTCAGAAACGGCAAGGTCTACCGTATCACCAACGGGATCGGTAAAATCAATCTCGACCTCTCGAGAGTGGTACCGACAGATCTGGCGGTCAAGGCGGCTATGAAACGTCATTTCCCCCAGATGCCTGCAGGAATTGCACCGAATATGGTCGAGAAGGTTATCGTGAAGATCGGTGAAATCTACATGCCGGCCTACAAAGTGCGTCTTATCCCGTTCCACATGGCTGATAACCGGATCTACTATGTACACGCAAAGAGCGGAAAA
>Ga0129299_1000492_pt1 | contig 24816 bp, 18 predicted proteins | sample ConPoolayeCmetaG_FD_94477 | JGI IMG/M metagenome (GOLD analysis project Ga0129299, IMG submission 94477) | Hot spring microbial mat communities from California, USA to study Microbial Dark Matter (Phase II) - Cone Pool mat layer C metaG ...
CTTAAATCTCTCCGGCATGGTACGGGTACGCGACGCGTGGGCGCGACGAGACGCCGGGCGTTGCGAACGGCGGCTGGCCGCCCGCGTGGCGGCGCATGGCGCCCGCCTGTTCGTCCTGACCTCGGAGAATGGAAGGGCTTCCATTCCATGACACGGTTGGGTGTTGGAAATCGTTCACGCTTTCGGAGGACATGATCCGGGATGAGGGGTTCGCCCCCGGACGCATTGTCGGCTTTACCGGCGAGGTTCGACCATGACAGCCAACCCTGAGGGAAATCCACCCCCCGGCATTACCCTCTTGGGAAAGAGGGATCGGTGGACGCGAATGGCCAAGGCCAAAGAATAACATGAAACGAGAGACCCGCAGGTATTCACGATCCCCGGCCGCGCCGCTGGCTGCGTTGCGGCCTGCGATGCGGCGTCCGGCTCCGATCCCGCAGGCTTGCCAATGTGCCGTCATGAACCGGGAGGTTTTTCAATAATGAATAATTTCGCTCCGGGATTCGCCTGTCCTCAGCACACGTCCTTCGCTGTCTGCGAGCGTCAGGCGGGCGTGTTGCCCGCATGTCCAGACGCGCAGGGCGGTTCCTGCAGCCTGGCACCGGGCGTCTGCCAGTGAGCGGGGCCGGCCGACCTCGAGGATCACTGCATCCCAGATGCCTGTCTGCACCATGCGAGGGCACCAGTCCCACGTATAATTGAAACGGGGTTTCCAGTCCGTGATCCGCGAGGTATAACCGAATTGTCCGAGCCGGCGCGGCGGGCAATCGAAGAGGATCTGAAGCCGGTTGCTGTGCTCGCGCATGGCGTGCGTCAGATCGAAGACATGTGGAACGAAGGCATTTGCAAAAGTTCCCACTTCGCGGCCATTGACAAGCACCCAGCCGCTTCCATCGAGTCCTTCGCAGCGCAACCGCACCACGGCTGTGGCGCCATCTTTTCCGGTCCTGCCGGTCGGCGGAGCCGGAAGATCCTCGGGCAGCGCGGTCTCGAACATCCGGTGGCGGTTTTCGATCCATTCACAGGCCCTGGCGTTCAGGCCCATATTCCAATCCGGCAGAAGGCCGGCTTTGCGCAGAGCGGCCTGGACTGACCCTGGCACGCATGCCGGGATTTCGGGAATTTCGGAAACCTGGGCAACGCCTGTCTCCATGGAGCGGCCCCACGCCCATTGGTACGGAGTGTAACCCCGCAAAACCCATTTGAAGGTTGAAAGATCGTACGAACGCATCGCAACTCCTCCTTGCCGATCATCCCTCGCGGTTTGAGAAATGGCATCATTCGTTTCTTTGTGCCTGACTGAACAACCCCTGTTTTGCCTGAGAATCGTGCCTTTTCGACAGGTTACGCGGCCGAGGCATTTCTCAAACGCAGAATTCCGGTCTGCCGGACTCCTCTGCGGGCGCAGAACCGGGCGACCGGGCATTCCCTGCACCGGGGCCGCAAGGGCAGGCAGATTCGTTGCCCGAACGACACCAGACAGGAGTTCCAGGTTTTCCAGTACTTGGGCGGCAGGATGCGGCGCAGCGCTGTTTCGGTTTCAATGGGGTAGCGGGTCCGCACAAGGCCAAGGCGATTGCTTATCCGGTGTACATGCACGTCAACGCAGATGGCCGGCTTGTCGAACGCGGCAATGAGCACGAGGTTGGCGGTCTTCCGGCCCACGCCGGGCAGTCGCACGAGCTCATCGAGGGAGTCAGGAACCCTTCCGCAGTGTCGTGAAATGAGCTGCTCGGCGAGGCGTTTCATGTGGCGCGCCTTGGTGCGGTAGAAGCCGACAGGAAAGATCAGGCGCTCGATTTCGCGCGTGTCGAGCGAGGCCAGTTTGGCCGGCGTTCCGGCTCGCGCGAACAGGCGGCTGCACGCGGCGGATGTGGTCTCGTCGCGGGTTCTGGCGCTGAGAGCCGCGGCGACGAGGATGCGGAATGGAGAATTGCCGCGTGCTTTCTCAAGTTCCACGACTGGCGCTTCATGCCGGCGATACTCGGAGGCGAGGATCCTGTGGATAGCAGCAATGTTTCGCTGATTCATGCCGGATTTCGCGTTGGAGAAACGGCCGGATGGCATGGCGCTAGAGGCGCTCGGTTATCCGGCTTCCATGCTGGAAGAAATATACCAGCGTGTCGTGTTCGACCTCAGGAGGAATGGAATGATCGGAATGGAGAATGTATCCGCCACCGGAGCGCAGGACAGGAAGGATCTTGCGGTCGAGCTCCTGGTTGATCTTCTGAAAGTCATTGCTTGCGATGACGCGTATGTCAATGCCGCCGCAGAATGCAATTTTGTCGCCGAAATTTTTCGCGAGCCGCGGCAGGTCCATGCCGGCCTTTACTTCCATGGCCTGGAGGCAGTCCATGCCGGCCCTTATCAGGCCTGGCACGAGAGGCTCCACATAACCGCACGAGTGGACGATGACTTTTTTCCCGTGGTCGTGGGCGTAGCCGAAGAGCATTTTATGGCCCGGGAGCATGATTTCCTCGTACATGGCAGGCGACATGAACGGTTTTTCCTTGAAGCCCATGTCCTCGTAAAACCAGAAGGCGTCGGGAAGGCCCTCCTCTTGGAAGAGAACTTCCAGATGCATGATGGTGAACCGGGCGTATGTGATGACCATGTCCTTGACCCAGTCCGGGTCAAGCGCCATGCCCATGAGCATGTATTCGTGGCCGCAGACAGGGTGCATTTGTTCGAATGGAGCGACTCCGCCCCAGCAGAACGCCCGATTTTCCTGCGCTGCCATTTTTTTCGCGTTCCTGTATCCCTCGAACGGAATGCGGCGGCGGTCAACATCCAGAAGGTACGGCTTGATCTCCTTTTCCCACCCCTCGCGGTCTTTCACGGTGAAATCCACGTGTTCTGGAGTGCCGGACTTGTTCTTCCAGTAGCGGAGTTTGGCGCCGTTGCCGTCGAGGCGGAGAATGGTTTCCTCTGTTTCCTCGACGACAACCGGTTGGAAATCCAGTCTGGCGCAGCTGTTGATCCATCCGCCGCCGCGCCAGCTCATGTCGAAGTGAATGCAGTGGTCCTCGCCTTCCTTCATCTTGCCCTCAGCAATGTACTTGCGGGCTGTTTCTCCCCACAGCCCATCCCCGTACGCGAGACGGTCCACAGGTTTGCGATCGAGCGCGGCGAGGAACCTTTCCTTGTGCGTCATAGCGGCCATTTTGCGGCTCCTTTCATATTGCGCCGGATTTTGGGATTTGCCCCCGGAGCGGCGGAAAGATCGGTTCGCGACCCGTCCGGAGGTCTGGCTGCGATACGCAGACATTTTTCCAGCACCCTTACGCAATCCGGCCATTTCGTGAACTCAAACTCCAGGCTTACTTTTCGACCGGCTGACTCGTACAATCAACGATCTGCCCGGTTTAAACAAGAAAAGAACAGGCCATTTGCGGCTGCTCACGTGCCGCCGCGGCAGAGGCGAAAGTCTTGGCTTTACCGGAAAGCTCGCTCGGGGTACACAGGAGTCAGCCCTGGCACAGTGAGGCTGGATCTGGCATGAAGGAACTGAAAAAAGCCCTTGATATCGGCTTGAAGGGGCAGCATGCGGCAGATGCGCTGCGCAGATTTCGCGGGCAGATGAGGCGCTGGGGTTTGACGCCGCCGTCGGTCGAGCCGCTGGTTCTGGACTTTGGGCTTGGAGACTTCGAGAAGACTGGTTTGATTGAGTGCTGGATCGCCAATGAGGCGGCAGCCGGATACTGCGGCAAGTGGCTCTTTGTCTTCGACGGGCAGACATGTCCGGAGCACAGGCACGCGGTGAAACACGAGACGTTCTTCCTGGTGAAAGGCCGGGTGCGCATGAAAATCGGCGGCAAAACCCTGCTCATGAAGGCCGGAGCGGTTCTTGCCGTTCCGCCCGGCGTCTATCACAGCTTCACGGGACAGGGGTCGGCTCTGCTCCTGGAAATCTCCACGCCATGCGAGATTGCCGACAACCATTTCAGGAACAGGGCCATACCCATCGGATCGAACTGTGCCTGTGGCGGAAGGTCCCTGCCGGCGCGGAGGAGCGTGAAATGAAGAGGAACGTTCCGCTTCTGGGACTGTGCCCCATTGGAAAATTTGTGTTCAGCCATGAGGATGCATGTCGGCAGAAAAGGATCATCCAGAGCAAACTGAAGGAGTGGAACGTGCGGTATGTGGACCTTGACCGCGCTCTTCCGGACGGCATGGTGCGCGATCAGGCTCATGTGGGGCCCGCGGTGGATTTCTTCAGACGCCGGAGGATTGACGCAGTCTTCATGCCTCATTGCAACTTCGGCACCGAGGGAGCGGTCGGGGAAATAGGGCGGCGGCTGGGCGTGCCGGTTCTTCTGTGGGGGCCGCGCGATGGAGCTCCCCTGCCGGATGGAACGAGGCTGCGGGACACTCTTTGCGGTCTGTTCGCCTCGAGCAAGGTGCTGAGAAAACTCGGCGTTGCGTTCACGTACATCGAAAACTGCGCGCCGGATGACGCAGCGTTTCGCGAGGGGGTTGACACCTTCCTGCGGGCCGTCAACGCCGCGCGGGCTCTGCGGGAGGGAATCAGGATCGGCCATATCGGCCAGAGAATAGATTTCTTCTGGACCACGATCGTCAACGAGAGCGAGCTGCTCGAGCGATTCCACATCCAGGTTCAGCCGATTGACATGGTGGCGTTCATTGACCGGGTCAAACGTCGGGCGAAGAAAGACCGCTCCAAATACCGCCGGGAAGCCGCGCGTTTGAAGAAGGAAATAACTGTGGAGGGGTTCAGCGATGACACGCCTCTGGCGAACATTCTGGCTGCCCGGGATGAGATGCTTGAGTGCGTGGAACAGCGCGGTCTGGACGCGCTTGCGGTTCAGGATTTTCCATCGCTCGTTGATTCCCTGGAAACGTACGCATTCTTCGCCAACTGTCTTGTGGGCGACGTGTGCCCTGTGGCGCTGGAGTCCGACATTCACGGCGCTGTCAGCCTTGTGCTGCTTCAGCGCGCGATGGGAACGCCAGAGCCGGTTTTTCTTGCCGATGTGACGGTGAGGCATCCTGAAGACGACAACGGGGTTCTGCTTTGGCACGCGGGCGCGCCGGCCTCGCTGAGAAGGCCGGGCGAACGGATAAGGCTGGGACGCCACTGGATACTGCCCAGTCCGCTGGCAGGCATGCCGCACTTCGCTCTGAAGGACGGACCGATCACCGTCGCGAGGTTCGACGGCGACTCCTGCGATTACCGCCTTGCCGCCGGCGAGGGACGGTCCATGCCCGGGCCGTTCACGCTGAACAATTATGTCTGGATGAAAGTTGACGACTGGCCGGCGTGGGAGCGCATCCTGATCCAAGGGCCGTTCATACACCATGTCGCCATGGGTTACGCTCATTGCGCGGACGCTCTTATCGAGGCATGCAGATATGTGCCCGGGCTCAAGCCTGTTCCGCTCGGCGGGGGAAGGGCGCGTGAGTGATGGAGGGGCCGGCAGTGGCGCTGACAGCCGGAGCGGCAAGGATTGACATTTCTCCGCCGATTGGAGTTCAGCTTTTCGGCTACCCGCACGCGAGGCGAATTTCCACCGGTGTTCATGATCCTCTGTGGGCCTCCTCTCTCGTCTTGAAGAGCGGCGGGGCACAATGCTTGCTGGGCGCCCTGGATCTGCTGTTTCTCGACCCGCCGACCGCGCGTCGGATCCGGCGGCGTGTTGCAGCCGCGCTCGGCGTGGACGAGAAGGCGGTGTTCATAAGCTGTACCCACACTCACTCGGGTCCCGTGACTTCTTTCCTCGCGGGGTGGGCGGGTGATATTGCCATGCCGGCGCCGGATCCGGAGTTCCTCGAGCGCGTGTCGGACGCGATGGCGCGGAGCGCATGCCAGGCCTCATCGTCAATGCGTCCTGCGAGTCTGGCCTGGACCGCAGCCAGGGTCGAGGGCGTGGGCTGCAACCGATGCGATCCGGCCGGCCCGTCGGATCCTGAAGCCGGAGCGCTTGCTGTGCTCGGTCAGGACGGCGGGATGATTTCGATTGCGATGGTTTACGGGATGCATCCCACTGTTCTGCACGAGGATTCCACGCTTGTATCTTCGGATTTTCCGCATTACGCGCGGATCGAGCTGGAGGAGCGCTTCGGCAGGGGCACGGTGGTGCTGTATCACACCGGCCCTGCCGGCGACCAGAGTCCGCGATACCATGTGAAAAGCCAGACCTTCGCCGAGGCGGAGCGACTCGGGCGCAGACTCGGGGCCGCGGTCGCCAACGCAGTTGCCGCGATTCCCGCAGGCTCATACCGGTCGGAACCGTTGATCGAGTGCCGGCTGATGGCTTTCGATCCGGTAAGGCGCAGGCTGCCGGAACCGACCGAGGCGGAGCGGATGCTGGCTGAGTACAGAAGCGCGCTCGAGAGACTGAGGCTTGCGGGCGCGGAGAGGGCCGGTGTGAGGACTGCCGAATGCGCGGTGTTCGGAGCCGAGGCCGCTGTGCGCCTCGCACGGGCTGCGAAAAGCGGGGCATTGGACAGGTTGCTGAATGAATATGAGCCGTTCGAAATTCAGGCTATCCGGATCGGGGACTGCGCATTGGCGGGTCTGCCTGCGGAGGTGTTCTGCGAATACGGGTTGCGAATCAGGCAGGCGGCTGGAGGCAGAGCGTTCGCGGTGTCTCTCGCCAACGGACACATGCAGGGCTACATCACAACCGCCGAAGCCTCAAGAAAGGGCGGGTATGAGGCGGCAGGAGCTGTTTTCGACTGGAGGACCGGCGATGTCATGGTCGAAACAGCAGGCGCGCTTCTCGAATCTCTCTTTTCGCCGAAAGGCCGGTCGGATGCGCAAACAGGCCATGATTCTGGCTCTTGATCTCGGCTCAACCGCCTTCAAGGCGGCGTTGTTCGATTCCGGTCTGAACCGTCTGGCTGAACATGCGGCGCCGACGCCATACATGAGACGGGAAGGCCTGTCCGTTGAGCTTGATCCTGAGGAGGTCTGGTCCTCTGCAGAGGGCCTTATTCGAAAGGTCGCGGAAAAGGCCGGCGTCCGTCCCTCAAACATTGGAACTGTCGCGGTGGCGAGCCAGGCCCAGACCTTCTGCGTGATGGATACCGCGGGCAGGCCCATGACTCCTTTCATCAGCTGGCTCGATGGCCGGGCTGCGGCAGAGGCAGCGGAGATACAGACCCGGTTCGGTCCGGTTTTTCATCGGCATTGCAGTTTTCCCGCGCCCAACGGACAGCTTCAGGTTTGCCAGCTCCGCAGGCTGCTGAAGCTTGATGGAACGCTTCTGGCCGGGCGCGGAGCAGTCGCGCCTCTTCCCTGCTTTGTGTTTCACAGATTGGCGGCTGTTCGCATGACCGACTCGAATCTTGCGGCCATGAGCGGTCTGTTCTCGCTGGAGCGGCGGGATTGGTGGGACGATATTCTGGATTTTTGCGGCATCCCCGGCGAAGCGCTGCCCGAATTTATCGAAGCAGGCGGCGGTTTCGAAGCCCGTTCCCGTTGCGCGGCATTGGGCGATGGGGCGCCTCTGCGTCTTGTTTCGGCCGGGAACGACCAGACAGCCGGCGCCTATGGAGCCGGATGCGCAGTTTCCGATGTTCTTGTCACTCTTGGCACCGCGCTTGTGGCTTACAGAGTGGTGGGAGATCGGCCCGGTCCGTACAGCCCGACAGGGTGTTGGGGGCCTTATCCCGGCGGAGGGTTCTACGAGCTGGCATATCGGGACGAAGGATGTCTGGCCCTGGATTTTGCGCGGGAGAAAGCGATGCCGGGCGCGGGCGCCTCGGAATTTCTCGAAGCCGCGGAACGCGAACAAACGGCAGCCGGAGACTGCGGCTGGATGTTCATTCCCGGCAGGATAAAGAACTGCGATCCGTGGGTCGGCGACGGGGAGAGAAGGATGCTCCCCTATGCTGCGGTTGAAGGCATAACTTTCAGCCTCAGGCAGCTTGTTTTTGAGGATCTGCAATGCCGGAATCCGGGCCGAGTTCTTGTGGCCGGCGGCGGGGCTCAGAGCGGTTTCTGGCGCCAGCTCATAGCGGATGCTCTGAACATGCCTGTGGAGCGGGCCTGCGGCGACAGCCTGCTTGGCGCCGCCCGAATGGCATCAGGAGCGGAACCGGTCAGCGCCGCGAACGCGGCCGTGGCGATGCCGAATCCTGAGCGTGTGGCGTTCCTTGCGGAACGGTACAAACTGTGGGCTGTGGCGCAGAAGGCTCGATAGAAAGCGCTTTTTGGTGTTGTTTTGTCCCTGCGAATTTGCAAAATGCCGCTTCGATGAACCCGGATTTCACGATTGGTCCGAGCAACAACGGAAAATCTGGGATGAATACAATCCGGCGGCTTGCCGCGGGGTGTGCGGCGTTTCTGCTCGTCCTTTGGGCGGTTTTCAACTGGTCGCGCCTGACCGGCGACAGCGACGGGACGCTGAGGTTCATTCTCGGGGCGGTATTCTCGTCGCTGATAATGCTCCGCTGGAAGGGGGTGAACGGGGCGAAGATTCTGCCTGCCTGGACGGCCCCGGTCTGCGCGGTTGCGGGCGCGCTGCTGGTGGTGATCGGATTAGTGGGGCCGGTGCGGCTTGCCGAATGGGTCGGGCTGCTGCTTGTGGCATATGCGGCGTTGAGGTGGGGACTTCCGCCGCGATTTTCCGGGGACACGGCTCTGGCGCTTTTCGTGATTTTCTGGATCCATCCCATGCCCGGAAACGTCACGGGTTATCTTCAGGCCCGGATTCCCGTTTTCTCAGTGCGGATTTCCGAGTGGATTCTGCACTGCCTGAACATTCACGTTTGGGCGCACGGGGCCACCCTTGACACGGGTTTCCGCTCTTTTGATGTGGACCCATCATGCAGCGGCCTGCGCGCCGCGATCACGGTGATCATGACCGTTTTCGGAATGAGCGCTCTGCTCAGGCTGACTGTGCTGGAAAGCCTGGTTTTCCTGGTTGCCGGCGTCGTCCAGGTGCTCGTATTGAACGTGGCGCGGATCGTATTCATGGTCGTATGGTCAGCCAGGCGCCCTCCTGAATGGGGCGGCACGTTCCTCCACGACACTCTCGGACTGCTCGTGCTGGCTGCGCTGGCGCTTTCCGTTCTGGAAATGGGCTGGTGGAAGGCGGCTCAAACCGCCAAGCGTCAGCGGCGGGAAGCGATTGCCAGCGGCGAGGCGGAAGCGCCGGACAGGGCCACGATGCTGCCGCGGTTCTGGGCGTTTCTTGCCCGCTGGGGGTGGCTGGTCGGTCTGGCCGCGGCGGCGGCGTTCATCGGAATTGTCGCGGCGCGCAGAAGCTCGCCGGAACACAGGGCGGAAATGATAGCCGGGACGGTCGAGGGACTCATCATGAAGGACACGGAACTGGCGGCGAGCGCCGTGGAGGAGGCTCTCGCACTGGATCCATCCAACAGGGAGATGCTCTCGCGCAGGGCTCAGATACTGATCATGCGCGGCCAGCATGACCAGGCGCTCAAGCAGATTCAGGCTTTACCCCCTCCGCTGTCGCTGATGGAGACGATCATGAAAAGCTGGGCTCTCATGGGGCTCGGCAGGGCCGCCGAGGCAATGGCTCTGATTGACGGGCTCCCGGAGGGCGCCAGAGATCATCCGATGGTGGCCGCGGTCAGGGCGGAATTTGCCGCTCAGCAGGACAAGCCGGACGTGGTCGCGCGAAATGTCGCGACAGCCGCCAGGTCCCATCTGACCGTCCAGCGCGCCAGGTCTCTTTTCCCGTATCTTGCCGCGCGCGAACAATGGAAGGCGATTTCCGCGGCGGACAACCCTGATGTGCCGTTCAGCGACTTTGCCCCGGCCCTGATAGCCGTGGAGGCCAACCTGCGCATTCAGAACATAGCCAGGGCCGCGGATGTGATGAGGCGCGTGTTGAAGGCCTGGCCGAGCGACGCGCGGCTTCTCGGCAGCCTGCACCAGCTTGCAATGGCCCGGCCCGACGGTGAGTGGAGCGGGATTTTTGATAAGGTTTTTGTCGCGAATATCATGACGCTGGACGCGGACCGGCTGGCGTCGTGTCTCAACCACGCGTTTCAGATGAACAGGCCGGACCTTGGCTGGCTCGCGTATCGGAGGCTGGCGCAGCTCGATCCGCGGGATCCTGCTGTTCTGATCGCTCCGGCCAGGTACGGGGATATATGGTTCGTTTTCAAGCGACGCCACATGGGCCTGGCTGCCGCCACGCCCGGCGAAACCGTGGATTTGCGGCCGTTTATCATGACGACCCGGAACCTTCCGCCTCTTCGCGCGTTGTGGGACATGATACCGCTTGCAGACGAACTGCTCGGTGAATCCGCCAGGGCCGCGCGCGAGCGGTTTCTGACGGAATGCATGGCCGAAATAGCCAGGCGCGAGGCCGAGGGCCGAGCGGCGGAGCGTGTCAAACTGCTCAGCCCCACGGCAATGGCGCTCGCAGGGCGTTACGAAGAGGCGCACAGAGCCCTCGACCGGCTTGCCGCGGAGTTTCCGGAAAGAAAGGATGACATGCTTTACCAGCACACCCTGCTTTACGACAGGGAGGGGCGTTGGGACGAATCGTACGAGACGCTGCGCGAATACTACAGCATATCGCGTTCGCCAGGCATAACCGCGGCTCAGCTCATGGCGAAGGCGCTCATGAATCTCAACATGGCTGGCTGCGCGATGGAATGGCTTCAGCGGGCGCGCAGGATGTATCCTGGCGCCAGATCGCTCGAGGACATGGAAGCAGCAATCTGGCGGACTTTCGGGTACAACGAGCACGCCCTGTTTCTTCTGGAGCGCATGGGCGACCAGGCCGATCCGGCGGCAATGGCCTATCTGCTCGCTGCCACCGGCCGCAGGGAAGAGGCGGCAAAGGCCGCGCGCGTGGCCGGAGTGGTGTTGGCGGAGAGCATGGCGCCTTCGGAGCCGCCATATCTCGAGCCTTCAGCGGAACTTTCTGTCACGCGGCGATGGCCCGATTACACGTCCGAGGCCGCGCGCGGCCGGCAGCGCGCCATGTTCGAGAAAATGCGGGACGAGGCGCGCGGAGAGTTCCGGCGGACTCTTGGGCGGCTCGGCGCGGAATGGTACGCTGTGGACGGCGCCGGCAAGGCGGGAGACCCGGCAACGTGGCGGTCGGCCGGACGCGACGAGCTTGAGCGCGGCGGACTCCTGATATGGCTGGCCACGCTTGAAGCCTGCGCCGGCAGGCATCAGAAGGCTGAGACCGCTTCGCGGGCGGCGCTTGAAGAGCTTCCGAAATCAGTGGTTCTGTGGAGGATGCTTTTGGCTCTGACCGAGGGCGAACGTGAGACCGTGCGGCGGGCGCGGGAGGCATGCCCGGACGATCCGGACATATGGCTTGCATCCCTCGTATCGAGGATGAGGGAAGAAGGTCCGGGTGAATGGGCGCTGAAGGAAATAGAGGCGGCGCGCGGCCGGTTTGCTCCCGGGACCATGGTTGCCGCCGGGGATTTCATGCTCAGGCATGGCGCGATTGACGCTGCGGCCGCAGCGGCGCGCGATGCCGAGTCCAGAAGCCGGGGATTGCTGTCCTCCACGGTTCTCAGCCTTCAATGCGCGCTTGCCGCAAGGGATGCGAAGTGGGCGGAGGCATGCGCTCTCAAGGGGGCGGCCATGGTCAGGGATCCTTCACCTTTCTACAGGGTGCTTGTCGAGGTCAAGTCCGCCGGCTCGGGCAGGGACATGGACACGGTCGCGGCTCTGGAGCATCTGCAGGAGCGATTCAAGGAAAACCCTGTCTGGTCTGAGAGGCTCGGCGAGGCGTATTTCATAAGAGGGGCCACCCATCGCGCAATGGCGGTTCTGCTTCCTGTGGTCGAGGACGACATGAGCAGGGTGGGCGGCCGGTCCCTGGTGCTTGCCGCGGAGGCTGCGCGGCTCGAGGGGAGGATCGGCAAGGCTGTCGCGATTCTGGAAGCTGCGCACAGGATGTATCCTGACAAGCTCAGCGTTCTGAACAATCTTGTGTACACACTGGCTCAGGATTCAAAGACGCTGCCACGCGCGCGGGAACTGCTGCCCAGGCTGCTTGAGGCCGGCGGAGACAATCCGGCGGTTCTTGACACGGCGGCGGCTGTTCATCTGAAGAGCGGGGATTTTGTCAGGGCGCGCGAGTACGCTGACAGGGCGGTGAAAGGGGTGTCGGCGGACGATTACGCGTGGGCGGAGATACTGCTCAACTCCGCCGAGGTTCTTGCCACGCTGGGTGAATATGACCAGGCGCGGGAGAGGATAAAAACCGTGGCGAAGAACCCTGCGGCGCCCGCCGCCATTGAGGCGCGGGCGCGGGAACTGCTGCTCGCGGTCGAGCGGGAATCCGAGCTCCGGAAGCGCTGAGCGCCCGCGGGCGTCGCGCAAGAATTGGCGTTGACTGTCTCAGTTTGGTATTCATAAGGTCTGATGAGCTTTATGGCCATCAGAGCCGGAGGGATGCGGGAAGGGATGGATCGTCTGAAGATCAGAGCCGTGATGCTGAGGATGGTTATGGCTGCGGCGCTTGCGGCGGCCGGCTGTTCCACGGCGCCGACGCGGGAAGAGGTTCTCTCCGAGATCCTGAAGGATATCCATGAAAATCCGCCGGGACCCTCGGCGGAGGCGCCTCCGGCTCACGACACGCCCGACACGCCGGTATCGTCGCTGCCGCCCCTGTCCGAGCAGGCCTCGGCCGAGGCGCAGGATGAGCAGGGGCATTCCGAAGCGAAGGGCGGGTCCCTGAGGATTCAGCCGGATTCCATACTGCAGATCAGCGTTCAGGAGGATCCGAGTCTTGACGGAAGCTATCACGTGAACGAAATCGGCGCGGTGGAGCTTGGGTATGTGGGGCCGGTGATTCTGTTCAACAAGACAGAGAAAGAGGCGGAGAAAAAAATACGCGATGTGCTCAAGGCCCGGGATTTCAAGAACGCGACCGTGAAGGTGCGGATCGTCAGGGCCTCCTACGACAGCGTGATGGTTTCCGGGGCAGTGAACAAGCCCGGCGTCATAAAGATCGGAGCCGGCGACGCGATAGCCCTGAACGACGCGTTGCTGAGGGCGGGCGGCCTGAAGCCGTCCGCGACCGGCGCGCGGGTGAAGATCGTGCGCAACGGCCTGTTGTCCGCGGTGGCGGCGTCGCTCGAGGGCGAGGAGTACGCTCTGGTTTCGGAGGACGGCAAGCCGGCCGTTCCGGATGTGGAGTTGAGGAACAACGACGTGGTTTTTGTTTACTCGACCGGCGCGCAGGCCGGCGTGGCGGACGGCGGCGAGAAGGAGATATTGGTGCTGGGCGAGGTTCAGAAGCCGGGTGTTTACAGATTCTCCGCGGCCGAGCCATGCACCATGCTTCACCTCGCGCTGAAACTGGGCGGATTCCCCATGTACGCGAACAAGAAGGCGGTGAAGGTGCTTCGGCGGGACAAGGACGGCGTGGAACGCGAGATACGGGTTGACGTCGAGAAGGTTCTGAAGGACGGCAGTCCTGCGCATGATTTTCCGCTTGAAAACGGCGACCGCGTTGTTGTGCCGGCGCGGAGGATAAGCCTGTTCTAGCCGAACGGGGACGCGGAAGATGTCTGCGTATGGCGGAGCGGCAGAGGTGGTTGAATGGCCGAGACCGAACAGGGCAAGGTTGATTTCAGGCTGTATCTGGGGATCATTCTCTTCCGGTGGCAGATCATAGCGCTGTGTTTTCTCTACGCGCTTCTTGGCGGGGTGCTCTTCATAAACCTTGCGCCGAAGTCTTTTCTTACACACTGCAAGATAATGATCTACAGGGACCCGAATCTCGAGGTCGCCTCCGGGAGTTCTCCATGGCGGTCGTTTTCCGCGCACGCATATTTGATCGAGAGCGAGAGGCTCAGGCGACAGGCCGTTCGGCGGCTTCTGGCGGCGTGGGCGGACACCATGCGGGGGGAGAAGCGAATGATGCTTCCGGTCGAGGTGGCGCAGGACCGCCGCATTCCGGCCACAATGCACATAAACGTGAAGAGCGATCGGCCCGCCTATGCAGAAGAGTATCTGAGGACGCTGCTCGAGGAGCACGAGGCGGAGTGGACGAGCATACAGCGCATGGCCGCCGACAGCGCGGCCCGCACGCTCGAGGACGAACTGGCGAAGCTCGAGGACAAAATCCGCAAGGCGGAGGATGACCTCATCGAGTATCAGCGCCTGCACGACATAGCGCGCGTCGAGACGAAAGGCTCCATGGAAAGCGCGTATCTGGCGGCGCTCATGGAGCGGCGGAATCAGCTCACTACCGAACTCATGCTGCTGGAGGCGCAGTTTCCCGCGCTGAAAGACGCCAATGCCGTCGTCATCGGCAACGTTCACAGGCTCACGCGGGAGACCGGCGCCATCGAACCTCTCAGGCCGGAGACCGGCAGCGGTGCTGCGCAGGGGAAGGAGGAAGGGACCGCCGCCGAATATCCGAAGCCTTCCCTCCCTGAACCGCTCAAGGCTGAGGCCGCGGGAGAGGAGTTGAAAGACACCCTTTCAGGATGGCGGGAGTTGAGGGTGAAGCTTGCCAGGGCCGAGCAGCGGGAGAAGGAAATGGCTGAGAATCTCAGGCCGGAACATCCCGAGATGAGAGCCATCCGGCAGCAGATCGAGAATCTCCGCAAGCAGCTCGATCTGGCCGCGGAGATCGAACTGGGGATGCTTCAGGACAGGCACAAGGCTCTGCAGATCCAATTGGATGCGATCGAGGCTGCGGAATACAAGTGGCAGGCGCGCAACCTGCTTGCCAGCCAGAGACGCGCTGAACTCAACAAATTGGCCGCGGTGGTGGGACGGTTCGAGTCCAATTACAACACCCTCTATTCCCGGCTTCACGATATGAGGGTTTCCGAGGAGCTGAAGGCGGAGCATTTTCGGGTTGTTGAGCCTGTGCAGACCGACGAGAACCCCGTCTGGCCGGACCCATTCAAGGTGCTCATGATGGCTCTCGTGCTCGGGCTGGGGTCCGGGTTCGGGCTGGCTGTGGTGGCACAGGCGCTGGACAACAAGATTCAGACCATCAACGATGTTGAGAAGGTGCTCGGCGTTCCGTTCCTTGGAGGCGTGCCGTACTGGGTGCACAGCGGCCTCGAGAAGATGATCAGGCCGATTGTCACCGAGGAGCATTCCAGCGGCGCGGTCGAGGCTTACCGGGCGCTGAGAACTACGGTTCTGACCGCCCTTGCGAAGGCGAACGAGAAAATCGTGCTGGTGACCAGCGCGGATTCCAAGGAGGGCAAGACCCTCACCACGCTCAATCTTGCGATCATGGTGGCGCAGATGGGCAAGCGGGTCCTTCTGGTTGACATGGACCTGCGGAGGGGAAGGCTTCATCGGTCGCTGGGCATCGAGAGAGAACCCGGAGTGACCGACTGTCTCAGGAGCGGCAAGTCGCTCAGGGAGGTGATACAGCCCACCCGGATAGAGAACCTGTGGCTTGCTCCGACGGGGAGCAGCGAGGAAAACGCGGCGGAACTGCTTCAGTCGTCGGATATTCCGGGCCTTTTCGTGCAGGTCCAGGACGATTACGACTACATCTTTCTTGATTCTTCGCCGGTGTTGAGGGTCACGGACACGGTTATTGTCGCCAATCAGGGGGTGGGCGTTGTGCTGTACGTTGCGCGCGTGAATCACACGCCAAAGCCGCTTGTGCGATATTCGCTGGACATGCTGAGGGACGCTCACATTCTGGGCATGATTCTGAACAGCATCGAGATGCACAAGATCAGCAGTCTGTACTACACGTACCATTATCCGAACTACGCCTATTACAGCAACGCTTACGCTTACGGTTACGACTACTACTATTATGGCGAGGGCCGCCGCGACGTAAGGATGCGGCGCCGCAGGCGCACTTCCTTCGGACGGGCGCTCGAAGCGGCGGGACGGTGGTTCCGCCGGACGTTCCTTCCCATGGAGTAGGCATGGTTCCTTACCGGTCTCACATCCACGGCCAGGTTGCATGGCTTGCTGCCCTCGACGTAGCCTGCCTTGCAGCCGGCTGCGCCATCGGTTCCATCGCCAGATTTGCGCCAGAGGAATGGGGAGATTATGTCGTCTCGCACATGGACGGATGGCTGATTCTCATTTCCGGAGTGGTCGTGGCCAATTATCTGGCGGGCGGATACAGGCTGCAGGCCACCTACTCTCGCTTCAACCTTGTGGTGACATGGCTTTTCTCCCTCATCTTTGCCACAGTGATTCTGAGCGTGACTTCGTACGGCTGGTTTCGGCTTCTGCTGGGCCGCGGCGTGCTTTTCCTCTCCCTGGCTTCCTACAGCATCGTTTCACTTGTCCTGAAGCTGTTCGTTTACAGGGCGCTTTTCAGGAGCGAGTGGTTTGTGTGCAGATGCGCGATCATGGGAACCGGCCGGCGCGCAAGGGAGGTTCGGGGAATTCTGGAATCGAAGTGGGTGTTGCCGGCGCACAGGGTGGTGGCGTTTCTTTCCGAGATTCGCCCCGAAGCGCAGCGGGCAGAGCCTGGCGGCATAATGGATGGCGTGCCGGTTCTTCTTTTCAGGGCGGAGGAAACAGAGGATTTGCTGCGGGGGCTGGGTGTTGACCTTGTTGTTGCGGGCTGCGAGGATTCTCCGGATGCGCGGGCGTCTGACGCCAATCTGCGCAGGCTGAGATTTCGGGGCGTAGAGGTGCTCACCGCGCCCGCTGTGGTTGAGATTTATTGCGGCAGAACGCCGCTCGAACTGATCAACGAGGCCTATCTTACGGATATCGCGCTGATCTCGGCGGGCCCCGGTGTTGCGCACTGGAAGAGGCTGGCCGACATCGTGTTCTCTCTGCTGGCGCTTGCCGCATTTGCGCCGGTGTTTGCCGTTATCGCCCTTGCGATAAAACTTGCGGAGCCCGGCGCGCCTGTTCTGTACGTTCAGGAGCGCGTGGGGAGATTCGGCGAGCCGTTCCGGATTCGCAAGTTCAGGACCATGCGGCAGGACGCGGAGGCCGGGACCGGCCCCGTATGGGCCGGGCAGGACGACCCGCGCGTGACGCCGTTGGGCCGGTTCCTGAGGAGATTCAGGCTCGACGAGATTCCGCAGTTCCTGAACGTGCTGGTCGGGGAAATGAGCATTGTGGGCCCGCGTCCCGAGCGCCCTGAGATCGCGCGCGAGCTGGAAAAGGTCATACCGTATTTTCGGGAGCGCGAGAACGTGATGCCGGGGCTCACCGGCTGGGCGCAGATACGGCATCCGTACGGCCGCACGGCCGAGGATGCCGTCAGGAAGCTTGAGTACGATCTGTATTATATCAAGCACATGTCGCTGGCCCTGGACCTGCAGATTGTTCTGAGCACGTTGAGGATCATTTTTCTTGGGGTTCCTGCCAACAGAGAATGAGGCCAGATTTTGCGTTTGAGAAATTGCCGCATCGCATAACGTGTCGGAAAGACATGGGGTTCATGCGACGCGGTTCTTGATGACAGAAATGCCTGTGGTTCCACCAGTCCTGCGGCGGAGCTGCAGGATAGACATGGAATGACTTTTTTCCTGACAATGGTGTTTGTCGCTCTGGTGTTCTGGAGGCCGCAGGAGTGGCTCGTGCCGGCCCTGTACGGATGGCCTGTGCTGGACGCGGTGGTCGTAATCGCCTCGATCGCGTGCATCATGGAACTGCACACGGGCACGCTCAGGCCTCCATCAGGCACGCCCGTTGTGTGGATGCTTGCCGGCCTGTGGTTCGCTGCGGTCATGTCGCACATTGCCAACACTTACTGGGACGGAATGATGATGGCGATTCCGGAAGCGTTCAAGTACTGCTATTTCACGCTTCTGCTTTTCCTTGTCCTGGACAGGCCCCGGAGACTGAGGGCGATGTCCTGGCTTTTTGTGCTTATGACATCTGTCATGGCCGTCCATGCGCTGCTGCAGGTCAAACGCGGCTACGGGTTTGCCGGACAGGAGCCGCTGCGGGTTATTCCCGCGGGCGGGACCGAGATGCAGGAGCGGACGCTTTTTTTCGGGATTTTCAATGACCCGAACGACATGGCGCAGATACTCGTGACTGCGATGCCGTTCTGTTTCGCGCTGTTCCGGCGGAACAACATCTTTACCTTTGCGGTAGGCGCCGGCTTCGCATGGCTGTTGACCGAGGCCGCTCTTTCCACGCATTCGCGCGGCGGATACATCGGAATGGCGGTAATGTGGTCTTCACTCGTCGCGCTCCTGCTGCCGGCCCGTATGACTCCGGCGGTTCTGCTGGGAATCCTCGGCGGGGCGTTGCTTCTGTGCCCGCTTTCCGCCGCCCTGCTCGATGTGTCAGCGCATGACAGGGTCGTTTTCTGGGGGATCGCCAACCAGTTTTTCAAGGAGAAGCCGATTTTCGGGATCGGCTACGGCATGTTCTGGCAGGTGGCGGACGAGCGGGCGGCGCACAATGCCTTTGTCTCCTGCTACACGACGCTGGGGCTGTTCGGATACTGGTTGTGGTTCGGACTTCTTCAGCACGGCATAATGCAGGCATGGCGAACCCGCGTTGCTCTGACAGGATCCGGCTCCGCCGAGGAGCGGTGGCTGCGGAGGTTCGCAGGTCTGGCCATGGCCGCCATGGGCGGCTACGCGGCGTCCGCTTATTTTCTCACCAGGGATTTCGTTTACCCGGTATTCTTTCTGTTCGCGATACTCGGGGCGATTCCGATTCTCGCCCGGAAAATGCGGACGGACGGACCGGATCCTGTGCCGTATCGTCCGGAGCGCGACCTGCTCGGATGGGGGACATTGGGCGCGGTTGCGAGCGTATTTTACATCTATTTTTCGATAGTTCTGCTGAACAGGGCGTTCTATGGGACATGAGGCTGCTGAAGAAGACATGAGAGCGAACGACCGAAGGAATAATTTTCCCACAGTATCGTTTTCCAAACGGGCGGAGGCTGTTGCCGGCGCCCTTGTCATTGCGGCGCTGGGCACTGTCATTTTCTGGGAGACGATGGCCAACAGAAGCCGGAAGCCTTTCGCAGATTTCGAGCTGACCGCGGAGGATTTCAAAGGTTTTGTCCCTGTCGGAGAAGGATGGGCCGTGAGAAAACTGCCGGTGGGATCCGACAGGACCGAGCCGAACATTCTGGCCTTCGAGTTGGCGCGCAAGACCGGGCCGGAGTCTCAACGGCGCGCCTGCGGCGGCAGCCGGGTCATAACACGGCTTGTGCACGGCTACAACATGCCCGACTGCATGAGGCTGAAGGGTTACAAGGTGGAGCTGATTGGACATGGCGCGCCGGCCGGAACACAGGCTTGGCGTCTGAAGGCGCAGGGCGGCAGGGAGGAGATATGGCTGACCTCGATTGTCACGGCCGGCGATTTCAGGGAGACCGGCATTGACACGCGGGCCATGCCCTTTCCGAGGATTGCCGGGCCTGTTGACTCGGGCTGGGTCTCAAAAGGCATCACGAGGGAGACCCTGCGCCATCCAATTGAAGCGCTTCGGACATATTTGCGCGAGAGGTGGAACAGTTCCCGGTGCGATCCTGCCACGTTTCTGAGGCTCAGGCAGCCGGCATGGGCCAGCGACGAGCTGTTGACTGTGGTCGTTGCGACGCTGGATGACGTAAAGCCGGAAAGTGAGCAGGATGCCGTCGCCCTTGTCCGGGACGCGTACGGGTTTTTCATGCGCTGCCTGAGCCAATGGCGCGGTATCGCAAGCGGATGCGTCTCCGCTGCCGGAGGCGGTTGACATCCGCACTGTTTTCCACTACGTTCAAAACGTATTGAACGCGGAGCGCCGCGCATAATTCACGGGGACGGAGTGTGTCCGGTGTGGGAGGGTTTGCGGCATGAACGGAGCGGGAACAAAGCGCATGCATCCGGTGGTCAGGCGATTTGTCGAAGAGGCCGGAGCGCTTACGCAGTCGCTTGGCGCGGGCCGGGTCATCGGGCAGATTTACGCTTATCTTTATCTGAGCCGCGCGCCGAGGAGCCTTTCGGATATTCAGGAGGCTCTGGGCATCAGCAAGGGCGGAGCGAGCATGGGCGTGCGCCAGCTTGAGCAGTGGGGAGCTGCGCGCAGGGTTTGGGTCAGGGGGGATCGCAAGGACTATTACGAGGCGGACGACTGGTTCGGCAGAATCCTCAAGAATGCGGTGGTTGACACTATGGGCAAGAGGATGGCCTCGTGCGGCCGGATGATCGAGGAAGCCCAGAGCATGATGAGTTCAGGCAACGACGGCGACCCGGAAGAGGCCTTCCTCAGGGATCGGATCCGCCGATTGCGGAAATTCCAGCAAAAGGCGGAGAAGTTGTGGAACCAGCCGCTGATCCGCAAGTTGCTGGAGAGGTAACCGGCCTTTAACTGCAGCGACCGGGCGCAAAGGCGCGTGCATCGCTGGCGCGAGAATCTCGTCGTGGAAACAGTAATAGAAAACACAAAATCCTGGTGCCGCATTCCCTGGAAGGAAATATGGGAGTACAGAGACCTGCTCTATCTGCTCGTCAGGCGGGACTTTGTCGCAAGGTACAAACAGACGATTCTCGGTCCGGCGTGGTTCGTATTTCAGCCCCTGCTGACCACGCTGGTTTTCACGGTGATCTTCGGCAGGGTGATGAAGATACCGACAGATTCCATACCGCCTGTGCTTTTCTACCTGTGCGGGATGCTGGCGTGGAGCTATTTCGCGCAGTGTTTGAACGCAACGGGCATGAGTCTGCTCAACAACGTTCACATTTTTTCAAAAGTCTATTTTCCTCGGCTTGTGGTGCCGTTTTCGATCGTCATCTCGAATCTTGCTTCGTTTGCGATACAGGCCGCGACATTCACCGCGTTCTGGGCTGCTTTCAAACTGTGGGGAGGCGCGGCCGCGGACCAGTTCGGCGTACGATGGAGACTCGCGGCGTTTGCGCCGCTCGTGCTGGCTCAGACCGCGGCGCTCGGGCTTGGAGCGGGGTTGTGGATGTCGGCGCTGACTGCCAGGTACCGTGACATCGTTCATCTGGCCGGCTTCCTGACGCAGTTGTGGATGTATGCGACGCCCGTGGTATATCCGCTCTCGGTTGTGCCCGAGAAATGGCGGTGGGTCGCGGCGGCGAATCCCATGACGTTCGTAGTGGAGTATTACCGCGCCGCTTTTCTCGGCGCAGGCACCCTGAGCGCGCCGCTTGCGCTTTTTTCGGTTGCGGTGACAATTGCTCTGCTCGTTGCCGGGCTCGGGATCTTCAACCATGTGGAGAAGACTTATGTTGATACAGTGTGAGCGTGCGTGCATGAGGATCCCCTATGCTGGTTGAAAAAATCGCGGATGCAGTCACGTGGGCAGGTCTCAAACTGGCGGCGCTCGGGAGGGTCATGGCTGCTCGGGTTGCCCCAAGGCCGCTGAACCTGCTGGGCGACCGCGACATCGAGTGGAGCTGGATCGAGGCGCATATCCCGCCGGGTCCGGGAAAGGCTCTTGATTTCGGATGCGGAGGAAGCCATTTGGGTCTTGTGGCTGCCGAGCGCGGATACGATGTGCTGGCGATAGATCGTGGAGAGATTCAGTGGGGGTATGCGCATCCGAAACTGAGGTTCAGGCGGTGCGATTTGATGGATCTGGACGAGAAGGGTTTTGATCTTGTTCTGAACTGCTCGACCGTGGAGCACGTGGGGTTGGCCGGCAGGTACGGCGTCGAACACGACCGGCCGGACGGGGATATCGAGGCCATGAGAAAGCTGCGTAACGCCATGAAACCGGGCGGGATAATGCTCCTCACCATACCGGTGGGGCGCGACGGAGTTTTCCCTCCCATGTGCAGGGTTTACGGGATCGAACGCCTGCCGAGGCTTACGGATGGGTTTGAGATTGTTGAGGAGAAATATTGGAAGAAGGAAGAGGGTAATCGTTGGGTTGAGTGCTTGCGCGAGGAGGCGCTGGATTTTGAATGCAGCATGTATTCGTATTTTCCGCAGCGGAACATCTGCGCGCTCGGAGGGCTCGCGCTGAAGAATCCCGGGGTCATCTCTCGAACGCGCAATCCGTGATAAACAGCATGTTGACGATATTCACCTGTCCGAAGCCTTTCAATGATCCTCACATCAGGTTGATTCAGCGAAATGCGATCCGGAGCTGGACGCTTCTGGTTCCGCGGCCTCGGATGATCCTGATGGGAGGGGAGCCTGGCAGCGAGGAGGCAGCGGGGGAGTTTGGAGCCGAGGTGGTGGCCGGGGTGGAACGGAGTTCGAAGGGTACGCCGCTGGTGTCGTCGCTGTTCAGGCTGGCAGAGGAGAGGAGTGGGGCTGGTGAGGTTCTGGCGTATGTGAACACGGATATTATTCTGATGCAGGATTTCATTCAGGCTGTTGGGGTGTGCGCCGGGCTTGGGAGGGGTTTTTTGATGGTGGGGCGCAGGTGGGATTTGGAAGTGAAGGAGGAGTTGGATTTCGGGTCGGCCGGGTGGGATCAGAGGTTGAGGGAGCGTGCGAGACGTGAGGGGCGGCTGCATGCGGCAAGCGGCCTGGACTATTTTGTGTACAGGCGGGGGTTGTGGCGGGACATACCCGGTTTTGCGCTCGGCCGATTCTCATGGGACAACTGGCTGCTTGCCGAAGCCGGCCGGATTGGCGCAATGCGGATTGACGCCTCGCAAACCGTAATGGCGATTCATCAGGAGCATGGTTACGCTTCAACAGGCTTTGCGGACGCTCTTGAGGCGCAGAAGTCTGAAGAGGCTGAGATGAATCGCCGACTGGCCGGCGATTCCATGGACAACACGCTGGATTGCGAATACTGCCTTGCCGGCTGCAGGGTGAGACGTGCGACGGATCCAGCGCATATTGCAAGGCGGGCCAAGAGATTCGTTTTCAATTCATGCAGGAGAATGTGTCCGCCAAAGCTGCGTTCTTTTGCCTCGCGTATCGGTCTGTGGGCCCAGAAGAGGGGAATGATCTGACATGAGGGTTCAAGCGCGCGGGAGCGTCCGAACCTGTGAGTGAAGATATTGTCATAAGAGTCGAGAATCTGTCCAAGCGGTACCGACTGGGCGAGACCGGAGCTGGAACGTTGAAGGAGGCGTTTGCCCAATGGTCGGAAAAGCGGCGTGGGAAGAGTCCTGACAGCCTGGACTCTGAAGCAAAGGAGATATGGGCGCTGCGGGACGTGTCTTTCGAAGTCAGGCGCGGGGAGGTGCTTGGAGTGATCGGTCGGAACGGCGCGGGCAAGAGCACGCTCCTCAAAATCCTGACCAGGATCACGGAGCCGACAAGCGGTCGGGCTGTTCTGAAGGGACGGGCGGCGAGTCTGCTGGAAGTTGGAACAGGGTTTCACCCGGATCTGACCGGCCGCGAGAATATCTATCTCAACGGCGCGATTCTTGGAATGAAGAAGGCTGAGATTGCGCGCAAGTTCGACGAAATCGTCGCCTTTGCGGAACTGGAGCGGTTCATTGACACGCCGGTCAAGCGTTATTCGAGCGGCATGTATGTGCGGCTGGCGTTTGCCGTGGCAGCCCACCTCGATGCGGATATTCTTCTGGTGGATGAAGTGCTGGCCGTGGGCGACGCTGCATTCCAGAGAAAATGTCTGGGGAAAATGGCTGAGGTGACCCGCGAGGGCCGGACAGTGCTTTTCGTGAGCCATAATATGCCTGCCATACAGAGGCTCTGCGCGACAGCCTTTCTGCTGGAAAAGGGGCGTATTGCGGCAAACGGCAGCGCAGCGACAGTTGTGGATGCATATTACAAGGCAACCATGGACAGGCATAATCTTGTCCAGGATGTGCGAAGCGCTCCTGAAGGAGCGGTGCGGTTTCTACGCTGGCGCATCAGTGATGGCTGCGCAGGCAGTCCTCATACCTGTTATACGCGTGAACCATGCGTTATAAGTCTGCAATTGGTGGTGCGGCGAATTGTAAACAGGGCGAACTTTGGCCTCGCGATATGGACAGACGACGGCATCCTGGTGTGGACGGGCAGGAACATTGACTATGGCGGTGAATGTGTATTTCTGAAGGAAGGCCTGTATGAACTCTCTTTTGTTCTGCCATCTTTCCCTGTGAGACCAGGGACATATCAGATCTATGTGACCGCAAACAACATTGGAGAGGGGACCTTGGATGGATGGTATGCTCAGCCCAGGCTATGCGTTCTGCCGAAGCACGACCCTGGGCTCCCGCCGGAGTGGCAGGGGATCTTGAACATCGAGAGCCAATTCCAAATTATGCAAGTGGAAGAAAATATGTCCGCGACACGAAATGAGGTGTGTGATGACTCGCTGTAGTCTTGGACGAATTTTGCTCCTGATGATGCACGAAAGATGTCATTAGCTATTAGAGAAGTTTTTGTGTTTGGTACTCGTAAGTTTTTTCTTTTCGAGATTTTCGTCGGGAAAATTTTTGGCAGAGTAATTTTACGGTGAAGTTCGCGTGCAGGCACCCTGTCCGAACCGGATATTATCAGCCGAATGAATTATCATGGCTGGATGGGTGCTAATAATACAGCAGGAAGGTCTGGCAAGAGTGGACATCATAAAGATAGATGTCGAGGGAGCGGAGTTTATGGCTTTGCAGGGGGCAACGCGTGTGTTTTCCGATCTGATGCCTCTCCAACCCTCAGAGGCATCCACCAGGACAGCGAACATCAGAGACAACCCGCTTGCCTCGGACCAAAAGCGCGGAATAACCTTGCCGCGCCGCTTACCTTCCCCGAAAAGCCGTTCCAGGAGGTTGGTCGTTCGAATCTGACGCCGATGGAGGAATGGAAACTTCAACGCCGTCAGACACTCCTCCAGGTCATGCTCAAGACATCTCATAGCCTCCGGAAACGCTTCGCGGTATTCGGCAATGATGGCGCGGGCCTGGGAAAGCCCTTCCTGATAGGAACGCGCAGTGAAGGCTTTATAGATAAGCTTCTTCAGCATGGGCCGGGCCATGTGAGGCAGCCTGGCAAGAATGTTGCGCATCTTGTGCACCTGACAGCGCTGCACCAGACTGCCGCGC
>Ga0129299_1000495_pt1 | contig 24736 bp, 16 predicted proteins | sample ConPoolayeCmetaG_FD_94477 | JGI IMG/M metagenome (GOLD analysis project Ga0129299, IMG submission 94477) | Hot spring microbial mat communities from California, USA to study Microbial Dark Matter (Phase II) - Cone Pool mat layer C metaG ...
CATCCGGCCGCCGTCGCGCCACGGCACGCCGACCTGATCCGCATCCACGCTGCCGTACAGCGGCTGGACGGTCAGTTCGTCATCCGGCCCGACATCGGCCAACATGATCGTGTTCGCCGGCCGCGTCGGAGCGTATTTGTCGATCTGCATGAGATTGCGCGGCTCCTGCGTGTCGCACACGTAGCCCAGCGCAAAGTGCCGGAAGAGATAGTTCATGCCGTAGCCGCACGACGCCTTCTTCGTGTCGGTCTGGGGCGGCGACGTGGGGGTAAGCCTCGCCTCCAGGTCAAAGCGGCCCGCGAACGGGTCGCCCGGGCACACGTACACTTTCGGGTCGCCGACATACCTCGGCACGAGCCGGTTATACCAAAGGTCCCTCTTCGGGACGCCCCACGCCGCCTCACTCCACAGCGAGCCCACCGGGCCGTCCGGCAAATACCCGCGCTCGTCCTGGCGGTACATTGCCAGCGCGGACGTGACCTGCTGGAGATTGGACATGCAGGCCGCCGCGGCTGCTTGCTTCCTCGCGTTCGACAACGACGGCAGGAGGATCGAAATGAGCAACGCGATGATGGCCACCACGACCAGCAGCTCAATCAGGGTGAAACCTTTCAGCCTCCCGATGTGCGAAACGCTGCGCCGCATGTTGACTAACTCCTTCACATGCTCGGCACCGGCGCGCTGGCCGGTCGGCTCGACTGCCGTATTCGGAGATGCGTCTCCACTATTGTTACACGTGTTGCCTGGACATTCAACTAGCGCCCAACAAGCGCCATGAACACTTTTTTCTTATCGGGCGTTTCTTTTTCACGACGCAGCGGTCGAGCGCGGCCGCCCCGCCAGCCTGAACCAGAAACCGCGCCCGGGCACGATTCTCGGCCCCGCACCGAGCCCCGGCGCCACCCAAGCCCGACTTCCAAACCGAGCCTGAGCGGCAGCGAGGGGCACGGTTCGCCCGACGCGTGCGCTCCGGGCTCAGACGTGTGTTAGAGCGCCAGCACCCGCGGGCGCTCGGCCGCCCATCTCTCCAATCGGGCCGGGTCGACTTCTACGCCAAGCCCAAAACCTTTGCGACGCCCGATCCGCCCCCCGCACCCGAACCGCACCGGGCACCGCGTCACATCCTCCCGCAGGAGCCAGCGGCCGTAGGCCCCCTCCACGAAACGCACCTTCGGGCAGGCCTCCAGAAACGCGACGCCGGCCGCGCTGAGGAGGCTCGTCTCACCCACCAGGCAGCCGAGCTGCACGTCCCGCCCGGCCGAAAAGGCCACCCGGGCCATCCGCAGCGCCGGCAGCAGCCCGCCGTTCTTGGCCAAGCGAATGTTGAACACCGCCACGCCGTCGCCGGCCGCGATGAGCCGCTCGGCGTCGTCCGGAGTGATCAGCGACTCATCCACGATCAAGTCGCACCTGGACTGCGTCGCGAGATACGGCAGGTCCGCATCCTGCGTCTCGGGCAGGGGCTGCTCGACGGCGCACACGCCGTGCTTCTCGAGCAGCGGCAGCGCTGTGACGGCGTCGGCCAGCGACCAGCCGCCGTTGGCGTCCACGCGCAGCGTCGCCCGGCCGCGCGCCAGCGGCCCGCGCAGCACTCCGTAAGCCCATCGGAGGCGGTCCTGCCAGCCCGCGACGGCGACCTTGAGCTTGAAATCCCGCAATCCGGCCAGGCGTTGGAGTCGCAGCGCGCGCTGCAAGCGTCTGCGGGTCCTCCCGACGACGACGCCCGAGTAGCGCGCCGTGCGCAGGCAGCCCGGCGGACCGAAGCCGGCCAGTCCGAGCCACCCGACCGCGTCGACCGGCCGGCGGTGATAGATCCGCCCGCTCAGGTCCAGCAAGGCCAACTCGACCGCGCAGCGTGCCGCGGTCACGATGCGGCCGCCCACCTGGAGCGGCAGTCGCTCCAGGAGTTCCAGGACCTCGAAGAAGCTGGACGCCTGAAAATCAGCCAGCAGCGGCGCGAAGATGTGTGAAATGTCGTCCACCACCGACTCCGGCGTCTCGCCGGTCACGTACGGGCGCGCCAACGTTTCACCGAAACCCAGCTCATGGGCGTACGGCGACGCCGCGGCAACCGAAACGATGATCGGATCGGCCGCATCGCGGGCGGCAGCCGCATGCTCGAAGCGCAGCCGCAGCGGGATGCGGAGCCGATGGATCCGTAACTCGCGCAGCCGCAACGGAAGGGTCATGGCGTGGCGGCGACCGCGCTCCGACCGCGGGGCACCGGCCAGATTGCGCTGCGCTCCATGGCCGCCCGACCGGCGGGGCTGAAGAGGTAGTCGATTACGGCCTGGGCGGCCGGCCCGGGCGGGTCCGCCGCGTAGACGTAGATGAGCTTCGCCAGGCCGTAGCGCTCGGTCTCGATTTCCTCGAGGGATGGGAACGCGGGCGGCGCGGTGCGTTCCATCCGCAAACCGAGGTAGCGGACGCCGTCGTCGTAGCCGATCGCGGCGAAGCCCAGCGCCTGCGGGTCCTCGGAGACCCGTTGGACGACGGCCGCGTCGCTCGGCAGAACCTCCCACGTGGCGTCGGCGAACCAGATATTGGCCAGCGGGCTGAGCACCATGCCGCCGCGGCTGCTCTTGGGCGGGCCGTACAGGTGAATCGGCCCGGACAGGTTCGGAATCGGCTCGGCCGCAAGCTGCGACCAGTCCGTGATTTTTTTCTGGAACACGAGCTTCATGTGCTTCACGAACACGGCGTCGAGCGGGTTCGACGGGTGTACGTACAGCGCGTAACCGTAGAACGCGACCCGGTAGCCGCGGATCGGGCGGCCCTCGAACTGAGCCAGCTCCCGGGCCGTGATCGGGCGATCGGTGCAGGCCACGTCGCAGGCGCCGTCCCGCAACCGCTCGAACCCGTCCAGCGAGAAACGCATCGGCCAGATCTTCGTCACGGCGAACGAATCGGGGTGGGCCTCGCGGAGCCATGACTCGACGAGCTCGACCGGGATCTGCGCCCCGGCGAGCGTGACACGTACGGCCGGCGGCGGAGCGGCCGCCCGGCAGCCGACCAGGGCGAGGCCGAGAGCCAGCCCGGCCGCTGCGGCGGCTTTGGCGAACGGCGAGCGACGCCGTACACTGCCACCGCCCGCAGCGGGCGACGGAAAGGACGAGGGTGCATGGCGACGGTGACGACGATTGCGACGCTCGCGGAGCATGTCGGGAAAACGGTAACGCTCCGCGGCTGGCTGTACAACAGCCGGTCGAGCGGCAAGCTGCTGTTCCTGGTGGTGCGCGACGGGACGGGGCTGTGTCAATGCGTGCTGGAGAAAAGCGACGCGACGGCGGCGTCTTTCGAGGCCGCCCGCCACCTCGGGCAGGAGTCCTCGCTCCTCGTGACCGGGACCGTGCGCGCCGACCCGCGCAGCCCCGGAGGGCACGAGCTGGCCGCCACCGACGTGCACGTCGTGCAGAACGCGTCGGGCTACCCGATCACGCCCAAAGCCCACGGAATCGACTTCCTCATGAAGCACCGGCACCTGTGGTTCCGGTCGCAGCGGCAATGGGCCATCCTCCGCGTGCGGCATACGATCGTCGAGGGCATCCGCGAGTATCTCAACCGCAACGGGTTCATCCTGATCGACACGCCGATCTTCGCGCCCGCCGCGGGCGAGGGGGCCCAGACGCTGTTCGCGGTGGACTACTTCGGCGAACCGGTGTACCTGGCGCAAACCGGGCAGCTCTACGTCGAGGCGGCCTGCATGGCGCACGGGAAGGTGTACTGCTTCGGGCCGACCTTCCGCGCGGAGAAGAGCAAGACCCGCCGCCACCTGACCGAGTTCTGGATGGTCGAGCCGGAGATCGCTTACGCCGAGTTGGACGACGTCTGTGCCCTGGCCGAGGACCTGGTATGCTACCTCGTGCAGAAGGTGCTGCGCGAGCGCCGTCCCGAGCTCGAGCTGCTCGGCCGCGACCTGACAAAGCTGACGGCCGTGCAGAAGCCGTTCTACCGCATCACGTACTCGCAGGCCGCGGAGATCCTCCGCTCCGAGCGCGTCCGCCGGCTCCTGACCGACGACCTGCGGCAAGCCGAAGCGCGCGTCGCGGAGCTGAAGCGGCTGATCGCGGAGAAAGAGCGGGAGCGAACCGCGCCGGGGGTCAAGGAATGGAAGGCCGACAAGCTCGCGCAGGAGGTGCTCGAAGCCCGCGACGAACTCGCCGACCAGGAGGAGGCGGTCCGCAACATTCCCAAACACATGGAGCTGGCCGCGAACTTTCAGTGGGGCGGCGACCTCGGCGGATCCGACGAGACGATCCTCGCCCGGCTCCACGACCGCCCGGTGTTCGTGACGCACTACCCGCGCCAATGCAAGGCGTTCTACATGAAGCGGAACGCGGCCGACCCGCGGGTGGTCAACAATCTGGACCTGCTGGCGCCGGAGGGCTACGGTGAGATCATCGGCGGAAGTCAGCGCGAGGACGACCTCGAGGCCCTCCGTGAACGGATGCGAGAAGAAGGCTTGCGGGAGGAAGACTACGCCTGGTACCTTGATCTGCGACGGTACGGCACGGTCCCGCACGGCGGCTTCGGGCTGGGTGTCGAGCGCACCGTCGCGTGGATCTGCGGGTTGAAGCACATCCGCGAGACGATTCCTTTCGCGCGCATGATGGGCCGCATCTATCCTTAGGCCTTCAGACGCAACGCCGCCGCGACACGCCGCCCCGACGGCCCCGACGCCCCGCCAGCCGGAGCGCCCGCGCCGAGGCCGAAACGAAAGTTCCTGCGCGAGAGACCGACTCGCGGCCGATAGGAGTTCAGAGCGTGAGGCTCGGCCCAACGCTGGGTCAGTGGGTGCCGCGCGATTACCGGACATCCGGCCGCCGACCCCGCCCGACAGCTCTGGAGCGCCGTGATATCATGCGGGCACGTAGCGTGCGACGGCTTGGCAAGGAGCGTCTTCCGAACCCCACTTTCCGGGAGTCCCCAAGATGGAACAACTGAAGAAGCTCGGCTTTTACCTCACGGGTGAACCCGGCGACAAGGAAGCGATCGCCTTTGCCGCACTGCTTGCGCGCACGCAGAAGCCCGAGTCCATCTACTGCATCCACGTGCGCGGAATCGAGGGGCCGGCGGAGGGCCCCGCCATCACGCTCGAACAGATCGAAGAGCGGCTGCAAAAGGCGCTGACCGCCGAGCTGGCCGCGAGCACGCACGTGCATGTTTCGGCGGCCACCGGTCTGCCCGAGGTCCTCCGCACCGCCCGCGACCGCGACCTCGACCTCCTGGTTGTGGGCCGGCGGCTGCCGTCGGACCAGCTCGGGCTGGGCTCGGTGTTCTACCGGCTGGCACGGAAGGCGCCGTGCGACGTGCTCGTCGTCCCGCAGCACGCCTACGCGCACCTGAACCGGCTGCTGGTCCTCATGGACGGCTCCGAGCACTCGCTGATGGCGCTGCGCACGGCGCTGCACCTCGCCCGGACCACGGGCGGCACGCCGCAGGTCATCGTCCAGAACGTGTTCGACCTGCCCTACGGCTACCGCAAGACCGGCATGACCATGCAGGAGGCGATCCGCTTTCGTGAAGAGGTGCAACGCAAGGAGATCGAGGCCTGCATCGCCGGGATCGACACCTCCGGCGTCGACTTCCAAGTGGTCTACACCTGCGCGCGCGATACGGCCGCCGCCGCGCACGGGCTGGCATCCGCCGACCACATGGACGCGATCGTCATCGGCAGCCGGGGGGCCACGCTCCCGGCCGTCGCGCTGCTGGGCGGCACGACCGAATGCGTTCTGCTCAACGCCCCGACCTCCGTGCTGGTCGTCAAGCGCAAGGGCGAAACCTTCGGCTTCCTAGATGCCGTTCTGGCGCAATTCAGGGGGCGGGCCTGACACCCCGGCGCGCCGCGCGTCGGCCCGAGCAGACCGGGCAGTTTCAACCGCCCGCGGAGTCCGCGACGACTTCCGCCACCACCACCTTCGTGAACGCGTAGCCGTCGCCCTCCGCGTCCACCTCGATCTCGTCACCCGGAGCGAACTCGCCCGCCACGATCCGCCGCGCCAGCGGGTTTTCAATCTGCTGTTGGATCAGCCGCTTCAGCGGCCGGGCCCCGTACACCGGGTCGTAGCCGTCCGCCGCCAGCCGGTCCAGCGCCGCGGGCGTGAGCGTCAGCCGCAGCTCGCGCGCCGCCAGCCGCTGCTGGAGCTGTCGCACCTGCAACTCCACGATCCGCCGGATCTGCGCCCGCGTCAGCCGCTGGAAGATCAGCACCTCGTCGATCCGGTTCAGAAACTCCGGCCGGAAGTGCTTTTTCAACTCTTCCTTGACCTCCAGCTCGATTTCGACATCCGCCGCGCCGCTCTCGGACAGCGACTGAATCTGGCCGCTGCCGATGTTGCTGGTCATCACGATCAGCGTGTTGCGGAAGTCGACCGTCCGGCCGTGCCCGTCGGTCAGCCGCCCGTCATCCAGCACCTGGAGCAACACGTTGAACACGTCGCGATGCGCTTTCTCGATCTCGTCCAGCAACACCACGCAGTACGGCCGGCGGTGCACCGCTTCGGTCAGTCGGCCGCCCTCTTCATACCCGACGTACCCGGGCGGGGCCCCGATTAGCCGCGCCACCGAGTGCGGCTCCATGAACTCGCTCATGTCGATGCGCACGAACGCCGACTCGTCATCGAACAGGAACTCGGCCAGCGCCTTGCACAGCTCGGACTTGCCGACTCCCGTCGGTCCGAGGAACAGGAACGATCCGATCGGCCGGTGCGGGTCGCCGAGTCCGGCCCGCGCCCGGCGCACGGCGTCCGAAACGGCCCGCACGGCCTCCTCCTGGCCGACGACCCGCTCGTGCAGGCGCTCTTCCATGTGCAGCAGCTTCTCGCGCTCGCCCTCCAGCAGCCGGGCCACCGGCACGCCCGTCCACTTGCTGACGACCTCGGCCACCTCCTCGGCCGTCACTTCCTCGCGCAGCAGGCCGCGGCCGTCGGCGTGCAGACGCGCCAGCTCGGCCTCGCGCTCCGCGAGCTGCCGCTGAAGGTCCGGCAGTTCGCCGTAGCGCAGCCGCGCCGCCCGCTCCAGCTCGCCGCGCCGCTGGGCCTCGTCGTATTCGGCCTGTTTGGCGGCGATCTCGACCTTCAGCGCCTTGCAGGCCTCGATCACCGCCTTTTCGCTTTCCCATTGGGCCGTCAGCCGGGTGTTCTGCTCGCGCAGCTCGGCGAGTTCCCTCTCGTTGAGCTCGAGCTGCTTGCGGCTGGCCTCGTCCTTCTCCTTCCGCAGCGCCTCCCGCTCGATCTCCAGTTGCACGATGCGGCGCCGCAGCTCGTCCAGCTCGCTCGGCAGCGAGTCGTTCTCGATCCGCAGTCGCGACGCGGCTTCGTCGATCAGGTCGATCGCCTTATCCGGCAGGTGTCGGTCAGGAATGTAGCGGTGCGACAGCGAGGCCGCGGCCACCAGCGCGGCGTCCTGGATGCGCACGCCGTGGTGCGCGTCGTAGCGCGGCTTGAGCCCCCGCAGGATCGCGATCGTGTCCTCGACGCTGGGTTCCCCGACGTACACGGGCTGGAACCGCCGCTCCAGCGCCTTGTCCTTCTCGACGTGCTTGCGGTACTCCTCGAGCGTCGTCGCGCCGATGCACCGCAGCTCGCCCCGGGCCAGCGCCGGCTTCAGCAGGTTGCCCGCATCCGGCGAGCCCTCGGCCCGGCCCGCGCCCACGATCAGGTGCAGCTCGTCGATGAACAGGATCACCTGTCCGTTCGACTCGACCACCGCCCGCACCACCGCCTTGAGCCGCTCCTCGAACTCCCCGCGGTACTTCGCCCCGGCGATCAGCGCGCCCATGTCGAGCGCGACCAACTTCTTGTCCTTCAGCGCCTGCGGCACATCCCCCGCCAGAATCCGCTGCGCAAGCCCCTCTACGATGGCCGTCTTCCCGACACCCGCCTCGCCGATCAGCACCGGGTTGTTCTTGGTCCGCCGGGCCAGCACCTGCATGCACCGCCGGATCTCCTCGTCCCGGCCGATCACCGGGTCGAGCTTGCCCCGGCGCGCCATCTCCACCAGGTCGCGCCCGTACCGCTTCAGCGGCTCGTAGGTCTCCTCCGGGCTCTGCGAGGTTACGCTCGCACTACCGCGTACCTCCCGCAGCGCCCGCAGCAAGTCGTCCTTCCGCACGCCGCAGAGCCGCAGCACTTCCCGCGCGTCGCTCGGCACCTCCGTCAGCGCCAAAAGCAGGTGTTCGACGGACACGTATTGGTCCTTCATCCGCTGCGCCTCCCGCTCCGCCGCGGACAGGACCTCACCCAGCGACCGATGCGCCGTCAGCGTACCCCCGGTTTGCCTCGGCAGGCGTTTCAACTCGCCCTCCACGAGCTGCCGCAGTTGGCCGATGTTCGCGCCGGCTTTCTCCAGCAGCGGCACCGCGAGGCCGCCGTCGCTGGCCGCCTCGGGCGAGATGAGCGCCGCCAGCACATGCAGCGGTGTGAGCTCCGGGTGACCGGCAGCCTGCGCAGCCTGCTGCGCGCTTTGGAGGGCCTCGGCGGCCTTGATTGTGAACCGGTCCATTTGCATGCGTGCCTTCCTTCCTGCCGGCGCGAACTCCGCCCGACGCCACTCGATGGCACGCGGCGTGCCGCGACCTACTGGACGCAAGCCCCTGCCAGGAAAGAACTAAGGACTTCCGGTGTCCCCGGGGGCGGTGCCGAATTGGCAGCGGTGGCGGCACACCCGCTTCCAAAATACGCGACATCGCTCGTGTTCCGAAGCCCCCTGCTCCTCATCCGCCGCCCCGGCTGCCGGTGAGACCTCCAACGTTTTCCGAAGCGGCATCCCCCGGGAGGGCAGTTTCGGCTGCGGGCGGGCCGCCGTCGAGTCTTCGGCGCACTTCTGGGCGACCGGCGCGCGGGAGGTCACGCTCCGGCCGGCGTCGGCCGGTCGCGGAGCAACGCCCGGCCCGACGCACGATGAGCGCGCGATGTCGCGTAACTGTTAGCCAACGATTAGCGCCGGCGCGGGGAATGCCACGGAGGCTTCTGCAAGCGTCCTCGCATGTAAGATTCCTGCCGATCTGTGGCTGTATGGCCGCGTTGTCGCGGCTCGCCGCGCCAATTCGGTAGAAATGGTTGCAGCGGGGCCGGACTCACGCTATTAATGTATAAAGCGGTAAATATGCTTCACTAACATCATAACAGGGCGGACTGACGGAAGGTCCTCCGAGGTCGTAGCGCACCGGCGCAATCCGCATGCCGCGGTTCAAGCCGCCTGAGCGCAGCGTCCGATCAACCGGCAGGAGCACGCCTCGCGTCTGCGTTTCCTCGGGTTCTCAAGCGGGCGGTGGGAGGCTCGCATGAGCCGTGAGCCCTTCCGAAACGACCCCTGCGTCGCGCCGGAGGCGACTTCCAGCGCGCTGCCCCCCGCGCCGCCGCCCCTCAACTACCACCGGCTGCTGCTGACCCTGCTCGACAACCTGCCCGGCATGGCCTACCGCTGCCGCAACGACCCCGACTGGACGATGGAGTTCGTCAGCGAGGGGTGCCGCGAGCTTACGGGCTACGCACCGGAGGAGCTCATCGGCAATCGCGCAACCGCGTACGGGGCGCTCATCCACCCCGACGACCGCCCGCGTGTTTACGCCGACGCGCAGCGGGCGTTGGCACGGGGCGAACCGTTCGAGTACACGTACCGCATCCGCCGAGCCGACGGGCAGTGGCGGTGGGTCTGGGAGCGGGGGCGGGGCGTCTTCCGGGACGACGGCTCGGCGGATGCGCTCGAAGGGTTCATCAGCGACGTGACGGACCGCGTGCAGGCCGAAGCAGCGCTCCGCGCCGAGCGTGACCGCGCGAGCCGCTACCTCGCGATCGCCGGCGTCATCCTCGTCGTGCTGAATGCCGACGGAACTGTCGCGCTCATCAATCGACGCGGCTGCGAGATCCTCGGCCTCCCCGAGAGCGAAATCGTCGGCCAACCGTGGTTCGAACGGTTCATCCCGAGTGCCGAGCGGCCGCTCGTCGAGGCGGCTTTTTGCCGGCTGATAGCGGGTGACCTCTCCGGTGCCGAGTATTTCGAAAACCGGATACTCACCGGTCGCGGAGAGCGGCTGATCGCCTGGCACAACACGGTGCTGCACGACGATCAGGGCCGCGTCACCGGCACGCTCAGCTCCGGCGAGGACATCACCGACCAGCGACAGACGGAACAGCAGATCGCGCAAACCAAGGCCATGCTGGAGAAGGCTCAGAGGCTGGAGACGATCGGCCGGCTCGCGGGCGGGGTGGCCCACGACTTCAATAACCTCCTGACCGCTATTCTCGGCCACGCCGAACTCGGCCTAAACGCTGCGCAAGCCGGTCCCTACAACCCCCTGCTGGAGGAGTCGCTCAAACAGATCGAGCGCAGCGCGCAACGGGCCGCCGCGCTCACGCGTCAACTGCTGGCCTTCGGTCGCCGCCAGGTCTCGCAGCCGACAGACGTCGATCTCGCCACCCTGATTCGCAACGCGGAGCCGATGCTTCGCCGCCTGCTCACCGAAAACATCACCTTGTCGGTGCGGATCCTGCCCGGGGTCCACGTCGTCCGCGCGGACGAAGCGCAGCTTGAGCAGGTCCTGCTCAACCTCGTCGTCAACGCCCGCGACGCGCTCGGGAACGGCGGAAATCTGACGATCGTTCTGGAACGGGAGTTGCTTGACCGGCCGGATCCAAGTGAGCATGGCGCGCTGTCCCCAGGGCCGTACGTCTGCTTGTCCGTGACCGACACCGGCTGCGGCATGGATGCCGCCACGCTCGAGCGCGTCTTCGAGCCCTTTTTCACCACCAAGGAGTTCGGACGCGGCACCGGCCTCGGACTGGCCACCGTCCACGGCATCGTGCGGCAGTTCGGCGGACACATCGCCGTCCGGAGCACCCTCGGCGAGGGCTCGACTTTTCGCGTCTGGCTCCCGGCCGCCACGGCCTCACCGCCCGCGCCCGCAACAGTTGCCCCACACGCGTCGGCCACCTTCGGCGACGAGACCATCCTGCTCTGCGAGGATGACCAGACGGTGCGGTCGTTGACCGCCGACTTCCTCCGCTCGGCCGGCTATCGAGTGCTGGAAGCCGCCGGAGGCGAGGAGGCGCGGCGGCTGGCAGCCGCGCTGACAACGCCGCCGCACTTGCTTCTGACCGATGTGATCCTGCCGGACCGCAACGGCCGGCAACTCGCGCTGGAGCTGGCCGCGCGTTGGCCCGCCTTGCGAGTGCTGTACGTTTCCGGCTATCCGGCGGACGTCATCGCGCACCACGGCGTGCTCGCGCCGGGCGTCGAGTTTCTAGAGAAGCCGTACTCGCGCCCGCGGCTCCTGGCCCGCGTCCGCGAGGTGCTGGACCGCACGCGCCCCCCGACCGCCGTGTCCGCGTCGCTCGGCCCGACGCGTGCGTCGGCCCTCGGCGCTGGCTAAGCTGCCCGCGTGTCCGACCGTCCTTCCCAGCAAGACGTCCCCGCCCACGCAACGCCGTCCGCAGGCGACGATGCGCGCGCCGCCGCAGCGGACTCCGCGCCGCGCCCGCGCGTGCTGGGGCAACGCGCAGTGCGGAGCGCCCGGCTCGCACTGCTGCTGCTCCTCGTCGTGGGAGCAGTTGCGCTCGCCGCGCCGTCGCAATCCCGCTGGCACCCGTTGCTGGCACACGTGGCCACCGTCCTAATCGTTAGCGTCGCGATCGCCCGAGCGGAAGATCGCGTGGATCGCACCGCCGTCCGAACCGTGGTCGGCCTCGCGTGGATCGCCCTCGTGCTCACGGGGCTGTTCGGGCTGAAGACGCCCGCCGTCCTGGCCGCGGCCGCCACGCTATACGGGTGGTCCTGCCTCGTCCGCGCGGGACGCGACGCAGACTGCACAGCGGACAAGCCCGGCCGCGGCGTGCGGACCGCGGCCCTGTTGTGGCTGCTGCTCGCCACGGGGGGATGCGTTCTGGTCTGGCGCGCCCTTCTGCAATAATGCGGCCGATCGCCCGCGTGCCCGGCACGCGACCGGCCCGCACCCGCTCGCAGCGGGCACGGGCCGGGGTCGGACGTGCTCCGTCAGCCTGACGGCGAACCGGGGCGACCGTCCGTTCATCAGTTGCACAGCGTGCCGATCAACGCCACAAACGGGGCGATGTCGTCGAAGTTGACCTGACCGTCATCGTTGCAGTCGCCGTTAAGCCACGGGCACGAATACGGCCAGCCGGCGCCGCCCGGGTAGTTCAACGCCTCGACGAGCACATTGATGTCATCGAAGTCGACGCCGCCGCTGCAGTCCAGGTCGCCCGGGCACAGCGCCGGCCCAGGCACCGTCTTCGTGAACGTGCCGTCCGAGCCAGTGATGCACAGCCAGTCACCGCCCGGGGTCCAGAACCGGGCGTACTCGGTCAGGTTATCGACGGTCACGATGTTGCCTGCGATATCAAATGCCAGCTCGCGCGCTCGGCTGCCGGCGTCAAATCCGCCGACGAACGCCCCGTCGGCGAGCGCAAAGATGTAAACAAAACCGTTCGACCACTTCGCGTAGGCCACGACCCCGTCGGTGTCGCTCACGTCGATACCGTACGCGTAGCTGTACGGCTCCGCCTTGGGCGTTTCCCACGCCGCGGTGTTGATCGGCGGCGGCCCGTCCAGGAACTTCGTGATGGCCGCGGCCTGCGTCGGGTTCGCCCGGTACTGGTTCATGTACCAGTTGCCCTGGGCGTCGCGGGCCACGTCGCGCGGGTAGAAGCCGAAGTAGTTCGGGCCGATGTATTGCACACCCAGATCCCCGCTCGTCGCGGTCGCCTGCGCCCCGAGCGTGTATTTGATCAGCCCCTTGCGCCCCGGCGCCCCGCTGTAATAATTGCTGTCCACGAGGTAGATCTTCCGATCCCCCCCGGCCTGCGTGCCGGTCACGTACAAGCTCTCGACATACTGACCCGATGTCTTGTTGCTGGCGTCGATCAGCTGCGTCGCGACGGACAGGTCGTCGTTGAACTCAAACGCCAGGTCGCGCGAAAAGTCCGCCACGTACAGACGGTCGTCCGGACCGATCGTGCTCTTAAACGGCGCAAAATCGCCCGCCGCGGCCCAGTCCACGCCACCCGTCGCGAAGCCCGCGTCGGACCCGTCCGCCAGCAGAACGTAAATGCCATCCTGCGAGGTGCGGCCGGCGGCCGTGGTGCCCGCCTTCGCGTTCGAGATGTACACTGTGCCGAACTTCGGGCTGGCCGGGTTCTTGTTGATCGCCACGCCCGCCGGCAGGAAAAAGTTCCGCGCCGGCGCGTCCGGCAAGAACTGCGCCCAGCCTACCGGCTTCGTAGTGCGCACCTTGATCGCGAACCCCGTGCCCGCACCGATGTTGAACGTGTACGTGCCCGGCGTCAGCGGGCCGAGATTCAGCGGCGTGTCGCCCGTCCGCTCGATGACCACACTCACCGCGTCCTCATTCAGCACGAACGAATAGTTGCCACCGCCGAGGTCCGTGATGCCCGACGCGTACCCCACGGCCAGTGCCGCCGGCACGGCCAGCCCCACGACCGCCAGTCCTAACCAAGAAGCCTTACGCACCTTCGCCTCCTTACCTTGCGAATGGACTCTGTCCGTTCAAAACCCGGCCCCGAACGGCGAAAACCACTCCCGCCGTCAGAGTCCGGGGAGACAACTCCCGATTTTCTCCTGATGCCCGAAGCTTTGCGTACGCGCGGTGCCGCTCGTTTGCGTACGCGATGGTGACGGCAACTCTAGCACCTTATGCCGCAAGTATAACGTTTCAGGGGCGGACAACGCAATCGCGCGGGCCCGCCCTGCCGAGGGCCGCCCTGTGAATTCTTCGTGAATCCCACTGCTGCCCCGCTGCGGTCCCGCCCGCAGCCCGCGCAGTCTCACACCGACTTAGCATCATCTTCACAGAGTGCTCAATCAGCGGGCAGAGGCGCGGACCCGCGCGCCGTCAGGGTGCCAGAAACTCCTGCTCCACGAACCGGGCCGCTCGCTGGAATACCGCCGCCGCCGCGGCAAAGTCTACCTCCATGGGCCGCAGATCCGCCAGCCGAACCACGCGCGAGGTCACCGTCGCATTCACGTGCAACGGAATCTGGCCCGACGGCCCGCGCGCCAGAGTCGCCTCCACCTCGGGCGAGAGCAGGTACTCGATCAGCCGACGCCCCGCGTCCGGGTGCGGGGCCCCCTTGATCAGCGACACGGTGTTCGGAAAGACGAGCGTCCCCAACCCCCCCGGCTCCGAATCCGGAAAGACCATGACCACCGGCCGCCCCGCATCCAGCTCGGCGATCGCGTCGTCGGTGTCGGTCAGCCCGATGGCGAGCCGGCCGGCGCCGACGGCCTCCGCGACACCTTTGTTGCCGCTGAGCACCTGCACCTCATTCGCCCGGATCGCTTTCAACAGGGCCGCGGCGTCGTCCTCGCCGAGTTTTGCGAACAGGGTCGCCACATGCGTCGCGGTGCTGCCGAACAGCGGCTTGGCCATGCCGACGCGACCGCGCCACCGCGGGTCGGCCAGCGCGCGGATGCTCGTCGGGCGCTGATCCTCCGGAACGAGCTCCGTGTTGATCAGCAGCACGCGCGCGCGAGCGGCAAACCCGCACCAATAACCCTCCGGGTCCCGAAAGGCCTCCGGAATGTGTGTCAGGTCGACGATACCGAGCGGTTGCAGAAGACCCTCGTTCTTCAGTCGGATGGTGTTGACCACCTCGTTGTTCCAGAACACGTCACAGCGCGGACGGTCCGCCTCTGCCCGGATGCGATTGGCCAGACCCACCGTTTTCGTCGCTTCCGTGTCGTATACCGGCCGTGCCGCGATCCCCGTGCGTCGTGTGAACTCCCGCAGGATCGGCTCGGAAAACTGGCGATCAAGTGCTGTGTACACCACGACTTCCGCTGCGGGGCTCGCCGATTGCGTCGTGGGCGTCGAGTCCCGCTCGCACGCTGTCAGGCTGAACAATACAAACGTGACGCCGATGCGTGTTCCCCACATGATGCCTCCCTTATACCGGTTCTGCGGCCCGTTTTCTGGTGACCTGCCGTACGCCGCCCAGCAGGATCAAGCCCGGCGGCAACACCAGTCCAGCTCCCACCAGCGCCAGGACGGCCAGATCATGGTACACCCCGAAGTGCAGCAGCGTGAAGGCCCGCACCGACAACAACGGCACTGCGGGCGGCACCACCAGCTTCGACGCCGCCACCTCCCCGAGGCACAGCACGAACTGGATGACCCAGACCAGTCCGACTGTGCGGGCCCCCGCCGGCCACGCAAGGTGGCGCCACAGACCCGCCGCGCCGCAGCCGTCCAGCCGTGCCTGGGCCACCAAGTCCACCGGGACGCGCCGCAAGGCAGGTATCAGCAACAGCACCGCCAGCCCGAGAAATCGCACAAAGTACGCCAGCACCACGATCGCCGGGGAGTCGTAGACGGCCGCCAACGGCTCGCGGTTCAACAGCTCGATCAGCGTGATGCCGGTCACGGGAGCCGGCGTGGCCAGCAACAGCACGCACGCGGCGCGGGTCAGCCACGCCGTCCTGTCACGGCGCGTCGCGTGCCAGGCCAGCCCAAGGGCCGTCAGCGTCAGCAGGGTGGCCGCGATCGCCCCCAGCAGCAGCGAGGAACGTGCGTCCGGCCACACCTCCGCCAGCCCGCGGAGCAGCCGCGGCCCGAACTCCAGACGTCGGGCCAGCCCCGCCATGGGCACCGCGACGGCCGCGAGCATCAGGAGACCGCAGACGACGCCGGCCGGTACCCGCAGGGCGCCAAGGCGGAACACGCGCGGCGATTCGCCGAAGCGCGCCAGCTCGTGAGACGCGCGATCCCGCCAGCAACGCTCCGCCAGCCCGAGCAGGCCGGCACACGCCACCAGCACCGGCAACGCGGTGATCAGCGGCACGGCGCTGCGGGGCGCGAGCTGATACGCCAGATACACCTCCTCCGTGAAGGTCCGCACCACCACCAGGTCGCTCAGCGTGAAGTCCGTCGCCACCAGCCACAACACCAGGAGCCCGCCCGCCAGCAGCGGCCAGCGCGTCATCGGCAGCGACACGCGCAGCAACACGGCGCGCGGCGCCGCATCCAACAGGGCCGTGTCCTCCAGCGCGCGATCCGTCTCCCGCAGGGCCCGCACCAGCAGGAGGAGCACCAGCGGCGTCGCCGTCAGGCCGTACAGCACCCCGCACCACCCCCAGGAGCCGCTCACCGCCCAGGTGGGCACCAGCGCAAAAACGAACACCGCCCAGAGGTAGACGGGGGTGCTCGCGCCCAGCAGGGCAAGTCCGAGAAGAACCCGCCGACCCGGCAGGTCCGTGCGGGCCGCGAGCAGCGCCAACGAAGTCGCCAAACCGAGGGCCACCAGCACGGCCACCGCCGTCACGGCACCCGTCTGCCTCAGCAGCGCCCCCCAGCGCGCCCAGTTCACCGCGAACAGCGCCGCGTCCGGATCGTGCACCGCCCGGACCAGCGTCAGCACCAGCGCGCCCACCGGAACCGCGGCGGCCGTCAGCAACGCCAGCGCGTGCAGCCCGACGACGATCGCGTCTGCCGGCCTCGCCCGCGCTGACCCGCGCCGCCCGCTCATCCGCGCTCTCCCGCCCGCGTCACCCGTGGATGAAGCGCAGCCATCACGGGCATCCGAGCTCAAGTCCCCACGAATCGCCGGCCGTCGCGGCTCCTGCCGGAAGCCGGTTCCGCCCGCGCGTCACGGCCGCACGAACAGCGTTTCGCCCGAGCAGCGTGCCACACGCGGGTCACAGGCCGCTTCGATCACCGCGGCCACGTCGTCCGGTGCCAGCGTCTGATCGGCCGGAAAATTCGGGAACAGTCCCCGCAGCAGGCGCGTCTCGACGGCGCCCGGCGCGACGGCAAATACGCGGATGCCGTGGGGCTTGCCCTCGGCGGCCAGACTCCGCGAGAACAGATTCACCCAGGCCTTGCTGGCGCCGTACAGGGAGAAGCCCGGAAACGGATCGACCGAGGCCAGCGACGAGACGTTCACGATCACCCCGCCCCCCTGCCGGCACAGCACCGGCCACGCCGCCCGGCAGGTCTGAAACACCGCCCCCATATTGAGCGCGGTGACCGCCTCGAAGTCGGCATCGGTGAGCCGGTCGAGCGGAGCCAGCGGGGCACAGCCCGCGTTGTTGATCAGGGCATCGAGGCGCCCGGTGCGCTCCACCGCGGCTTCGATCAGCCGCCGCGCTTCCGGCGGGCGGCTCAGGTCCAGCGGCACCGCCACGCAGTCGCCCCCGACGCCGCGGACCTGCTCGGCCGCCGCCGCGAGGTCGTCCGCATGCCGCGCGGCCGCCACGATGGTCCACCCCGCTTTCGCCAGGCGCAGCGCCGTCGCCAGCCCGATGCCCCGGCTCGCGCCCGTGATCACCGCCACGCGGGTCTGCATAGCATCCTCCGCGGCGCATGCGGCGCCGCTCGCTTACAAGAGTCCGTGCTTCTGCAACCGGTAGCGCAGCCGGTCGCGGGAGAGATTCAGGAGCTTGGCCGCCGCCGTCTGATTGTTGCCGGTGCGCTCTAGCGCCTGCCGCAGGAGGTGGTACTCGAGGCGCCGCAACTTCTCGAAGTCGAAGCCCTCCGGCGGCAGGGCCATGTTCTCCAGATCCCAGGCCCAGGGTTGCACTGGGCTGCGGCCCAGCACGATGTCGTCGGCCTCGATGACGTCGCCCTTGCACAGCAGCACGGCGCGCTCGACCACGTTGCGCAGCTCGCGCACGTTGCCGGGCCAGGAGTAGCCCCGCAGGCGCGCGTACGCCGCGTCGGACACGGCCCGGATCGGCTTCTTGAACTCCGTCGCGAAGCGCGTCACGAAATACTGGGTCAGCAGCCGCAGATCGTCGCCCCGCGCCCGCAGCGGCGGCAGGAAGATCGTGACGACGTTCAGGCGGTACATCAGGTCGCGACGGAACTGCCCTTGCTCGATGGCCTCCTCCAAGTCGCGGTTCGTGGCCGCGATTACCCGCACATCGACGGCAATCTCCTTCGTCCCGCCCACCCGGCGGAACTTGCGTTCCTCTAGGAACCGCAGCAGCTTGGCTTGGAGCGCCGCGGGCATGTCGCCGACCTCGTCGAGGAACACGCTGCCGCCGTCCGCCAGCTCGAACAGGCCCTTTTTCTGCATTTTGGCGTCGGTGAACGCGCCGCGCTCATGGCCGAAAAGTTCGCTCTCCAGCAGCGATTCGCTCAGCGCGGTACAGGTGATGTTCACGAACGGCGCCGCGGCGCGGTCCGAACTGTGATGGATGACGCGGGCCACGAGGTCCTTGCCCGTCCCGGTCTCGCCCCGCAGGAAGACCGTCGACACGCCCGTCCGCGCCACCTGCTGAATGACCTCGAACAACCGCAGCATCGACGGGTCGCGCCCGATGATCGCGTCGATGCCGAACTCCTGCTGCGTCTGCCGCCGCAGTTCGCGCAGCTCCCGCCGCAGCCGCGTCGTCTCCAGGGCCTGCTCCACCAGGTGCATGAGCTGGTCCATCTGGAACGGCTTGGCGACGTAGTTGTACGCCCCCAGCTTGATCGCCTCGACCGCCGTCTCGATCGTGCTGTAGGCCGTCATCATGATCGCGACCACGTGCGGGTCCGACTGCCGCGCCGCGCGCAGCACCTCCAGCCCCGTCATGTCCGGCAGCTTGTAGTCCAGCATCAGCAGGTCGTACGCGCCTTCGGCGAAACCCTCCAGCGCCGTGCGACCGTCGGCCGCCTCCACCACCTCCCAGCCCCGCTCTTCGAACTTCTGGCGCAGCGACCAGCGGATCAGGGCCTCGTCCTCGACCACCAGCACGCGAATCTTCATCGCTCGTCCGTTCCCCGCGCCGCGGGAGGCGCCGTCCGCGGAAGCTCCACCACCACGATCGTGCCCTCGCCGGGTGCGCTGCGGATCGCCAGTTGCCCGCCGTGGGCCTCGACGATCTTCCGGCAAATCGGCAGCCCCAGCCCCGTTCCGCGGGCCTTGGTCGTGTAGAAGGGCTCCAGCGCCCGCCGCAGCACCTCCGCCGTCATGCCGCAGCCGCGGTCCTCCACCACCACCCGCACCCCGTCCTGGTCGTCCGCCGTCAGGCTCAGGCGCACCAGCCCCCCTTCGCTCGAGGCCTGCGCCGCGTTCAGTACCAAATTCATCAGCACCTGCTCAAGCTGGTGCTCATCCGCCTCGACCGACGGCACCGGCCCTGACGCCACCACGTCAAAACGCAGCTTCTGGAACTGCGGATCCTCACGCACGATCCGCACCACTCGCTCCGCCACCGCCGCTACGTCGCACTTCTGGAGGCGGGGCGGCTTCGGCCGCGAATACACCAGCAGATCCTTCACCGTCCGGTCCACGCGCCCGATCTGCCGCAGGATCTCCCCCAGCACCGGCCAGTGCGGGTCCGTCCGCCTCAGACTGTCGCGGATCACCTCGATCGCCCCGCTGATGCCCGCCAACGGGTTTTTGATCTCGTGCGCCAGCGACGCCGCCAACTGTCCGATCTGCGCCATCTGCTCGGCCTCGTTCAGCCGCGCCTGCATCGCCTCCCGCTCGAGCTGCCGCACTTGTTGCGTGTGACTCTGCTTGTAACTCTCGGCCATCAATCCGATCTCGAGCGTCAGCAGCCGGTGCAGCGCCGCTCGCTTCACCTCGAGCCCGGGCGGCGCCGCTTCCCGCAGCAACGCATCGAGTTCCGCGCGCACAATCTCCATCGCGGCGATCGCAAAATGCTGCGGCAGGCCGATCCGCACATGCGTCCGACCGATCCGCTCCCGATCGCGGCAGTACGCGGCCCCATACTCACCCCCGAACAGGCCGCGCAGCCACGTCAGCAGCGTCACCCGCAGCCGCCGCATCTGCTCCGGCGTCCCGTCGAGCACCGCCCGCGTCCCCGGATGAGACTGAACCGCCTCATAAAACCGGCGCACCACCCGGTCCAGTCCCGGCTCCATCGTCGGGCGCAACTCCCGCAGGACCGCGGCGTCGACCTCTGTGAACCCGACGTACGCCTTCATCTCCTCGAACACTGTTTCGACCATTCGGCCGGATTGTATCGGCCGCTCGCCCCCGGGGCCGCCGACTCGGACCGGCGCCCGCTGGGGCAACTTCCGCACCGCTGGGGATTTCCCGCTGCCCCGGGCCAGTGGGGTGTTGTTTTGCCGCATCATGGCCGCCCGTCGGCGGCCCCCGCGGCCGCTCTGAACGGCCCCCGGCAGGACCCGGGCCCGCCCCGTCGGCCAGCCGGCGCGGCCCCCGGCTGGCACGCCGCGTGCAACCTCCTGCACATGTCGCAGCGCCGCAGGTGCGAGCATGTCGGTCTCGAGCTACGCGGACAACTCCGAATCAGCCCCGCTGGGCGGGGCCGTCCCGCGCCTCCTGATCGTGGAGCCGGACCGCCTCACGCAGTGGTCCGTCGCCAAGTTCCTCGCCCGCTGGTTCTCCATCCGACGGACCGGCTCCGTTGACGGCGCCCGCACACTTCTCCGCGAACAGCCCGTGGATGCCCTGCTGCTCTCCGGCAACCTGCCCCCCGGCGCGGCCGAGGCGCTGGACGCCTTCGCCCGCGCGCAGAATCACGCCCTCCGCACCATTCTCATGGTCACGGGCGAAGGCGAGCCCCACCGGTTGCCCGCGGCCGATTTCATCGAGAAACCGTTTGAACTGTCGGCGCTGGCGCGGCTGCTCGGGGTGCCGGCCGGTGAGCTAGCGAAAACCTGACCGCCCGGTCGGTCGACGCGGGCCGCCGGCGCGTTGGAGATCGAGCCGCGACCGCCGCCCGCGCCCTCGCGACCGGCAACGGGCGCCGCGCACGGGGCGCGACGCCCACGCCGCGTCAGTCCGCCGGTTCGTACGGCTGGTAGTCCGGGTACCACATGGCCCCGCGGACCAGCGGTTCGATCTCCTCGTCGGGGATCATCCGCCCGAGGTTGAGCCGTCGCGCCTCGCGGATCACGTTCATCGCGATCCGCGCGCTGACCTCCCGCAGCATGCTCTGTTCCGGGTACAGCGCATGGAGCTTGAGCCGGTCGGGCGTGATGCATTCAGCCAGCGTTTTGGCCGCGACCATGAAGAACGACTCGGGCACCTCGGTCGCCTCGGAGAGGATCGCGCCCAGGCCCACGCCCGGGAAGATGAACACGTTGTTGCCCTGCCCGATGACGTGGCGACGCCCGTTGTATTCCACCGGATCGAAGGGGCTGCCGGTCGCGACCAGCGCCCGGCCGTCGGTCCAGCGAATCGCCTCGGCCGGCGTGCACTCGGCCTTCGAGGTCGGGTTGCTGAAGGCGTAGATGATCGGCCGCTCGACGTGCTTGGCCATCTCGCGGACGATCTCCTCGGTGAACGTCCCGGCGCGGGCCGTCGTGCCCAACAGGATCGTCGGTTTCACGCGCCGCACCACCTCGAGGAGGTCCCACGGGCCGTTGCCCTGGAAGCCGTACGACTCCAGCTCGGCCCGGGTCAGGGCGAACGGCCGCTTGTGCGGATCCTTGATCGGCTCGCCCTCGTGCACCAGCCCGGCCGAATCGACGAAAACCTGGTTGCGGTGCACCTGCGCCTTGTCGTCGGTCTCCATCAGCATCGCGTCGGCCACGAGCCGCCCGATGCCGACGCCGGCCGCGCCGGCCCCCGCGTAGACGATGCGCTGCTCGCACAGCTTGCCGCCCGTGATCCGCAGGCCGCCGTACAGGCCCGCCAGCGCCACGGCGGCGGTGCCCTGGATGTCGTCGTTGAAGCACGGGATGCGCCGCCGATAGCGGTCGAGCACCATGAAGGCGATGTTCTTGTGGAAGTCCTCCCACTGCACCAGGGCCCGCGGGAACACTTCCTTGACCCCGTTGACGAACGCCTCGACGACGCGTTCGTACGCCTCCCCACGCAGGCGGCGGTTGCGCCAGCCCATGTAATAGGGGTCGTTGAGCAGGTCGGGGTTGTCCGTGCCGACATCCAGGCTGATCGGCAGGGTCGCTGAGGGGTGGATGCCCGCCCCGGCGCAGTACAGCGCGATCTTGCCGATCGGGATGCCCATGCCCCCGGGCCCCCGGTCCCCCAGCCCCAGAATGCGCTCGTTGTCCGTCACGACGATCAGGCGGATCTCCGTGCTCGCGGCGTTGCGCAGCACCTCGGGCACCCGCTCGATGTCGTCCGGCGTGATCCACAGCCCGCGCGTCCGCCGCAGAATGTGACTGAACTGCTGGCAGGCCAAGCCGACCGTGGGCGTGTACACGATCGGCATCAGCTCCGTCATGTTCTCCACCAGCACCCGGTAAAACAGCGTTTCGTTCAGGTCCTGGAGGGCCGCCAGCCCGATGTACTTCTCCAGCGGCGTGCTCTTGGCCCGCAGGTGTTCCAGCTCGAGCTGCACCTGCTCTTCGATCGTCAGCACGCGCCACGGCAGCAGGCCGCGCAGCCCGAAACGCTCGCGTTCCTCGGCCGTGAACGCCCGGCCCTTGTTCAGCAGCGGGTTGCGCAGCAGCTCGCGGCCGCGCAGCGGCACGCGCAGCCGCTGGCCGCCCTTCCAGTAGTTCGGGGGTAGCTTGAAGTTCATGGTGCGCTCCTTGGGCGCGGCGGACGCGGCCGCCCGGCCGGCGCCCGTCGGGCGCCGCGCGCGCCGGGCACGGCGACCGGCGCCCGGACGCGGTCGCCCTAGGCGTAGCCGGCCAGGATCCTCAGGTAGTTCGCCCGCTCGAAGGCGGCCGGGTCCGCGACCGCGCACTGGCTCATGCTGCCCTTCATCTCCGCGAGCGACTCGTATTCGTGCTCCTGCATCCAAGCCGTCAGCTCGTTCAGAATCACCCGCAGTTCGCCCGGCCCCTTGCGCAGGAGCACCGAGCAGAGCTGCGTCACATCCGCACCGGCCATCACGAGCTTCAGCACGTCGTGCGCCGTGGCCACGCCGGTCGTGGCCGCCAGACTCGCCCGGATCCGCTTGTACAGAATCGCGATCCAGCGCAGCGGCAGCCGCATCTCGTGCGGCGTGCTGAGCACCAGGTTCGGAAAGACCTCGAGCTTCTCCAGGTCGATGTCCGGCTGATAAAAGCGGTTGAACAGCACGAGCCCATCGGCGCCCGCCTCGTCCAGCCGCCGGCACATCGCCCCCGTCGCGCTGAAGAACGGGCTGAGCTTCATCGCCACCGGAATCGTCACCACCCGCTTGACGGCCGCGAGGATGTCCAGGTACTGCGCTTCCACCGCCGCCGCCGTGAGGTTCACGTCCGTGGCCACCAGGTACACGTTCAGCTCGAGCGCGTCCGCCCCGGCCTGCTGCATCTGCCGGGCGTAGTCCGTCCAGCCGCCCACCGACACCCCGTTCAGACTCGCGATGACCGGGATGTCCACGGCCGCCTTGGCCTTGCGGATGTGCTCCAGGTACTCCTCCGGCCCGAGGCGGAACTCGTGCGGCTCCGGAAAATAGCTCAGCGACTCGGCGAACGACTCCGTGCCGGCGCTCAGGTGGTGGTCGAGCGCCGCGGCCTCGTGCTTGAGCTGCTCCTCGAACAGCGAGTGCAGCACGACCGCGGACGCCCCCGCGTCCTCGAGCTGCCGGATCGAATCGAGATCCGCCGTGAGCGGTCCGGCCGAGGGCACCAGCGGGTTCTTCAGCCGCAGCCCCATGTACGTGGTCGAGAGATCCATTACGCCCATTCCCTTTCTAGACCCGTCTTGCTCGGGGCCCGCGCCGGTCGACATGGCCTTCCCGCGGCGACCCCCGGCGCGGCCGGCCGCCTAGTGCCCATTGCCGCCCAATGCCGCGGCCGCGACGCTCTCCGGAGCGTACAGCGCTACCAGATGCTCGTAGACCCGCCAGCGGCGCAGCGCGTCCTGCTGGCTGAGCTGAAGCAGCCTGCGGGCGTCCTCGGGCCGGCTCTTGGTCAGCATCTTGAAGCGTGTCTGCTCGTACGCGAAGTCTTCGTAGCTCAGTGCAGGTTTCCGCGAATCGAGCTGGAGCGGGTTCTGCCCCGCCGCCGCCAGCTCGGGATTGAAGCGGAGCAGCGGGAAGTGCCCGCTCTCCACGGCCTTCTTCTGCGTATCGAGGCCCAGTCGCATGTTGATGCCGTGCGCGATGCAGTGGCTGTAGGCGATGATCAGCGACGGCCCGTCGTACGCCTCCGCCTCGATGAACGCCCGCACCGTCTGCTGGTCGTTGGCGCCCATGGCCACCTTCGCGACGTAGATGTGCCCGTAGGTCATGGCCATGAGGGCCAGATCTTTCTTGCCCATGGGCTTGCCGCCCGCGGCGAACTTCGCCACCGCGCCACGCGGCGTCGCCTTCGAGCACTGCCCGCCGGTGTTGGAATACACCTCGGTGTCCAGCACCAACACGTTCACGTTACGCCCGCTCGCCAGCACGTGATCCAGGCCGCCGTAGCCGATGTCGTAGGCCCAGCCGTCGCCGCCCACGATCCACACGCTCTTCTTCACCAGCGCATCCGCCAGTTGCAGAAGCGTGCGGGCCTCAACGGAGGTCTGACCGGCGAGCTTCTGCTTGAGCACCGCCACACGCTCGCGCTGCGCCGCGATGTCCGCGTCGGTCTTCTGCGGTGCCTTGATCAGCGCCTCGGCCAGGTCCTCCCCCACCACGGAACGCAGCCGGTCGACCAGCTCCCGGGCGTACTCCGCGTGCTTGTCGAGCGTCAGCCGATACCCGAGGCCGAACTCCGCGTTGTCCTCGAACAGCGAGTTGCACCACGCCGGGCCGCGGCCCTCCCGGTCGACCACCCACGGCGCCGTGGGCAGATTGCCGCCGTAGATCGAGGAGCAGCCGGTGGCGTTCGCGATGATCGCCCGGTCGCCGAACAGTTGCGTCAGGAGCTTGACGTACGGCGTCTCCCCGCAGCCCG
>Ga0129299_1000497_pt1 | contig 24724 bp, 20 predicted proteins | sample ConPoolayeCmetaG_FD_94477 | JGI IMG/M metagenome (GOLD analysis project Ga0129299, IMG submission 94477) | Hot spring microbial mat communities from California, USA to study Microbial Dark Matter (Phase II) - Cone Pool mat layer C metaG ...
GGAGGACATTTTTGTATCTCGGACATTGTTATCGAAGGAATTCTGCCTGAAAAATTATATGAAGTTGCCACTCTTTATGTTGGTTGTGTTTCTGGTGCTCTAAATCAGGACTCCTATCTTGATATAGTTAAAAATTCAGGATTTAAGAACTTACAAATTAGAAAAGAAAAGCTAATAAATATACCTGATTCAGTATATTTAAAATATCTTGAAAAATCTGATTTAGAAGATTTTAAAAAAAGAAATGTAAAAATAAAAAGCATAACCTTAACCGCTCAGAAGTAGATCCTTAACTTCACAGAACCCCAGAAGGTATTTTTGGCATCTTTGAATTCTGCTGTTCTTATTGAATTACTATAAATCAGCTCAATATCATAAACATTTATTTTAAGTCCGTATTCACCATTGAAATAAAATCTGTTTATATTATCTGCAGAAATACTATGAACGCTGCTTTTGTTAAATATACCTCCCTGTAAGAGAGAATTATAAATAACAAACCTAACAAATGAATCAAAATAAACATAGTAAGCAATGCTTGTTTTTTTATTCTTACTGAGTTTCAAATCATAAAATCTTCCAATTTTAAAATTAGCCCCTAAACCAAATTCATTTATTAACGTGCCAGCATTAAAATCAAATAAAACGGAAGTATTAATAAAATCAGGCAAAAAATCATAGAAGATTGCGTTTTCGAACCTATTATAAAAGTTTAAAACTATATCGGATGCAAGCTGATTATCCCACCCTTTAGGAATTGGTGATTTGAACCATTGACGATGGAGAAATGTCTGTAATTCCTCTCCCAGAGCATATTTTCCAATGAAGCCTATAGAAAGATGGCTTAAGAGTTTTTGCCTTAACAAAAGATTATTGGAAGATTTGGATAGAGCAAGATAGAAAAGCCCTGCATATGGTCTGTCAAGGCTCAAAATCGTATCTGAACTTATATCCGAAGGTGTAAACAACTTATGTGTCAAAGAAATCGTGTAGTTCTCTTCATTTTTATCAAGAGAAAAAAGAAAATCGTTAAGAAAAAATTCAGGTGTATTTGATTTAGGAAATGTCAGGCTTAATTCTGTTCCGTAAGTGTAATATCTGTCGTAATTTTTACCTATTGAAAAAGCATCATTGTCTATGTTTATTTGAAGAGAGTAGTTATCACCTATAGAAAAAACCAAATCTGCTGAAATAATAAAAATAATTACTGTGATTATTAGCTTATTATTCATTTTTGTATCTAAAGTTTAAAATTTTCCCAAAAAATGAATTACAAAATATAAAGAATATAAGTAAAACCGTATTTTTTTTGATATTTTTGTTTTTTTCTGAACAGGAAAATAATAATGAATAGCTTTTTTACAGTTAATCCTACTACTGAAGAAATAATCAGGGAATACAAAGAATTCAGTTTGGCTTATATTGATGAATTAATATTTCTTGCAGATAAAACATTTCACTCGTGGCGAGAGACAACATTTGCTCATAGAGCTGAATTGATGAGAAAAGCCGCAGCGATATTGATTGAGCGAAAAGAGGAACTTGCCAGATTGATGGCTATAGAAATGGGAAAACCCATAATGCAGGGTATTGCCGAAGCAGAGAAATGTGCATGGGTTTGTGATTACTATGCAGATAATGCTGAAAATTTTTTAACGGATGAACATATCCCAACCCAGATGAGAAAGAGTTATGCCGCCTTTATTCCTCTGGGCGTCGTTTTTGCAATTATGCCGTGGAACTTTCCTTTCTGGCAGGTTTTCAGATTTGCTGCCCCGGCTTTAATGGCCGGGAATACTACTATATTGAAGCACGCAAGAAATACAATGGGCTGCGCACTGGAAATTGAACGGATTTTCAGAAAAGCTGGATTCCCCGACGGTGCCTTTACTACTTTGGTTATTGGTTCAGATTCTGTCCCTAAGGTGATCGGTCATCCACTTGTTAAAGCAGTAACACTAACGGGAAGCACTCCCGTAGGTAGTAAAGTTGCAGAAAAATCAGGAAATAAGATAAAGAAATGCGTTCTTGAGCTTGGGGGAAGTGACCCTTACGTTATACTCGCTGATGCAAATCTGGAAAAAGCCGTTGAAACGTGCGTTATAGCCAGATTGATAAATAGTGGTCAAAGCTGTATAGCAGCAAAGAGATTCATTGTTGTCAGGGAGATTTACAACGAATTCGTTCAACTTTTTACCGAAGGGATGAAATCAGTCAGAATGGGCGATCCACTTGATAAAGAAAATTTAGTAGGACCACAGGCAAGAAAGGATTTACAGGAAACACTTCATCAACAGGTACTACAAAGCAGACAAAAAGGAGCTAAGTTGATTATTGGAGGTGAAATACCAAAAGGTAAAGGATTTTTCTACCCTCCTACTGTTCTATCAGATGTTTATAAAGGTATGGCAGCTTACGACGAAGAAACATTTGGACCAGTAGCCGCTATAATACCAGCGGCAAATGACAAACAAGCAATAGAAATTGCTAATGATAATATCTACGGACTCGGAGCTGCGATATTCACCGAAGATTTAGAAAAAGGCGAATGGATTGCCCGAAACAAACTGGATGCAGGTTGCTGCTTCGTTAATGATTACGTAAAATCAGACCCACGATTACCTTTCGGGGGTATTAAGCAATCTGGTTACGGTCGTGAACTTTCGATTTATGGAATCAAGGAATTCGTCAACATAAAAACTGTTGTAGTAAAGTAGATACTTAAGAACAACAGTAAGTAGAATTCTAAACATTTTAATAAAAACAATCAAGTTTTTGCTTTAAAGCAATTAAACCTAATAAATATAATGAAACTTTGGGATAACGATACTGAAATACAATTTTTTACTGAAGCACTAAAGAACTTTGCTTCACCTGAACAACTATTTTACAATCTAAAAGATGGTTATTTTGCTTATTTACCAAAAGGTTCAGAATCAGAAGGACAAACACTACAAAGCAGAAATTCACTTATTGGACAGTTCGCTGAAAAATGGTGCAAAAGTCTTTTGGACCCCATTGCTAAAGAATTAGGTCTTTATGCAGTAAATAGTGTTGTTTGCGAAGAGATTGGTCTTTCAAGTCGCTCAAGTGCTGATCTTGCTTTTTGTTCAACAACGAATGCGGTTCAAAAACCTGAAAATATTAAACTTCTTTTTGAAATTAAAATGAGTGTCGTTTCTAATTACAAATATATTTACCCTGATAAAGTTGAATTTGTTGGAGACTACAAAGAACACAAAGGCAATCCAGCACTACTTCGTTCTGACTCAATGCTAAAAGCAATAGGAAAATCAATAAATATTCGTGTTTCGAGTATAGCCTCAACAAAAATACCTATAGTTGTTTTGGGAAATAGCCCAATTACAAACAGTTACATTAATAAAGTTGACTTACTTAAAAATTCTGGAGTAATTCAAGGTTTTTGGTCTCTGAATCCAAAACCCACAAATTCAGATTTTATTAAAAAGACTCCAAAATTAGGTTTCCAAACAATTTTAAGCAGGGATTAGCTTTTCAAAAACTGTAAGGATCTTGTAACGAGCGAAATGGCTTATTTTTCTTCAATGATTTCAAAGCAAAAACTTGGAGAAATCATTAGAATAGCAAATAAAGAAAAAACAGATATTTCAAAAGCAGAAATGTTTTTAGAATTATTAAGAAATTAAAATGAAAAGACAAAAAGGAACAGAAACAAGTGCTTTCGGAACAAACGGAAGAATTAACCACGACAGTTCAAAATTTTATAACTCTAAACTGTATGCTGAACTCAGAAACGAAATTGTACTAAATAAAAATGAAAATACTTTTCCCAAAGAATTGGAAAACAAATTTATACTCGGCTCTGCAGAAAATATGAAAGAATTGCCAGATGATTCAGTTCATTTAATGATTACTTCTCCTCCTTATAATGCTTCAAAAGAGTATGATGAAAATTTATCATTAAATGAATACCTACTTCTACTCGAAAAATCATTTAAAGAAACATACAGGGTTCTTGTAAATGGTGGGCGAGCTTGTATTAATGTTGCTAATCTCGGCAGGAAACCATATATACCTCTTTCCGACTACATTTCAAAAATGATGATAGATATTGGATTTAATATGCGGGGGGAAATAATCTGGAATAAGGCTGCAAGCGCAAGTCCTTCAACCGCTTGGGGCAGTTGGCAAAGTGCAGCAAACCCTATTTTACGTGATATACACGAATATATCTTGGTTTTTTCCAAAGGAGATTATAAAAGAGAAAAAGGTAAAAAAGTTAGTTCTATTACTAAAGAACAATTTATCGAATGGACAAAATCAATATGGACATTTAATGCTGAAAGTGCTAAGAGAATTGGACATCCTGCACCTTTTCCAGAAGAATTGCCATACAGACTTATTCAGCTTTATTCTTTTAAAGAGGATATTATTCTTGATCCCTTTATGGGAAGTGGTACAACTGCTGTAGCTGCTATAAAATCAGAAAGAAAGTTTGTTGGTTACGAAATTTCTCAGGAATATATTATTCTTGCCAAAAAAAGAATCAAGCCATTTTTAGAACAAACAACTCTAAAATTTACTTCAAAAGAAAGTCAGTAAATTTAAGAACCTTCAAAATAATAATACTGAACTTCGAAAAAAATTTATATTATACCATCAAATATAAATTTGTGTAACCTTAAGACCATATTTTCCGAAACTGAATCAGATAAAATAAGATGAAAGGTATTTGAATTGTTATCATAATCAATCTGGAAAATCAATTCATCTTTGAACAAATCTTTCTGCTTCAAAACATATTGCAGAATTTCGGGATAAGCATTTATAATAGTGATAAGACTTAAATTCCCTTTGAAAACTTTTTCGTTTGAATTATGGTTTATTTTCTTACCTGCTTTGTTTTCGTATAAGAAAGCAGTGGAGTCAGGAAATTTATAAAGGATTTTTATTTGATTGTCATTTACATAATTATTGATTTTGTGATTATTGGAATTTCCTTCATTAAGATATTTTAAAAAAGTGAGCTTTTTGGTTAAAAGAATCACTGAAATTCTCTTAGATGATTTTTCTGAGGAAATGACAGATGTTCCACCGGTTGGATAATTAGCTGATTTATAGGTTATAGATATATTTGCAGATTCAGCTAAGTCAAGCATATCGGGATAGATAAGCTTGAGTCCGTTATCTGATAAAATCCTTGCCTCATCGAAACTTAATGAAGATATTAGTTTTGTATTGTTGACAATCTTTGGGTCAGCGGTTCTGATGCCTTTGACGTCAGTCCATAAAATCAATTCCTTTGCATTTAAAATTTTAGCAAGAAGAACAGCAGTTAAATTGGAGCTTTCGATGCCCATTGTTGTTGTTTCACCATTTTTATTTGCTCCGACAAATCCCTGAGTGAGAACAAAACCTTTGTTTCTTGATTCAGGGGGAATAAGAATATCAACATTTTTTTCTGTTTCAGCTAAATCCGGAACAGCTTTCCCGAAATTTGAATTAGTTGTTATTAATTTTTTGGAATCAATGCAATTAACTTTGTAACCAAGTTCCAGAAGAAAACAATTAGTAGTATGCAGGGCTAAAAGTTCCCCATAACTAAGAATTATATCGGTTATTCTGGGAGATAATTCCTGAGTGATAGATACACTTGAAATATATTTCTTTAAATCGTCAAAAGAAGAATTATATAAATCCTCGAGTTCTGTAATATATTTTTTTCTTTGATAATGCTATCTCTTATAGATTTATGCTCATCAATGAATTTATTTAAAATATCAAATGCTTTTGTCTGAATGCCACTTTCTGCAAGAAGTGCTGAATCTTTCAGCATGCTTGTAGATTTTGAAAATGCAGACACTACTATTGTAACCGGCTTATTTTTATAAGCAGAAAGAACATCAGCCATCTTAAAAAAACCCTGTTTATTTTTTAAAACAGAGCCACCAAATTTCATTACAATCATTTTTACCTCAAAATTTTTTACAAAATTAATGAATTTTTTCTAATTTTGGTTAGCTTAAATTTTCCATATTGTCATAAGTGCGTGAAAAAAAATAGAAGTGTGTAAAGTTTTACAGAGTGTGTAAAAAATTACACACTTTTTCTTTTAAAAGTAAAATTTTTTTTACAGTATGTAAAAAAATTGACACATTTAATAGTATAAATTTATGTCCTTTTGATTAGATTTACCATTGAAAATTAACAAATTAAGAGAATATTAACAGAAAAATGAGAAAACAGTAAGTTTTTAAAACTTATGTAACATTTTTTCGATTTAAATGTTAAATAAGATGTTAAAAAAATGAAAATAAAAGGAAATTAAGTGTAACTAAATATATTTTTAATTAACTAGTGTTAAACAAATTCAAAAGGAGTGTTATATGAAACATTCGACACAAAATCCGAAACTGATACCGAGACTGCTCGCATTAATTGCGGTGGCTCTTATCGGTTGGATGAGCAACGGCACTTTGCTGGCACAGCCCTCAGGATACTGCGTCCCTTGGCCTCCAACAGGCACAGAATCACAGCAGTATTTCTATTGCTACTCCTACTATAATTACTTCAGCAAGGTAGAAGTAATTCACACACAAACCAATCAGGTTGTATTCTCAAGAACATCGGGCGATGAAGGATGCTATATCAATACCGGTGAAGTTATGAACCTGAAATTGGGTAATGCTTATAAACTTGTAGCAACTGTCAGTACAAACTATCCTTATTACTATTGGTACACAAGGTTGTTTATTGACTGGAATCAAAATGCAATTTTTGCAAATGCTGGCGGTTTGACAGAATATTATGGTTCTGTTTACACATACCAATATGGTTCATATTCAGCAAATGTAACCTTTAATTTCACTGTTCCATGCCAGGCAACACCGGGAAGAACAATGTTAAGGTTACTAACCAGTATTTACTATGATCAGGGCGCAAATGCCTGCCGAAATGGATACTGGTACAACTATCCGGGTTATTACGACTATAACTATGACTACGGAGAGAGCGAAGATTATATAGTTAATCTATTGCCAGACCTTGAGGACTTTTTCCCGGGAAGCAACGATATTCTCTATGCTAACGAAAAATATAACGGGGAAACCAGAGCAAGAACTGGCACAACAACACCATTAATTAATTTCAAAAAACCAAGTGTTAAACTTGGATCAGTTCAGCCATCAGGCTCAATTATGACTTACAAAATTGTTGGTCCACTTCCATCAACAGAAGTTGTTTATGAGGCACTTGACCCTGCAACAGGCTCACCAAACGTTAATATAAGTAATCTGCAGACTGTTACTTTTACAAGAGCAAGAGGAAGATATGCAGTTGATGACAACGGAACTTTCTTAGCAACAAGTGGTGGTGAATACAGACTTGGTATTGCTGTATCCGGAGCAGGCTGCCCTGGTGAGGCTTATAGTTCATTCACTGTATCGTGGGACAACGACCTTTCGGTCAGGGATATTGTTTCGCCCAAATCAAATGCTGCTCCAAGATATCTGAAGTATTTGAGAGGTCAGACTATCAAAGTCTCGGCTACATTCCAGAATGTCGGTCTTAATGTTGTAAGGCAGTTCGAAGGAAGAGTAAGAATCTGGAATCAGAGTGGAAATATAATTTACGATCAGAGGTATCAATATGATGCCTACAATAATCCAAAAGATATAGCATTGTCTCCTGGACAAAAAATTGATGTAGATTTTCCGAATTTCAGAACTAATGAAATAGGTATTTACAGAATGCAGGTGGATTGCGACCTTCAGGATGCAATTGATCAGGAAGATTATAACGACCATCTGCCAAGACCAGACGACAATCCATACTACTTCGAAATTGCATACGAAATTCAATTGGCTTCAAATGCAATACTAAAGCCAAAACAGGGTGAAGTAATACTCGGGAACAGACCAATTATACCAATAGGTGAATTCAAGAACCTTGGCGTTGGTGATGCTTCTGACGTTCCTGCTAAGCTTAATGTTTATAAATTACCTGTTACAAGTACATCCCAACCAGTTTATACAAGCAACATAATTGTTCAGGATATTCCAGCAGGAAAATACAATACAAAAGTTGAGTATTTCGAACCGATGGAAATCAAGGAAACAGGTGATTATATGGCTTGCCTTATTATAAATCACATTGAAGATGTCGTTAGAAGTGATGACACTCTCTGTATTTATTTCTCGGTCGAAGGCGGTCTGTCTGGTACTTACACAATAGGAACAACAAATTCAGGTAGTTCAAGGAACTTCCCGACGATTGACTCTGCAATGAATGCACTCTACTATCGTGGTTTGGCTGGTCCAGTTGTTTTCGAATTTACAGACGCAAACTATACAGTCAAGTCACAAAGACCTGACCAACCCGCATGGGACTTCACAACTTATATCATAAACAGTGGTTTTATAAATGACACAAAAACTTATAATACTATCACCTTCAAGCCCTCGATTCAAAGATCGCTAACCAAGGGTGGTGTAACCATAACTCTGCAATCAGCTAATGGTAAAGGTATTCAGTTCGGACAGTCATTAAATCCATCAAATCCATACTCATTATTTAATCAATATCAGAGCTATGGTCAATTTGCAAAGAAATATGCAAATTCGATGGGTTATATCACTTTTGATGGTGGAAGTCAGAAGGCAATCAAATTTAAATTGCAAAGTTATTCATCAGTTCACGGTGCAGCAATTTATCTTGGAAGAGGCTCTACAAACATCTCAATCAAGAACTGTATAATCGAGAACGCAACACCTTCAATCAAGTGCAATACCTGGTTACCAATGTCATTATATAATCAGGTAAGCGGTTTCAGAACACAGGCTGACACACTTCTATCTGGTTCACAGCGCTTTAGCTACTCAGCTGGTGTTGTAAATAGAAACAGTTTATTCGGTGATGAGTTCAATGAAAGAGAAAGAGAAACAGCACAATTGATCAGAGTTGATACTATACCAAACGTGAATAACATAATCAGCGGAAACGAAATCTATGGATTTGGTTACGGAGTTCTTTCATTAGGTCTTGGACCACTATGGATGGAAAATGACGCTGTTTACAGAAGATGGTACAACAAGAACAATGAAATCAGCAATAACAGAATCTATGATATCTGCAGAGCTGGTATCTATCTTGGTTACGAAGAAAACACAATCGTATCCGGCAACAGAATTCACACTGTAACTGGTACTGCTGATGCAGCCGGAATTATTGTTGGTGGAGATGCTACCGGTAATTACAAGGGCTACAATAACGTTGGTATTAAATTAAATGCTAACGAAATTAGTAATGTTACAGCTTCATCAATGGCAACTGGTATAAGAATCAGACAGGATAGAAACGTATTTCCGAAACCAGCCGGCGGTCAAGCTTTCTTCCCGGATATCGAGGAAGGTTTCATTATCACAAATAACGCAATCTGGGGTATAAGTGTAACAAATACAACTGCCAGCAGAGCAGGTATCCATCTGTTTACACAAAGACAGCCAAATGCAAACTGGATTACCCAACTTCTAACACCATTCTATGCTGATTATTATTCAAGAAATGATAAAATTATCAACAACACTGTTATCATGGGTGGTGATGGTGGTTTGATGAATACAGGTGTAGTGGTTGGTATTGGTCTCCAGCAGGTAAAAGGAGCCCAGTTCTTTAACAACGCTGTAGCATTGCTTGACAACGATGTTGATCAGACAAGTCCTGCTTATGCAGCTCTCTTCCTGCAGGGTCAATTACCAAAAGATGGTAGCTTAATGTCAGACAGAAACGTCTTCTGGGCAACCCAAAATTCAGGTGGTGGAGTTGCAAGATTTATCGAATTAGATAAAAATGGAGCTATCGTTGACTTAGGAGCAAAAGATGATTTACTCACTTTATCTCAGTGGAGAAACTGGACAAAACAAGATATTAATTCAGTATTTGGTAACTTTACTCAGGATCTAACCTATATTGGTACAGAACCAAACCAAAAACTAAGAATTAATATGACACCACAAGCTCCTCTCGGCTCATTGCTTAATAATCGTGGAAACAGAATTTCATTGGTAACTCACGATATAGACGGCAATGTCCGTGGTGGCGCTGGTCAGAGATATGATGTTGGTGCAAGTGAATTTGACGGCAGAATGTATATTCTTGACGTTGAACTTCTTGGTATAACCGAACCAAGTGCATACAAAGCAAATACAGGTATTTTCTCCGATGCAGAGTACATAATGACAACTGCACCGGTTGAAGTTAAAGCCCAGATAAGAAACAATGGTAACCTGCTGCAATCTGGTGTTAAGGTTACTGTTAGAGCATACAGAGAATTGCCAATGGGTGGTTATTCAACAACACCGGCATTCCCGCCAGTTGAAGTTGAAACCGAAATTCCTTCAATGGAATCAATCGAAGTTGCTTTCGGTTTAGCTAATGGAATCGGAACTGACTTTATTCCACAAACTTATGCAGATTTAACCGGAACAATTCCTCCATACGTTGTTCCTGCTCAGTTCAGATCAATGACAGCTAATGTTACACCTAAGTACAAGCTCGAAGTATCCTTGCAATCTGATGAATACAATGCTAATAACATTGTAACAAAAGTTGTAAGATTCTACATCCAGAAATCTACAATGAGATTGATTCTCTCAGCAGAAAATAGTATGATTAACATTGATGCAAGTTCGTCTCAGGATGTCAAAGCCGGTAGATTGAATGCAGACACTGTTATCAGAATATTTAACAATCTTGGTTGGTTTATTAATCCAGTTGACGGTAAATACGACTATGACGTATTCGATCGTATGGGTTGGGAACCAAAAGCAGTAAATTATCCAATTTACAGAACTATGGTATGGTCTGATGGAAACGACAAACCATTGACAAGATACGAGAGAATTGATATCAGAAGGTTCCTTGACGAAGGAAATCAAATTGAGAAGAAGAATTTATTAATCGCCAGCCAAGAAATGGTCAGACAGCACAGCCAGAACAATGCTAACAAGGACTTAGACTTTGTCAACAATGTCCTTCGAGCAAGCACTGTTGCACCCGAAAATCCATTAGGAGTTAATGGAAATAACAACAACAATGCTATTTCAGGTTGGACAATTGCAAGAGACCTTGTTATACCAATTAAGGCAACAGGCTTCACCGGTGATGCTCCACCATATTCTGGATTAATGGCAGTTTATAGCCAAGGCGAAGGACTCCCATTGCCAGCTGGTTACTACATTAACCATACAGCAGCTCCAAAAGACAGTGTTGCAGGTGTTGCAACTACCACATTGACAAAGAATGTTGTCATTATGGGTTCTGATTGGAGACATTGGGGTAATCCAACACTTCTCTTCAGAGCTTTAATTGACTTTGTTGAGAAGAATGGCGGAACAATCATTCCTGTCGAATTGCTTAGCTTTGATGCTCAACCTGCCGGTAACAGAGTTAATATTAACTGGGCAACTGCCAGTGAATATAACACCGACAGATTCGAAGTTGAAAGAGCAACAGCAAATGAAGCCGGAAAATCACAGTTCAGAAAGATTGCAGAAGAAAAAGCTGCCGGAACAAGCAATGTTGTAAGAAATTACGGACCTGTTGTTGACAGAGATGTTCAGTTAGGTAATGCTTATGTTTACAGACTGAAAATGCTTGATGTTGATGGCAAGTATTCTTACAGCAATGAAGTTGAAGTCAGAATGGATGACGCAGGAGCAAACTGGTTAAGCAGTGCTTCACCAAATCCATCAAACTTCGAGGCTAAATTCTTCTACACTTTGGCTGAAGGTGCCAATATTGATATTACTCTTTATGACATTAATGGTAAAGCCGTTATGAACCTCTACAATGGTTATGCAAATGCAGGAACTCACGAAGTGAAGTTCAACACTGCATCACTTGCAAACGGTGCTTATAATTATGTCCTGAAGATCGGCAATCAAACTTATAGCAATCAAATTCAGATTGTCAAATAAGCTTTGATTAATCCAAAATTAAAGGGGCTGTTCCAAAAGAACAGCCTCTTTTTTTATTAAAGTACAAAAATTTCCTTAGAGCGATTTGAGTTTGTTGAGAATTGTTATTGATGTTTTGTAATATTATTCCTGAACAAGAAGATTTAGAAACTCTTTTGATTTTTTGAATTCATTTTCGAGGTCGAAAGTGAATTTCTCAACATCCAACTCAGCCAGACCGGGATTTTTTTCACAGAGAACTTTCCACGAAATATCGTCACTGATTTTAATTTGTTCAAGTCCTTCGTTAATTTCAGCCCCCCACATTTCGCAGAGTAAATCAGCAACCCGAATAATAGAAACCAATTCCTGAGACTGATCTAACTGTTCAATTTTAGAATGATGAGAAACAATATAAGACATTTCGGCAGGCAGTTTCCACAGATGAAAAATTTTCTCGCCTACTTCTAAATGATCAACACCAAAAATTTTTACTTCTGCATCAACATCAATGTAGTTTTCTTCGGTGATTAATCGGAGAACGTCCAGATAAAGATTTGTGTTATATTGAACCATTGCTAATTTACCAATATCGTGAAGCAATCCACCGATGAATTCATATTCCTTGTATTGTTTTTTTAGCTTCGTAGCCAGAACTTTAGCAATGACCCCTGTGCATGAGGAATGCCACCAGAATTTTTCCATAAAATCCAGAGCTTGTTTTTGTGTGTTCATTAAAAATCTGGAAAATATCGAAACACCAATAACGATATTTGTCAACCTGTTAAGCCCCAAAGTTAATATAGCCTGATGGATACTACTTATCTGAGTTCTGATTGCGTAAATTGGAGAGTTGGCTACTCTTAGTAACTTCATTGTCAATGAAGCATCGGTTTCGATAACATGTGATATATCTCGAATATCAACATCATCATTTTCGAGCAACATTAAAACCTTTGCTGCCACTGGAGGAAGTGTAGCAAATTCCTGAATTTCCATTATTTCACTAATAACTGACATAACAACAAGCTTAAAGATAATAATACTTAGTTAAAATATATTATCGGATATTTCTTATAAACTTGAAGTAATTTATCTGACAGAATGTATTTTTATTGACTCAACTGTGGAGAGCGGAACAACGAATTTCCCAAGATTTTCTTCGTCATATTCCCTATTGCCATGGAAATCCGAGCCACCTGTTTCGAGCAGCCAATATTGGGAAGCTATTGATTGATAATATCTTTGAGTTTGTATATCGTGGGTGGGATGGATAATTTCGATTCCATCTAAACCCGATTTAATAAGCTTATACAAAGTATCGGGTTGAATCATTCTTGCGGGGTGAGCCAGAACAGCCAATCCACCAGACTGATTGATTAACTTAATGCCCCGCTCAATAGAAAAATTCGCCTTTGAAACATAAGCTGGTTTATCATCACCAAGATAAAGCACAAATGCTTCTTTTAGGTTAGTGGTATAACCCATCTCTGTCATAGCCATTGCTATATGAGGACGAGTAATTGGAGCTTCGCCGGCTTTTTCAAGAACAAGAGAAAAGTTAACAGGTCTCTGTAAATTTTTCAGCTTTTGTAGAATTTGTTCAGCTCTTTTATATCTTCCATTCCGAAATTCCTGAAGATGAGTTTTCAGAATCTTATTGTCGGGGTCAATGTTATAACCCAATAGATGGATTTCCTTGCCGTTTTCTATACAGCTAAGTTCAATCCCAGGAATTAATTGCACATTATATTTGTCGAGATATTTTTCTGCTTGAATATATCCGTCAACCGAGTCGTGGTCTGTTATACTAATAGCTGATATACCAACATCTGTAACTTTTTTCAGAAGTTGCTCAGGAGCGAAAACCCCATCAGAATATGTAGTATGGAGATGTAAATCTGCATAGCCATCCATTTTTTTTCCGTTATTTTTTTATTCTTTTACATTGACGGGAATTATGAAAAAAAAGTGAATATTATTTTCAGATTTATTTTAAACTAAAAAACAGATTTGGAGAAATTCATTTTATTAAAGCTTATAATTTATAATGATTTGAAATTATATAATATCTTGATCTATTAAATCCAATAAAAACAAAATGAAAAAAATCATTAAAAATTGATTATTTTTGTAATTGTAAATATTCAATATCTAAAAATTTCCTGATAAAAAAATGGCAAAAAGTTTAAGTATTTTGTTTGTAACAAGTGAAGTGTTTCCTTTTATCAGAGTTGGAGAACTTGGCGATATTTCTCATTCATATACTCTTGCAATGCGTGAATTTGGTAACGATGTAAGGGTAATGTTCCCGAAATATGGCGTGATATCCGAACGAAAAAACAGAATACACGAAATAAATAGATTAAGGGATATGCCAATTCCCGTTGGCGAGAAAGTTGAACTTGCAACCGTAAAATCAAGTTCTATTAATAACCCAAGAGCTAAAGTTCAGGCATATATCACTTGTAACTTTTGTTATTACGACCAGAGGAAAGCTGTCTATGATGACCCTAAAACAGGCAGCCCACTCAGTGATAACGATGAACGTTTTATATTTTTTAGTAGAAGCGTGATTGAAACATGCTTGATTTTAGGATGGTTTCCTGATATTATACATTGTAATGACTGGCAAACAAGCTTAATTCCCGCATTTGCAAAAGTCCTGTTTCCCAATAAATTCAAAAAGACAAAATTTTTATTAAGTATTAATAATTTTCATGAACAGGGAGTATTTCCGGAAAATTCATTCGATAAAACATTACTGCCAGCAGATGTCAAGAGCAAATTTATTCACAAGAATAAATTTAATTTTCTGAAGGGCGGAATTGAATACTCTGATTTTATTACTACCCATAGCCCTGCTTACCTTCAGGAAATATTGCAGAGCACGACATATAGTAACGGACTGAATAAAACTCTTCTGGAAAAAGAAGGAAAAACACTTGGACTTAATATTGGCATAGACCAATGGGTTTGGAAGCCAAATCATGATAATGATATCAAACAAAAATTTGAAAGTGATTTCTTCAGTTACAAGGTTACCAATAAAAAAGATTTACTTAGCAAGTTTGGTCTTGAGTTTGGAGATGAGCCACTAATTGGAATGATAAGTAACCTGACAGATAGTAGTGGAATATCAGTTTTTCTCGAAGCAGTGCCAAACCTTTTCGCTCAAGATATCAAGATTGTAATGTTAGCTGATGGGGAAAATGATTATAAAAATCAATTAAAAAAAGTAGCTAAAGATTATCCAACAAAATTTTCAATTAAATTTGGTCTGGAAAATTCCTTACTTCATCAAATTTTTGCAGGTTCTGACATTTTCCTTATTCCCTCAAAATACGAATCAAATGGTTGGAAAGCTTTGACCTCTCTATCTTACGGAACTGTCCCTGTTGCAAGGGCAACAGGTGCTAACCTTGAGTTCATTAAGGATTATAAGACTGGTAACGACGGCGGCAACGGATTCCTTTTTAATGATTTCAAAGCTGACAGCCTGATTAAAGCCTTGGGATTAGCATTGCAAAAATTTAAAATCAGAACTGAATGGGAAGATTTGGCATTAAGAATAATGGAGACAGATACTTCTTGGAGTCCGTCATTGAAAAAATATGATGAAATTTATAGAACAATTCTAAAAGATTGATAAATCTAAACCGTTTTACTGACTACATAAGTATGATTATTAATTATTTGAATGTTAAAAAGAATTAAAATTTCGGGTTTTTTCTGCGTTTTCTCAATTTCACTATTTTTGTTATTTTCCTGCAACGAAAAACCAACTGATTTAGGCTTTTCTTTACTTTACGACACAATAACAGTTGTAGGAACATCAAATTCTGAATACCCGTTTATTACAGGTGCAGAATCATTTTTGAACCGTGAATCTCTTTTTAATATCGGAGCTATTTTTATCGGGAAGTCTGATAGCATTAAAGCTATTAGTTTTCTGAGGTTTTCGAGGCTGCCAGATTCGTTAAAAAACTACAAAATTGATTCTGTTTCATTGAAACTTTTCCCGCTTAGATATGCTTATGGCGATACAAATAATGGTAACTTTTCTTTTCGCATTCAGCCTGTAATAAAATATTGGTCAAACAAAACAAATTGGGATTCAATATTTGATGCAAGCGGGAATACTGATTTCTTCGATGCTAAAGTATTAGGATCTTTCAATCAGAGATTAAAACTGCAGGATACAATGCCAGATATCATAATACCTCTCGATGTTTCACTGGTAGATGATTGGCTTAAATTCCAGCCCGATTCTGTTGATCCTTGGGGTTTAGCTTTAATCCCCGAAGAAAATTCAAGCATAATTAATTTATTTTCGAGCCAGATGGTTACCGAAACAAGGCTCAGACCTATTCTGAGAATTTACTTCCTAAATCAGGCAGGAAAACGAGATTCAGTTATTTCTCTATCAAACATAGAATCCTCTTATATAGACAGTGATAAACCTGAATCAAACTCTATTACTTTTCAGGGCGGAATAATTTATCGTCCAAAGTTAAAATTCGATTTTAGCCAGATACCAAAAAACTCTTCTGTTCACAAGGCAGAATTGGAATTATGGCTCAATCGGAGTAAGTCAAGATTTGGCAATGCTTATATTGATTCAATCCTATTTGCTGCTGATTATCGGGATAGAGCAATTGATTCTGTTCCATATCGTTCAATTTATGGTTTCAGATACCAGAATTCAAACAAGTATTTATTCCCTGCCTTAGCTCAATTGATAGAAGCTTGGGTTCGGGCAAACGGCACAGGAGAAATTGTTTTGTCTCTTGATGGGTTGAATTCCTATCGCAAGCTCGACAGATATACTTTTTACAACATAAATGACAATGACACAAACCTTGTGCCTAAACTAAGGATAATTTATACGATAAGACCTCAATTAAAGAAATAAATAATGAAAACATTGATTTATATATTGTTATTTGGGATAAGCCTGTTTAATTACGCATTTTCACAGGGAGGATCGAATTATTCAATATTCGGTATCGGCGACCAGATAAAAACCATTGGAGCCTCATACGACGGAATAGCCGGCACCTCAATAGCAATACCCTCTGATTATTCAATAAATACAAATAACCCTGCACTTTGGAGCTATGTTACCCATACAAGATTGAGTGCGGGATATAGATTTAACCAGAATTATATCACAAACAAAGACTTTTCACTTTATCAAAATAATGGGAAAATTGACGGCATAAAAATACTCTTTTCAATTGATACTTCTCTTGGAATTGCAGCAACATTTGGAGTTGTTCCTTATAGCTCGGTTAATTACTTGATATCAACCCCTGTTTTTAAAAATATTGAGGGTTTGGAACTAACCGGTCAGAACTATTATAGTGGTAGTGGTGGGCTTTCTCAAGCTTTTCTTGGAGCTTCAATTAAATTGACAGATTATGCATCAATGGGAATAATGGGATTAGCCGCTTTTGGAAAGATTTCCAATTCAATAAGAACAATATTTTATGATTATTATGGATATTCCTCCGAAACTTTATTCGAAGATTATTTTTCGGGAATAGGTTATAAAGCAGGAATTTACATAAACCCGATTAAAAATGCCGGAATTGGGATCTTCTATGAGTCCAACCCTGAACTTGATTATCAGCGAAAAATGACATATTATTCACAGCTTGTAAGAGATTCATCGAGCAGCTTAAACCTTAGCTCAAAAATACCTTCACGTTTTGGTTTAGGTCTATCATATACTCTTGGCAAAGTTATGCTTGGATTTGACTATATTCAGCAGGATTTCACCAATTTTGATTATAAGGGCGGACCACTTGTTAAATTCAAGAATTATTCCTCAATTTCATTTGGATTAAAGAGGTTAGGCAATAAATCACTTTCGGCAGAATTAGCTGATAGAATAACGTACAACCTTGGCTTTGGCTATAATCAATTATATTATAATATTTCTTCTACTGATATCAATGAAATTTACGGTTCATTTGGTTTTGAAATACCCATAGTTGGAACGGCAATCTTGAACACTGCAATAACTCTTGGAAGCCGTGGAACAAATGATAATGGACTTTTGAAAGAAATGTTCGGACGTTTGAATATTGATGTAAGTATTGGAGAAATATGGTTCAAACCATATAGAAGGGATTAAAAAAGATGGCATTGATTAATATTTCTGGGCTTGTAACAATTAATTCTCATATTGCAAGGGAAGAGGCATTATATCCAGAAGCAACAGGAAAATTTACCAGTTTGATAAACGATTTAACTCTGGCAATGCGGATAATTGCATGGGAAGTCCGAAGAGCTGGTATCAACGATATTCTTGGACTTACTGAAAGCACTAATGTTCATGGCGAAAAAGTCAGAAAGCTCGATGAATACGCAAATAGTATCATTAATCGTGCAATGGACCATAGCGGTCACTTTTGTATTATGGCTTCTGAAGAGTCTCAGGGTATGATCAAAATACCCGAAAAATTCAAAAAAGGAAAATATGTTCTTGTCTTTGATCCACTTGATGGCTCAACAAATATTGACGTTAATGCACCAATTGGAACAGTCTTTTCGATTTACAGAAGATTAGACCCTCAATCCGAGACTGATGGCACTCTTGATGATATTCTTCAAAAGGGTGTTAATCAAGTTGCAGCAGGATATTTTCTTTTCGGCAGCAGCACAATATTTGTCTATACAAGTGGAAATGGCTTGAATGTATTCACTTATGATCCAACCATTGGAGAATTCATTTTAACTTTTGAAAATTTAAAAATCCCAAAAACTGGAAATTATTATAGCGTAAACGAAGGATATTATTATGGTTGGGATAAAAAAATCCAGAACTATGTGAATTATCTTAAGTCCTCGTATGACAGCAAAAAATCTTATTCCCTTCGTTATATTGCTACAGCTGTGGCAGACATTCACAGGACATTGCACTATGGCGGCATTTATATGTATCCCCCAGACAAAAAAATGCCCAATGGAAAAATCCGACTGGTTTACGAAGCAAATCCACTTGCGATGATTATAGAACAGGCTGGAGGAAAAGCTATTGACGGACAAAGAAGAATTTTAGACATAAAGCCAGAATCCATTCATCAAAGGGTTCCTTTCTATGCCGGAAGTGTTGATGAAGTTGAGTTGCTTGAAAAATTTCTTAACGAGTAATACTATATAAATAATCTTTGCCATAACCTATGCACCTGAACAGTTTACTTTTCACACAAATCGTTAAGACAGGTTTCAGAATTGCAAATCTTGGTTGTGGAATTAATGAGGTTCTGTGGTATAGGCATCTGCCCTCCAATTGTATAATTGATGGTTATGATTTGAATATTCCAAACGAAGGTTTCAGCTTAAACAATTCAAGATTTAATTTTTTTAAAAAAGATATAACAAAACTATATAAACTCGAAAATTTAAAAGAAACATACGACTTAGTAATTGCTGATAATGTTTATTCAAGTAAGAAAAATACTGATGAATTGACACAATCAATAAAGCATATTCTGAAACCTGATGGCTTTATTCACATTGGAATACCCGATGCAAGCAATTTTACAGATTGTTTCTATCGTTTGGTTCATACTGATGGCGGTGGACATATAAATGATTTTACAAAAGACACAATGCTCGAGCAGATGAAGAAATTCGGATTCAGACCATATAAAATCAGAGAATGGCCAGAAGATTGGATGTGGCTCGAAAGTGCTCTCGATTTAGAACATTACAACAAAGAATACATTTCAAAAGCTGATTTAACATATATTGCCAATCAATTCCGAAAAGAACTTCTTCCTGAAAAAGGATATTTTTATGGTTGGGAGTTTCTTTTCGTTAGGGATAATCATCCTGTATTAAACTCAAAAATACCTTCCAGAAGAGGCTATGGAGATTATAGCTCAAAATAAGCAAAAATAATATTTTGTTTTTATAATAAATTTTCTTATATTATAAAAACCAAGATGTATGTCAAATATTTTGGAGTCCTTTATAGATAAATCATTTTAAATTACCAAGGAGGGAAAAATGTATGAAATTTCACCTGAAAAGAATTTCCCGAGCTTCAAAATCAATCATCAATTTAGGTACAAAGCATATCACACAGGCAATTTCAAGGAATTAAGGCAGGTTAGGGAAAAGCTATCACCAGAACAAATCAGAGATATCGAAATCGTTAGCAAGATTCTACCATTCAGAACAAATAATTTTGTTGTTAATCAGCTTATTGATTGGGATAATCCATTAGATGATCCAATTTTTATACTCAATTTTCCACAAAAGGAAATGATCTCCGAAAGGCACTACAATATCGTTTTCGATGCTTTAAATTCAAGCATTTCTGAGGCAGAGTTTAAACAAAAAATAAGATCTATTCTTTACGAATTGAATCCACATCCAGCCGGTCAAATTGAAAAGAATACACCAGAAATGGATGGGATAAAGCTCAACGGACTTCAGCACAAATATAAAGAAACATTGCTAATTTTTCCCCGTCAGGGTCAAACCTGCCATGCCTATTGCACATTCTGTTTTCGTTGGCCTCAATTTGTTGGAGACAATAGCTTAAAAATTGAAACCGATAACATTGATATTGTTGTTCGTTATTTACAAAATCATCCCGAGATAACAAATATCCTTTTCACTGGCGGTGATCCACTAATTATGAAAACAAAGGTTTTAGCAAGTTATATTGATAAAATCCTTGAATTAAAACTTCCAAATTTAACATCAATCAGAATTGGAACAAAGGCTCTGTCTTATTGGCCATTTAGATTTCTTACTGACAGTGATTCTGATGATTTGTTGAGGCTCTTTGAAAAAATCATTCGTAGTGGGTACCATCTTTCGATTATGGCTCATTTCAATCACTATATAGAACTCAGAAACGATTATGTTATCAAAGCAATAAAGAGAGTGCAATCAACAGGCTCCATAATCAGGACACAATCCCCGATACTCAACCATATTAATGCCGAGAGAGAGATATGGGAAATAATGCTTAAAGAACAAACAAAATTGAAACTCATTCCTTATTATATGTTCATCCCAAGGGATACCGGAGCTAATGAATATTTCAGGGTGCCTCTTGTCAAAGCGTGGGTGATCTATAAAGATGCAATAAAAAATGTAAGCGGTCTTTCCCGCACTATTCGTGGTCCGGTTATGTCCTCACATTTTGGCAAGATACTTTTTTTAGGAGTCAGTGAAATTTACAACAAATTGGTTTCGGTTTTTACAATGATTCAGGGCAGAAATGAAGATTGGGTTAATAAACCATTCTTTGCTGAATATAACGAAAATGCCGGCTGGATTGATGAAATAAAACCTGCTTTTGGCGAAGAAAAGTTTTTCTTTCAATTAGAGAACTAATAATTTTTAGATATTATATTTCAATAAACAAAAAAAAAGAGTCCGTCTCAATAAGACTGTCTCTTTCTATTCATTTATCATCTCATAATATAACTTTTTACCGATAAAAAAATAAATTAGCTCTTTAATGTTTTTTTTTATGTAACTTTGGATTGGAATCACTAATTGATAAAAAAACTTAAAGTTCTTTGTTCCCAAAATTTAATCATTTTGTTATTTTATATTATTAATTAGAAAAAAAAGTGTTGTTCTTTCGAGACAACACCTTTTTTATAGGACATGGATTTTTTCGAGATTTAAATCAAAAAGCAGTTAGAAGTATTGCTCTTCTTCGTCATCGTTATAAAAATACTCTTCAGAGGAAATATCCTCGTATTCGGGCCACAGATCTTCAATCCCTTCGATTAATTCATCGGTATCATCCAATTCATACAAATTATCAATAACTTGCTGAGGGCAACCGGAACGATTGGCATAATCAATTAGTTCCTCTTTGGTTGCTGGCCACGGAGCGTCTTCTAAATACTTTGCTAATTCAGGAGTCCAGAACATAATTTATTCCTCAAATTATTTGTTATCAATATTTTATTTTGGCAAAAATATAAAAATTATCAATCTTGCTTATAATCGAAAGAATTTAAGTTCTATTTTAGTTATTTCCTCATTTTAATTAACATTCTAAACTATGTTTTTTAAAAAATTTAAAAAACATCTAAAAAGTTTTGCAAATATAATATAGTCGAAATAGAAAAAAAATTAAAAAATAATTTTCAGTTGATTTGAGTTACTATCGAATGTATACTGATATTTCTTTAAGGGAGAAATATTAGTACCGTCATCAGGACCTCTGACCACCGAACCATCATCTGCCGAAAATCTTGAATTATGGCAATAGCAATTCAAATTATTACTGCTGTCCGGTACATCTACTTCACAGCCTTGATGAGTGCAAATTAAACTAAGAACCAAAAACTCTGTCTGACTCTTCCTGATAATAAGAAGTGGTAGGTTATTTTCGGTAATTTTTTGAAATTTACCTACTTCGTTCAAAACAGGATATTGATTGAGACTGATGAGCAATTCCTTGCTTTTAACTTCTGTTGTAGGTTCCTGATGTTCACAGGAATTCAGGAACTGAGATAGAGGAACAAATACCAGACCTGCCCCAATTGCAGAACCTAAATTTATTATAAATTTTCGTCTATCTTCTGTATTTTTCATAATCATTTAGAAATAATATGAAAGTTACCACCATTGATTTATGGTGGCAACTTATTTTAAAAGCTTAGTTTGAATTATAGAATAATTTGTATGTGATATCAATTTCTTTTCCAACCTTGCTTCCAATGACACCTTTTGTTCCCTGAACATTAAAGTCAGCGAGCTTGATTGAAAATGACCCTTCGACAAAAAGGAAATCACCATTGGCTCTCTTCCTGGTAAAATCGGATTCTTTTACAAAAGTAATTTTAACTTTTGAGGTAATATTTTTGGATATGCCTCTCATTGTAAACACACCAACAGCAGTTGCTTCGGCGGTTGCTCTTCCGAGAGGCGGATCTTTCTGAACAATTTTGACATCCTTCAGATTTTTTAGTTCAAATTTTATTTCAGGGAACTGAGAAGCATCTAACCAATTTGGTCCGTGAAGATGCTCATCTCTTGTTTTGATGCCGGTTTCCATCCCGTTTACCTTGAAGATCACTGTTCCGGTTGTATTTTCAATGTTTGCGGGATTTAAAGTAACTGAACTTGATATTGCATCTTTGTCCACGTACCCGACTATGTCTTCCAGCGGAGCAGAAGAATTGAATCGAAGTTCATTCGATCCGACGTTGTGATTCAAGTTGAAGTTTCTCTCTCCTGATAAATTCAGTCCGAAATCGGTTGAAAAAGCTGGATTAAGGGCTGAAATAAACAGAACCCCTAAAGCTATTAATTTTATTAATTTAAACATAATTCACCTTGATAAATATTATAAAATATTCCTTAATAACGAAATAGTTTTCTATCTATTAATTTTTAAGTTAATATTGATTAAATATTTGTGCTTTTTTCCTTCTTATTTTTTTTAATTCTTAACATTACAAAACCGAAAATACTTAAAGCTAAAAAGGCTGAGGATAAGGGAATCACACCAAGAAAAATTTTGGGTGAAATTTTGTCCGTTGGCGGCAATAATCCAAGCCAGAATCCTTTCTGGATTTCAGTTTTTTCGAATTTCTGACCAAAAATAGGGTCGAACTCTTCTGTTTTTATCTCCTTTTGTTCCATAGAGTAGATTAGCATTCGCCCATAATCATTACTATCCGACAGCCAGAGAACTATAATAGGAAGAACTAAAATTAAAGATATTATGCTTATGTATTTCCAGAACATTAGATACCTCTTTAAGTAATCAATAATAAAAATGGATTTGAAGTGTATATTGAGCTGTTGAGGATTCAACATGAGCTCTGTCGTAAATTCTATATTCAGGCTTGATATCTAAATATGGCAATAAATAGATATTAGCTCCTATAACATATTGGTAAGTTGTCCATGACAGTGTTTCAGAAAGATTTTCTTTGGTATTGGCTTTTTCGGCTCGAGCAAATAATATAATTGAGGGAAGAACCTGATAATCCAGTTCAATCAAGAAATTATCTGTTGTTCGCAGTTCATTTTTATTTGTTGTTGCATATTCTGCCAAAAGGGCTATTTTGTCAGTGATACCAGCATTGAAAAACAAGTTAAACATATTAAAATCACCGCCAGTATAATAAGACCCACCAAAATTCAAATTCAACATACCATCAAAAAATCTGGGGAAGAACTCTAATCTCGCCAATTTGAAAATAATATTCTTTCCAACTAAGGGAATATTAGTGTTACTTTTATTTTTCACAATATTTTCGCTCATTGATTGAGACATGAATGCTCCAACGGTTGCAGAAAACCATTTATAATAGTTATAGCTCATTTCTGCTCCCCATTCAGTATAATCGGGAGGGAGATAGGGATAAGCACCAAATTGTCCAGCAGTTTGACGAATAAGCAAAGTATGGTCATCGTGGCGTCCGCCTATACTTGGCTGAATGTATCCAAATCTTAGCTTAGGATAATCAAAGTCGGGTTGAATGTTAATTCCAGCTGACCAAGATTTCTGACCTTTATAGAGACTTCCAGTGAGTTCAGCAAAATTATACTGAGCATTAATGGACATCCACTCAAATGGGTAATAAGCAATATAAGGAGTCAGTTGCATCATAAAAATTTTTCTGTCAAATATTTTGAACCTGTCGCTTCCAGCCCCCCATTTAAGGCTCTGAAATCTGCTATCCAATCCAAAGTAAAGAGAGTGCTCTTCGGCTGCTTCTTCTTGAGCAGATTTGAAAACTGAATAGAAATTTTTCAATCCAATGCTTTCGGGACTTATTAGA
>Ga0129299_1000498_pt1 | contig 24714 bp, 22 predicted proteins | sample ConPoolayeCmetaG_FD_94477 | JGI IMG/M metagenome (GOLD analysis project Ga0129299, IMG submission 94477) | Hot spring microbial mat communities from California, USA to study Microbial Dark Matter (Phase II) - Cone Pool mat layer C metaG ...
AAATTTCTAATAAAATCCTACTTTATTATTATAATTTTCTCAAGTTCAAAATGAGGAAACGCCGAGACGCTACGAACCCGCCGGCTTTTACCCTTCCCGCGGATGATTGCTCAACCATGAGCGTGGCCCGGCATGGCACCAAGAAAGCGTTGATCGCTTCAGCGCGCTTCAGTAAGAACGAAGCGCAAGCGTTTGAGGGTGCAAGGCTGGTTCGATTGCGGCGATGAGTGCTTTGACCATGACATGGGGTGCGCTGGCAGGCATGATTGCACGCATTCACCCCGCCATGCGCACATCAGGCTCTTGCTGGCCGGAACTCGCACAATGGGCAAGACTTGCGCCGGCCTGCCTGTTCGCCGCCTTCGCCGTTTCGTGCGCGCCGGTTTTCTCGGCGCGGGAGGAGCCGCGCGAAGAGCGCGTGACGGTCAACACCGATCCCCCGTTGCACCTCGCGGTTGACGACCGCGGCAAAGGCGATCCCATCCTGCTACTGCACGGCCTTGGCACGTCGGGCTATACTTGGCGGCATCTCGTTCCCGAACTGGCCAAAACGCACCGGGTCATCACCCTCGATCTCAAGGGCTTCGGCGCTTCGGACAAACCCGAGGACGGCAAATATTCGGTGCTCGATCAGGCGGCGCTCGTGAAGGCGTTCATCGAGCAGAAGAACCTGCGCAACCTGACTGTTGTCGGCCATTCCTTCGGCGGCGGCGTAACCCTGGCGCTGGCGCTGGAGATGGCGGACGCGCGGCCGAAGCGGTTGAAACGCATCGTGCTGGTGGACACCATCGCCTACAAGCAGCCGCTGCCGGTCTTCTTCCAGCTGTTGATCACGCCCGGGATCGGCGAACTGGGCATGACGCTGATTCCCGCCGAGATGCAGATCGCCGAGGCGCTCAACATTGCCTATCACGACGATGCGAAAATCCCCAAGGAGTCGATCGAGCGATATGCCGAGCCGCTGAGGTCACCGGAAGCAAGGGCCGCGCTGCGCAAGACCGTTGAGCAACTCATCCCTGAAGACATTGACGCCTTCACAGAGCGCTATAAGAGCCTTAACCTACCTGTCCTCATCCTCTGGTGCGAGGAAGACAAGATCGTCCCGCTTGCCGACGGACGCCGCCTTGCACGCGACATCAAGACCTCGACCTTGCATATCCTCAAGCGCTGCGGGCACATGCCGCAGGAGGAAGTTCCAGAGGAAACCCTCAAGGCCATCCGGCCATTCCTGAAAAGCTGACGCCCCGCCTTTGCAAGGCTCGCAACGCTTTCTACGCTTATGTCTATGCGGTCAGCCGTTTTCGCCGAGCCTGATCGACACCGAACGGCCATGCCCGTGCAGCCCTTCGGCCTTGGCTAGCGCCACGGTGGCCGGGCCGAGCGCGGCAAGGCTTGCCGGGTCAAGCCGCAGGATCGAGGTGCGCTTCAGGAAATCGAGCACGCCAAGGCCGGAGGCGAAGCGCGCAGACCGGGCGGTGGGAAGCACGTGGTTCGAGCCAGCCACGTAATCCCCCACGGCCTCCGGCGTGTAACGGCCAAGAAACACCGCTCCGGCATGGGCGATGCGCGCGAGCAGCGCTTCGGGATCGGCGACGGCAAGTTCGAGATGCTCGGGCGCAAGGCGATCGACAAGGGGTGCGGCCGCCATGATCTCGGGGATGACGATGATGGCACCGAGCCGCTCCCAGCTGGCATGGGCGATAGCGGCGCGCGGCAGGCTCGACAATTGCCGGGAAACGGCTGCGGCGACGGCTCGGCCGAACGCGGCGTCATCGGTGATGAGGATGGCCTGCGCGGCTTCGTCATGCTCGGCCTGGGCGAGGAGATCCGCGGCGATCCACTCCGGATCGTTCTCCGCATCCGCCACCACGACGACCTCCGAAGGCCCTGCGATCATGTCGATCCCGACCACGCCGAACACCTGCCGCTTCGCCTCGGCCACATAGGCGTTGCCCGGGCCGACGATTTTCGCAACTGGCCTGATGCTCGCCGTGCCATAGGCGAGCGCGGCAATCGCCTGCGCGCCGCCGATCCGGTAGATTTCCTCGATGCCGCACAGATGCGCGGCCGCAAGCACGAGCGGGTTCGTCTCGCCGCGCGGCGTGGGCGCGACCATGGCAATGCGGTGCACGCCGGCAACCTTGGCGGGGATCGCATTCATCAGCAGCGAACTCGGATAGCTAGCCTTGCCGCCGGGAACGTAAAGCCCCGCGCTGTCAACCGGCGTCCATTTGTGCCCCAACTCGGCCCCTGTTGCATCGGTGTAGCGGTCGTCGATGGGCATCTGGCGCCGGTGATGCGCCTCGATGCGCTCATGCGCCAGATGCAGCGCGGCCATGGTTTGTGCATCGATTGCGGCAAGCGCAGCCTTCACCTCGCGTGCTTCCACGGCAATGCCGACCCGGGTAAGGTCGAGAGAATCGAATTTCGCCGTGTATTCGATCAGTGCGGCATCGCCGCGCGCACGCACGTCCTCGATGATGGCGCGCACGTCGCTGCCCACGTCTGCCGCCTGCTCGCGCTTGGCGTCAAGGAGGGTCTGGAAACGGGTTTCGAAATCGGGATCTGTTGCGTCGAGCGCGAGTGCCATTGGCCTATGATCTCACTATGCTTGCGGTTGCGACCCTGTCTGCTACGCTTGCGAAGGGCCGCCGGTGCTGGTATCGGGCATTTCTTCATCCGGGTGATGCGGCAGGTTGCGCGTGCGCCACACGGCGCCGGTGTCGCGCAGTTCCACCTCGATGCATTCGACCCAGAGCCGTATGGCGCTGTCCCCGGCGAACACCAGATCGATGTGACCGCTCGGCGCCTCGGCGGTTGCGAAGTCGACGGCCAGCATCTCGAAGACCCGCTTGCCCTTGCCGGGCGCGATCCTCTGCACCTGCACCTTCTCCACCTTGTCGAAGCGCAGCACGCATCGCCTGCGCAGATAGCGGCCCCGCTTGCTGCCGCTTGCCGTGGCTGCCTCCCAGTCGAAGCGGTTCAGCATCATCACAAGCCGCTTCTCGGCGGGCAGATAAGCGATATCGGCCTCTCTCGCCACGGCATCCTGAAGATGCGCGGAGATGACCCTGAGATCGTCCTCGTCGAGCGCGATCAGTTTCAGCATCGCTTCACCGCACCTAACCCGTCAGACGTTCGATGCGGGCGCCGCAGGCGCTCAGCTTTTCTTCGAGCCGTTCGAAGCCGCGATCCAGATGATAGACGCGGTTCACGATGGTCTCGCCCTGGGCGATCAGGCCGGCGATGACGAGCGAGACAGAGGCGCGCAGGTCTGTCGCCATCACCTCGGCCCCGCGCAAGGTCTTCACGCCGCGCACGGTCGCCGTGTCGCCACTGATGCTGATGTTGGCCCCAAGTCGCGCCAGCTCCTGCACATGCATGAAGCGGTTCTCAAAGATTGTTTCGCGGATGACGGAGGCCCCGTCCGCCCGGCACATCAGCGCCATGAACTGGGCCTGCAGGTCGGTGGGAAAGCCGGGAAATGGCTTGGTTTCGACATTGACTGGGGTCAGCCCGGCCCCGTTGCGCACCACCTTCAGGCCACTGTTCGTGGATGCGATTTCAACGCCCGACTGCCGCAAAGTCTCAATCGCCGCTTCAAGCAGATCGGCGCGCGCGCCCTCCAGCAGGACTTCACCGCCCGCCGCAGCAACGGCCATTGCATAGGTGCCGGTCTCGATCCTGTCGGGCAGTACGGTGTGAACGGCGCCCTCCAGGGCATCGACCCCCTGGATCATGATCCTCGGCGTGCCGTAGCCCTCGATTTTCGCCCCCATCTTGACGAGGCACTGGGCAACATCGACGATTTCCGGTTCGCACGCGGCGTTTTCGATGAGCGTTTCGCCTTTAGCAAGGCTTGCCGCCATCATCGCCGTATGCGTTGCCCCAACCGAGACCTTAGGGAAGCTGATGCGGGCGCCCGCAAGCCCTCGCGTCGCTTTTGCATGAACATATCCGCTGATGAGGTCGAGTTCCGCCCCGAGTTTTTCCAGCGCCATGAGATGGAAATCGACCGGCCGCGTGCCGATGGCGCAACCGCCCGGGAGCGAGACCCGCGCCTGCCCCATGCGCGCAACCAGCGGCCCGAGCACCCAGAAGCTCGCCCGCATCTTGCGCACCATGTCGTATGGGGCGGTCGTGTCCACGATGTCCCGCGCGCTCAAGTGAAATGTTTCTCCCTGGTGCGGCGAGGGCGTGGAGCGCTTGCCGTCCATGCTGAGGTCCACCCCGTGGTTGCGCAGGATCCGGCCGAGCAGATGCACGTCTGCCAGGTTCGGCACATTCTTCAGGGTTAAGGTGTCTGGCGTGAGCAGGCTTGCAATCATCAGCGGCAGGGCTGCGTTCTTGGCCCCGCTGATCGGTATCGTGCCGTTGAGCCTTTCGCCGCCGATGATTCGTATGCGTTCCATGCTGCCCCGTTTCTTGTATTTGATGTGTCCGATCGCATTTGGCGGCGCTTCACCAGTCTGCAACGGATTCGTCTGCAACAGGCATGCCGATGCGAAATTCGGCTCTCGTTATGTCGGTTTAGAGCAGGGACCGCCTCAGCGCAAGCGCACCGCGGCACCGCAAGCGACTCACACCGTTTCGCCGTTCTTGTCGCCGGCTGCTGCGGCCGGCTCGCGCCTTGCGCGGGACTGCGCCTTGCGCTTCTTCAGGTTTTCCCTGAGCTGCCTGGCAAGCCGCTCGGCCCTCGTCTCGGATTTGCTGGCTTCAGGCTTATCGGCATTCTTCATCGTGGTTCCCGTTTCTGACCCCGCTGCTCGTCGCGCGGATCGGATCGTTTCGCTTCGCACTTGCACGCTTGCAAAGCCTATGGCAGGGTCCCGTTCTGTTCAACACGCCGCAGTAGCTCAGTGGTAGAGCGCATCCTTGGTAAGGCTGAGGTCGGGAGTTCAATCCTCCCCTGCGGCACCATTGCCCAGCAAGGTCGAAGCGGACCTGCGTCAGGATGACGCGCTGTCCGTGAAAAAATGCCGCCCCATTTTTCGCGATGATTTGCTTGGGTAGGTTCAAAACCTTGGCGATAACGCTGTCATACAGCGTCTTACGGCTGCTTGACCGCATCCATTTGCAGAAACACTCCGGAACACGAAGTCATGAGGATATCGAGACGCACTTTCTCGACAGGCGTTCTTGCGGGTATTGTTGCATTCGCTGTGCCCGGACGCAGCCGCGCGGCTGTGGAGTTCGGCCCGCCGGTGCCGTTCAGCATGAACGCCCTCACGGCCTGGGCCGAAATGGTAGCCCGCATGCCCTACCAGCAGAAGCCGCCGAGCAATCCGGGCATCATCGAGCGGATCGACTACGACGCCTTCCAGCAGATCCGCTACCGCGCCGATGCGGCGCTGTGGTCCGACCGGACCGGCCCGTTTCCGGTGCAGCTGTTCCATGTCGGGAAATATTTCCCCCATCCCGTCCGTGTGTTCATCGTGAATGCCGGAACCGCGCGCGAGGTGCTCTATACCCCTGAGCTGTTCTCCTACGGACGCGCCGAATTCGCGCGCAACCTGCCGCGGGATGTCGGCTTCGCCGGCTTCCGCGTCATGTATGGCCCGAACGAGCCGGATTGGCTGGCGTTTCTCGGCGCATCCTATTTCCGCTCGTCGGGCGAAACCCGCCAATACGGCCTTTCCGCGCGCGGGCTCGCCATCGACACGGCTATGCCCTGGCCTGAGGAATTTCCCCGCTTCACCAATTTCTGGCTGGAACCGAAGGCTTCCCCACCCGGGGTCGTCGTTTATGCTTTGCTCGACAGTCCGAGCGTTTCGGGGGCCTACCGCATCACTGCCACCCGTGAAACCGGGGTCATCACCGAGATCGAGGCACGCCTGTTCGCGCGGCGCACCGTGGAGCGGCTCGGCATCGCCCCGCTCACGAGCATGTATTGGTACGGAAAGACCAACCGCGACGATGCGGCCGACTGGCGCCCGGAAATCCACGACAGCGACGGCCTTGCCATCTGGACCAACACCGGCGAGCGCATCTGGCGTCCGCTCAACAATCCCGATCAGGTCCAGACCAGCACCTTTGAGGGCTCCAATATCCGCGGTTTCGGCCTGATGCAGCGCGAGCGCCGCTTCGATCAATACGAGGACGACGGCGTGTTCTACGAGAAGCGGCCGAGCGCCTGGATCGAGCCGATGGAAAGCTGGGGCGAAGGCTCGGTCCAACTCGTCGAAATCCCCACGAAGCGCGAAACCGACGACAACATCGTGGCCTACTGGGTACCTAAGCACAAGCTCATGGCTGGCGGAACCCTGTCGCTGCGTTATCGCATCCATTGGCGTCACGACGAGCCTCATGTTCCCAACATCGGCCGTGTTGTGGCGACCCGCAAGGGCATCGGCGGCATTCCCGGTGCTCCCAACGATGCCTTCGTCAAATATGTGGTCGATTTCGAAGGCGGCTCGCTCGGCCGGCTCACCAACGAGGACGGCGTGAGGATCCATGTCACCGCTCCCCGCGGCCGGGTCGAGCGCACCGCCGCCTACCGTGTGGTGGGGACGAACCGCTGGCGCGCCATGTTCGATTATGCAGCAGATGAGAAGACCCCGGTCGATTTGCGGCTCTATCTCTCGCGCCAAGGCGAAGCTCTGACCGAAACCTGGCTCTATCAGCATCTGCCCGGCTGAGGCAGCAAGCTGCAGGCCATCCGGTTCTCGTGCACGTTGGCTCTGGGGAAGGGGCCAGCGTGCTGACCGGCCTTGGGCGAGCCGGCCGTCGTCCTTTCTTGCATAAAGTTTATAATCATTCTAAATTGTGGGCGGTTGAAAGGTTGTTGCATCGCCCATGCGCCCCCATATGTAAAAAATGAGGCTGTGCATGAAGCAACCGGATAACGCAGTCAAACAGGGTGAGGGGATCGTGATCGAATTTCCCGGCGCACATACGCGGGGAGGCATCGACATTTCTCTGAGCCCTTCGGAACTGCAAACTGTGAAGACCTTGCGCCGGCTGCTCGGTCTCAGCCTGCTGGGCGAACGGTTTGATGTGGAGCAGGCCTGCATGCTGATCGCCGCTGATCGCGATACAACGATTGAACGCTATGCTGCCGCGTTCTTCCACGGCATCGAGACCTATGCAAAACGCAATCTGCATTTCTTCACCGTCAAATCGGAAAGTGTCAGCGATGATGAAATGTGGCTGCTGCGTCTGCTCGAAGCGTTGCGCGACAAGGACTATATCAGCGCTCGCTATCTGATAGCGCTGCGCATAGAGCCTGCCGGCCACCGTCGTCTGATGTTCCTCGCGGGAGGACTGGCGAAACTGCTTTTCGGCGAAACGGCCAAGCCCTGCGGCGACAACGGCACCAACGAAACCGGCCAAACATCCAAAGCAAAGGAGTAGATCCATGAAACACACGAAAGTCGATCTGGCGCCGGACGCCAAGACGGAAATCATCGAGGCGATCACCCAGACGCTCGCCGAAACCGCCGTGGCGACCATGAAGGCGCAGAACTTCCACTGGAATGTCACGGGCATGGCCTTCGGCCCGCTGCACGAGCTTTTCCAGAAGATCTATGAGGATCACTTCGAAGCCCAGGACGAGCTTGCCGAACGGATCAAGGCGCTCGACGGGCATGCCGATGGGCAGTTCGCAGTTTACCTCAAGCGCAGCAGCATCAAGGAGTCGGATGGCCGCCTCTCCGCGGAAGCCATGGTCAAGATGCTGGCCGAAGATCAGGAAACCCTTGCTGCAACGAGCCGCGCGCTCGCCGAACTCGCCGACAAGAACGGCGATATGATCACCAATGATCTGGCCATCGAACGCGGCGAAAAGCACGAGAAATTCGCCTGGATGCTGCGCGCGCATCTGCGCTAAATCATGTGTGATTTGTTACAGCACACGGCGACTTGATATGGAGACCGGCGATTGCGCCGGTCTTTTTTTTTTGCGCCTTGTGACTGGTTTGCAAGATGTGATTGGCCTGCAGCAGACGACTGACTTCCCCCGATCGCCTTGAAACAGGGCAAGGATCACCTGCGCTGCTGCGCGCCCTGCGACGGTGCAGGCTCAGCGGGCTGCGTCGCATTATCGGCAGAAACCAGGGCTGTTGTTTCGAAACAGCCGTAATATGCCTCCTGCTGGCGTTTGGGATCCTTCAGGCAATCGAGAATGATCGAGAAATCATCCTCTGTTTCGTAATACAGATAGGGCGATATGGCGTAACGCTCGCTGCCGTCCGCCATGCTGCCGAAGCGATCGATCTTGTCGGCGTAATCCGGCAGAATGCTGAGGATAGCGTTCTTGAGCACATCGCCTTCGAGGGTGTTGTCCGGCAACTGGTCGAACGGTCCGTCATAGATATTGTTGAGGATCGTGTTGCCTTCGTAAACGCCGATGAGAATTTTGCGCGGCAGCCTGTCATCGGCATAGAAGGCATAACTGGTGCGGCGGCCGATCGTGATGCGCGGCGAAATCTTGGTCGCGTCGAACACCTCAGGCACCGGCGCCTGCTCGTTCAGCACATAGAGGAAAACCTTCTCGGCCGGATTGAACATCAGATAGAATTGTATGCCGGACTCGTCGAACACGGGTCCGATATAGATCTCCCCTGGCGCGACCGCGTTCGCAGGCGGCTTCACGCCCGAGAGGTCGTTGATCTCGAAGCGGACGGTGCGCCCCCTGAACGCGACATCATAGGTGAGCGGTGAAACCTTCTCCACGCGGACGCCATCGGCGGCGCCCAGCTTGCGGTAGGTGGGGATCTCGGGTTCACGCCAGAACACATGTTCCGGCGAATAAGCAAAATGCACGAAGCCCTGATCGCGGTCTGAAGCATCAAGCCGCAGATTGCCGCCATAAACGAGCCCGCCATGGTGGAAGGTAAAGTAGTAGTAGTTTTCCGTCGGATAGATCTTGGCGCGGTCGGGCAGCGCGGAGAGCACGAATTCAAAGACCGCCAGCGCATCGGTGATATCGAGTTTTTGCTCCCGCAGGAGGTTCTCAATGAAGGCCTGATTGGTGTTGACAGAAGCGTCGGCCTGGGAAGGTCCTGCGGACGTGAAGGTCATCAGGACAGCCGTGCATCCTGCAAGCGACATTGATTTCAGAGTTCGAAACAACCGGTTACTGAATTTAGCCCCGTTCGGTTTGCCAAACATGAGTTAACCCCCGTCCCCTTGTATATTCCGAGCGAAGCGTACCAGCAGCAGAATTAGTGCGGAATTATGACGCCGGATGAAGTGTCTATTCTGCCGCCCGTGCCTTGGCGGCGATGGCTGGATCGACCGTTTCGTCTCTCTGCATATGGCCGGCTACCAGCGCTGCCCCAGTTGCAGGATCTTCATCCTTCGGCCCGACGAAGCGGCCGAACAGGCGCCAGAGCAGGCGACCGAAATCGTCCATCACCACGAACACGGCAGGCACGAAGATAAGCGAGAGCAGGGTGGAGAGAATGAGCCCGCCAATCACGGCAATCGCCATGGGAGAGCGGAACTCGCCGCCCGCTCCTATCGCCAGCGCGCTCGGCAGCATGCCGCCAGCCATGGCGATGGTGGTCATGACGATGGGGCGCGCGCGCTTGCGCCCGGCATCGACGATGGCCTCGAAGCGGTTTACTCCCTTTGCAATCTCTTCGATGGCGAAATCGACCAGCATGATCGCGTTCTTGGTCACGATGCCCATCAGCATGAGAAGGCCGATGACGACGGGAAGGCTGATCGGCCGCTCGGTGATGAGCAGCGCGAAGATCGCTCCGCCGATCGAGAGCGGCAGCGAGAACAGGATGGTAATCGGTTGCAGGAAGCTGGCGAACAAAAGGATCAGCACGCCGTAAACCATCATGATGCCGGCGCCCATGGCGAGCGCGAAACTCTCGAACACCTCGCCCATTACCTCGGCGTCGCCGGTCTGTTTCAGCACCACGCCTTCGGGCAGGCTCTTGGTGATGGGCAGCGCGAAGACGGCTTCCACCGCCTTGCCAAGCGCGTCCGTGCCAACGAGATCGGCGCCGATGATAACGCGGCGCTGACGGTCGTAGCGGTCGATGGAGGAAGGGCCCTGGCCGAGTTCGACGGCGGCCACGGTGACGAGCGGCACGGCCTCGCCATTGCCGGTGCGCACCTTCAGCGCCTCAAGGATCTCGCGGTTGCTGCGGGCGTCCTCGGCGAGCTTCACGCGGATCGGGATCTGTCGGTCGCCGGCGTTGAATTTGGCGAGATTGGCGTCCACGTCGCCGATGGTTGCGATGCGGATCGCCTCGGAGATGGCCTCGGTTGACACGCCGAGATCGGCCGCCACGTCCTCGCGCGGGCGGAAGCGCACTTCCGGCCGGTCAAGCGCCGAGTTGGTCACCACATTGGCGATCACCGGGATTTTCTTCATCTCGCTGGCGATCCGTGCGGCTGCTTCGGCAACAGCAGCGCTGTTGCTGCCCGAGACAATGAGCGAGAGCCCGCGCTCGCCGTTCTCGTTGATGACCCAGGAGCGCACGTCGGGCACATCGGCGATGTCGCGTGTGATGATCGCCTGCAGGTCGCGCTGCCGCAGCTCACGCTGCTCCTTCGGCACCAGGTTGACGATGAGGGTGGCCTTGCGCACTTCCTCGCCTCCGCCCGCGATGCCGAGAATGCGCCCGCCGTCCACGAAGACGCTCGTCACCTCGGGCCGGCGGCGAATAATGCGCACGATTTCGTCGCTGGTCTTCTGCATGTCGGCGAGGCGCGCGCCCGGCGGCAGTTCGGCGGCGATCAGGATGCGGTTGGCGTCCTCGGCCGGCAGGAAGCCGGAAGGCAGCAGCGCCATACTGCCGATCGAGCCGGCGAAGACGCCAAGGCCAAGCACCACGGTTGCAAAGCGGTGCTTCACCGACCAGGAGATCAGCCGCGTATAGAGGCGCAGCAGCCAGCCATCCGGCTTCTGCGTCTCGCCGTGATCGCGCATGAAATAGGCCGCGAGCAGCGGCGTGATGAGGCGGGCGACCAGCAGCGAGAAGAACACGGCGGCGGCCACCGTGATGCCGAATTGCTTGAAATATTGCCCAGCGATGCCGCCCATAAACGACACCGGCACAAACACCGCGATGATGGTGAAGGTGATGGCGATCACGGCGAGGCCGATCTCGTCGGCGGCTTCAAGCGCTGCTTTGTAGGGCGATTTGCCCATGCGCATGTGCCGCACGATGTTTTCGATCTCGACGATCGCATCATCCACGAGGATGCCGGTGACAAGCGTGAGGGCGAGCAGCGTGACCAGGTTGAGGGAAAAGCCGAGCGCGCTCATTGCCCAGAAGGCGGGGATGATCGAGAGCGGCAGCGCGATCGCGGCAATCACCGTGGCGCGCAGATCGCGCAGGAAGATAAACACGACCAGGATGGCGAGGATCGCCCCCTCGATGAGGGTATGCATGGTCGCGTCATAATTGCCTACGGTGTAGGTTACGGTGTTGTCGATGACCTTCAGCGTCACATCGGGAAATCTGGCCTGCAGCTCGGCGATCTTCTTTTCGACCGCCGCAGCCACCACCGTATCGCTCGCGCCCTTGGAGCGCAGGATGCTGAAGGCGACGACCGGCTCTCCATCGAGCCGGGCGAAGGTGCGCGGCTCCTCGAAGCTGTCCTCGACCGTGCCGAGTTCGTCGAGGCGAACCTTGCGCCCGCCCGGCAGGGTTATCGCCGTCGCGGCGATGCGCTCCACGCTCGGCGCCCCGCCGAGGGTGCGGATGGTCTGCTCGGCGCCGCCGATCTCGCTGCGCCCGCCGGCAAGATCGGTGTTAACCGCGCGCAATTGCGCATTCACGTCTCCCGCCGTGATGCCAAGCGCGAGCAGGCGGTAAGGGTCGAGCGAGACGCGGATCTCGCGTTTCACCCCGCCCACCCGGCGCACTTCGGCCACGCCGCGCACGCTTTTGAGCTCTTTGTCCACGGTGTCGTCGATGAACCAGGACAGTTCCTCAAGTGTCTTCTGCGGCGCCGCGACGGCATAGGTCAGGATGGGCAGCCCGGCGATCTCGATGCGCTGCACGATCGGCTCGTCGATGGTGCGCGGCAGGTCGGAGCGGATGCGGGCAATGGCGTCCTTGACGTCGTTCAGTGCGCGATCGGTGTTGGTTTCGAGTTCGAATTCGACATTGGTCGTTGCCACCCCGTCCGTCAGCACCGTGGACATGTGCTTGACGCCGGTGATGCTGGCGATAGCATCCTCCACCTTGCGCGCCACCTGCGTTTCCAGTTCCGAAGGCGATGCGCCGGACTGGGTTATGGTGACGGACACCAGCGGGATGTCGATGTTCGGGAAACGCTCGACCGGAAGGCTGCGGAAGGCCATCAGGCCCAGGAACATCAGGATGAGGAACAGCACCAGGGATGGGATGGGCTGGCGGATCGCCCAGGCCGAGACATTCATACGCATGTCAGCGTGCCTCGCTTAAGGCTGTGGGTCTGGCGATCACCGGGCGGACCACGTCGCCGTCGCGCAGCAGCGTGCCGGACCGGGCCACCACCAGATCGCCCGCCTTCAATCCTTCGAGAACCTCAACCGCCTCGGCGCTGCGCAAGCCGGTACGGATCCGGCGCGTCTCGACGCGATCGTCCTTGACGACCTGAACGAAGCTTTCGTTTTCCCTGAAGATAACCGCGCTTGCCGGCACTCCCAGGCCCCGGCTCGTAGCCGTGGTCATGGTGCCGCGCGCGAACGCGCCCACCCGCAACTCTGCATCGTCGCCAATGAAGATGCGCACCCGCCCGAGCCGGGTTGCCTTGTCGATTTCGGGCGAAACGAGCCGTACCTTGCCCTTGCGGTTGGCCAGCCCCGCCACAGAAATCATTGCCTCGGCGCCGGGGGTGATTTTCGGCAGGTAGAATTCGGGAACTTCGGCTTCCAGCTCGATTTCGCCCTTGGCGATGATGCGGAACAGCGGATCGGACATGGTCGAGACGGTGGCGCCGAGGCGCGCGGTGCGCCGGCTCACCAGCCCGTCGATGGGGGCGACGATGTCGGTGTAACCGAGGCGAACGCGGATCTCCTCGATCTGCGCCTCGATCTGCGCCTTTTCTGCCTCGGCCAGCGTTTGCCCGTCCTTTGCCGATGCGAGAACGGCGGCGGCGGTGCGGGCGGCTGCTTCCCGTTCGTCGTACACCGCCTGGCTGGTGGTGCCGGTCTTGCGCAATTCGCGCGCGCGCTCGAACGCCGCTTCGGCCTGTTTCAGGCTTGCTTCTGCTTGCGCGATCTGGCTCTTGGCCTGTTCGATCGCCGCCTTGGCGCGATTGAGATTGGCAAGGCTCTGTGCGAGCTGGGCTTTCAGCGTTCGGTCGTCCAGCTTGGCGAGAACCTGATCCTTTGCGACGCGATCGCCCTGTTCGCTCAAAATCTCGGTAATGCGGAAGCCTTCGAGTTGCGAGGTCACGAGAACCTCCTCACGCGCCACTAGTGACCCCGTCACCAGTATGGTCTCGGCGAACGCCATCTCGCTTACCTCGGCGACGGAGACAGCGGGCGGTTGCGCAGCGGTGTTGTCTTTCGCGAAGGCAGGGGCTGGCGTCGCGGCAGCAAGAACGGCTGCGGCAAGCATGATTGCGCAAAACATGCCTTTCAGACTTGTAATCGGGCTTGCCTGAGTCATGTTGACTTCTTCCGTTCGACGTCGGGCGTTGGTCCTTGGGTCTCGTGACCCGGGTTGAGAAGATGCGCGATGATGCTCATGAGGGCGGGGAACACCTCACGAGGATCGAACGCCGGGTCCATCGCCCGATGCCAGTACAGCCCGTCGCCCATGATGGCAAGCACCCGCGTCACCGTGTGACTGTCAAACTGCGGAGCAATACGCCCTTCGGCCCGCACGCGATCAATCATGGCCGCAAATCCCGCCATCAGGTCGTCGCTGGTTCCGCGCAAGGTCGCCGCGATCCGCGGATTGTGGACGGCCTCCGCGCCGATCTGCATGTGCAGGTGCATCTTCCGAACCGGCTCCTCGAAACAATAGTGCTCCGCCAGGGCGGTGATGGCGGCCATGAAATCCGGCACGTCCGTCATGCCCGAAATGTTCTGCGCGAGCCGCGAGCCCTCCCGCTCGCAAAGTCCTGCTATCAACGCCTCCTTCGAGGCGAAATAAAGGTAGAGCGCGCCGGGGCTGATCCCGGCCTCGCGGCAGATATCCTGCATGCTGGTGCGATGGAAACCGGCTCGCGCAAAACAGCGCTCCGCGGCATCAAGAATGTGTTCGCGGCGGGCCAGCTGGGTCTGTTCGTCGAGTTTGGGCATAAAAAACGAATGTTCCTTCTTTAAGTTATATCTACGGCGATCCCCTCTCGAAAGGCGAGTCATTTTTCAACGCATCCCGACCATGATTGCTTGCCCCTGCGCGCGGGGCGGGTAACCTGTCATGACCAGTTCGATAGATGGGAGACAGCCTTGGCCAGACAGTCCAAAGCGGAGCGTCGAGATCAAGAAGCGAGTGTTGCAACGAGTAGCGGCCGCAAACTTGCCTATGGCGCGCTCGTTACTGGCTCCAACGCGCCGCGCCACAAGCCGCGCACGCTCGAGCAGTCCATCGGCCGGCGGATCCGCCAATACCGCCGGCGGATGGCCTTGACCGGCGCCGAGCTTGCGGAGGCCGCCAGGATCTCGAGAAGCATGCTCTCCAAGCTCGAGACCGGGCAAATCTCGCCGTCGCTTGCGACCCTGCAGGCCATATCGGATGCGCTCAAGGTGCCGCTCGCCACGCTGTTCGCCAGCCATGAGGAGCAGCGGGACTGCTCGTTCGTGAAGGCGGGGCAGGGCGTCACCATCGAGCGGCGCGGCACCAAGGCCGGTCACCAGTATCAGCTCATCGGCCACTCGCTTTCCGGCGAGGTGATGGTCGAGCCCTATCTCATCACGCTCACCCAGGACGCCGTGCCCTACACCGCCTTCCAGCACGAGGGCGTGGAAATCATCCACATGCTCACCGGCAAGGTCGCCTACCGCCATGCCAACAGCGTCTATGTGATGGAGCCGGGCGATACGCTGTTCTTTGACGCCACCGCGCCGCACGGCCCGGAAGATTTGATATCCCTGCCAATGACCTATCTCTCGATCATCATCTATCCCAAACAAAAAGTTTCTTGAGAAGAACATTTTTTCGCATCAGTTGACACGAGCGCATTTCGCCATATCCTCTCCTGGTTAGTGGAGGATTGCAAATGTGCGGAATAGTTGGACTTTTCGCAAAAACCGAACGCCTGCAACCGGAGCTTGGGGCACATCTGGCTCAGATGCTCGCCATCATGTCGGACCGCGGGCCCGACTCTGCCGGTTTCGCCGTCTATTCGGCTCCGGTGCCCGGCGCGATCAAGCTCACCCTGCGCGCGCCCGAAGGCTATGATTTCGAAGCCATGGCGTCGCGGCTCGGCGGCGCGCTGGGCGCCGTCCCCAACATCACCGTTCGTGCTACCCACGCGGTTCTCGCCATACCGGCGGGCACGCTCGCCAGCGCAAAGTCATGGCTTGCCGAACACGCGCCCGAAGCATCCATCGTGGGCATTGGCGAGACCATGGAAATCTACAAGGAGGTCGGCCTGCCCGCAAAAGTTGCGGAGCGCTTCGGGCTCGCCGCCATGGCCGGCACCCACGGCATCGGGCATACGCGCATGGCGACGGAGTCCGCCGTCACCACCAAAGGCGCGCACCCCTTCTCGACCGGGCCCGACCAGTGCCTCGTGCACAACGGCTCGCTGTCCAACCACAACGGCCTTAGGCGCACGCTCATGCGGGAGGGGCTTTCCTTCGAGACCGACAACGACAGCGAAGTCGCCGCCGCCTATCTCACCGCGCAGATAAAGGGCGGGAAGAGCCTTGGGGAAGCGCTGGAGGCCAGCCTCGAAGATCTGGATGGTTTCTTCACCTTTGTTGTCGGCACGGGCACCGGCTTCGGCGTCCTGCGCGATCCGATCGCGTGCAAACCGGCGGTGATGGCCGAGACGGAAGATTATGTGGCGTTCGGCTCGGAATACCGCGCGCTCGCCGTGCTGCCCGGCATCGAGAGTGCGAACGTGTGGGAGCCCGAGCCGGCAAAGGTCTATTTCTGGGAGAAGGCGGCATGACAGCAATGGTAGAGCCTGCCGTGTTCGATCTGGCCACAACTCCCTTGCGTGAATTGAACCGGACGCTGCATGCGCTGCGCCCCGACACCAACATGCGCCACTGGCGCGTCATCAACCCGGCCGGTCGGCACGCGATCGCCTGCGGGCTCGATGCGCCCATCACCGTCGAGATCGAGGGCCACGCCGGCTATTACTGCGCGGGCCACAACAAGCAGGCAACCGTGATCGTGCACGGCAATGCCGGGGTCGGCGTGGCGGAGAACATGATGTCCGGCTTCGTGCATGTGAAGGGCGACGCGAGCCAGTCCGCGGGCGCATCCGCTCATGGCGGGCTGTTGCTGATCGAGGGCAATGCGGCCGCGCGCTGCGGTATTTCACTCAAGGGCGCAGATATCATCGTGAAGGGCTCGGTCGGGCACATGTCGGCCTTCATGGCGCAGGCGGGCACACTGATCGTGTTCGGCGATGCGGGCGAGGCGCTCGGCGATTCCATCTATGAAGCGAGGCTGTTCGTGCGCGGTTCGGTGGCAAGCCTCGGCGCGGACTGCATCGCCAAGGAAATGCGCGACGAGCACCGCGCGCTGCTGGCCGGCAAACTCGAGGCCGCGGGCCTTGCGGGCGAGGTGGACATTTCCGAATTCACCCGTTACGGCTCGGCGCGCCGGCTTTACAACTTCCACATCGACAACGCCGGAGCCTATTGATGAACGAGCATGTGAAACCGCCGCGAACCCTGCCGCGCTTCTCGGCCACCTTTGATCCATATACGCTTTCGGAAATCCGGCGCGCGGCCGCAACCGGCATCTACGACATCCGCGGCGCAGGAGCGAAGCGTAAACTGCCGCATTTCGACGATCTGCTGTTCCTTGGCGCCTCCATCAGCCGCTACCCGCTCGAGGGCTATCGCGAGAAATGCGAAACGGGCGTGGTGCTCGGCACGCGCTTTGCCAAGAAACCGATCGAGCTCAAAATCCCCATCACCATTGCGGGCATGAGCTTCGGCTCGCTGTCGGCGCAGGCCAAGGAGGCTCTGGGCCGCGGGGCAACCATTGCCGGCACCTCGACCACGACAGGCGACGGCGGCATGACCCCGGAGGAGCGCGAGCACTCGAAAACGCTCGTCTATCAGGTGTTGCCCTCGCGCTATGGGCTCAACCCGGATGACCTGAGAAGAGCCGATGCCATCGAGGTGGTGGTGGGGCAGGGCGCCAAGCCGGGCGGCGGGGGCATGCTGCTCGGGCAGAAGATCGGCCCGCGCGTGGCCAAGATGCGCACGCTGCCCGAAGGGATAGACCAGCGCTCCGCCTGCCGCCATCCGGATTGGACCGGTCCGGACGATCTCGAGATCAAGATCGAGGAACTGCGCGAGATCACCGATTGGGAGAAGCCCATCTATGTGAAGGTCGGGGCTTCCCGCCCCTATTATGACACGGCGCTCGCGGTAAAGGCTGGCGCGGATGTTGTGGTGCTCGACGGTATGCAGGGCGGCACCGCGGCGACGCAGGAGGTGTTCATCGAGCATGTCGGCCTGCCCACGCTTGCCGCCCTGCCGCTGGCGGTCCAAGCGCTGCAGGACCTGGGCATGCACCGCAAGGTGCAGTTGATCATCTCAGGCGGCATCCGCTCGGGCGCAGATGTAGCGAAAGCGCTGGCACTCGGCGCGGATGCGGTGGCCATCGGCACGGCAGCGCTGGTTGCGCTCGGCGATAACGATCCGGCCCTGGAGGAGGAATACGCCAAGCTCGGCACGACGGCCGGCGCCTATGACGACTGGCACGAAGGGCGCGATCCGGCCGGCATCACCACGCAGGACGAAGCGCTGGCCGCGCGGCTCGATCCGGTGCTGGGTGGGCGGCGGCTCGCCAATTATTTGGCCGTGATGACGTTGGAGGCACAGACCATCGCGCGCGCCTGCGGCAAATCGCACCTGCACAATCTGGAGCCGGAAGATCTGGTTGCGCTCACCGTCGAGGCCGCCGCCATGGCGCGCGTGCCGCTCGCCGGCACGAACTGGGTGCCGGGGCGCAACTGAGGGCTGTCGGCACGGACTTGGCGATGTTTGGAGCCTGGTGGCCAAAAGTAAGGGACAAGACGGTAAACAACCGCAAAACAGGGGATGATAAAGCAATGACACTTGATCTGGCAGCGGAAGCAAGGGCGCGCGGCATCAAATATTTCCTGATCTCGTTCAGCGATCTGTTCGGCGTGGTGCGCTCCAAGCTGGTGCCTGCCAGCGCGATCAACGACATGGCGAAGACGGGCGCGGGCTTTGCCGGTTTCGCCGCCTGGCTCGACATGACCCCCGCCGATCCGGACATGTTCGCCGTGCCCGATCCCGCATCGCTCATCCAGCTCCCGTGGAAGCCGGAGGTGGGCTGGCTCGCCGCCGACCCGGTGATGGAGGGAAAGCTGGTGGCGCAGGCCCCGCGCAACGTGCTCAAGGCCGCCATGGCCAAGGCCGCCTCGCAAGGGCTGCAGATGAAAACGGGGGTGGAGTGCGAATATTTCCTCATCTCGCCCGATGGCGGCGACATTTCCGACCCCGCCGACAGGCAGGCCAAGCCGTGCTACGACCAGTCTGCACTGATGCGCCGTTATGAGGTCGTCACCGAGATCTGCGACGCCATGCTCGCCCTAGGGTGGAAGCCCTACCAGAACGATCATGAGGACGCCAACGGCCAGTTCGAGATGAACTGGGAGTATGACGATGCGCTGATTACCGCGGACCGGCACACCTTCTTCAAATACATGGTCAAGGCAATCGCCGAGAAGCACGGCCTGCGCGCCACCTTCATGCCGAAGCCCTTCCTGCATCTGACCGGCAATGGCTGCCATGCCCATGTCTCCCTGTGGAAAGACGGGCGCAACCTGTTCCTCGACGAGGGCGGGGAACTCGGCCTCTCGCAGACGGCGCGGCATTTCATCGGCGGGATCATGCACAATGCCGCGGCACTGTGCGCGCTCTCGAACCCGACGGTCAATTCCTACAAGCGCATCAATGCTCCCGTCACCCTTTCGGGTGCGACCTGGTCGCCCAACACCATCACCTGGGCCGGCAACAACCGCACGCACATGATTCGCATCCCCGATCCCGGCCGCTTCGAGCTGCGACTCGCCGACGGTGCCGCCAACCCCTATCTCCTGCAGGCCGCCATCCTCATCGCCGGGCTCGACGGACTGCAAAACGCCCGCGACCCGGGCCCCCGGCTCGACATCAACATGTATACGGAAGGCCACAAGGCGACGGGCGCAAAGCGGCTGCCGCTCAACCTGCTCGATGCGCTGAGGGCGCTCGAAGCGTCAACCGTGATGGCCGAGGGACTGGGGCAAGAGTTCATTGCCGCCTATCTGAAGCTCAAGGGCGAGGATTGGAACGCCTATTCGCGTCACCTCACCCAGTGGGAGCGCGACGCCACGCTCGACTGCTGACCACCGGGCCGGCTTGCTTCCGACGCTTGCAGATCATGCTTTGCAGACGATGCCATTTGCCCGGCGGCAGTTCAAGAACATCCTGAACGCTCTCGATTTCGTGCTCAAGACCAAATCCCCGGCACCCGGCGAGGTGCCCGATCATGGCGCGCCGTCCGCGGCGGGATGAGCGCTGATCGGCCCGCGCATCAGGTGCGCGTCACCAGCGCCACACCATAGGCCGCAACCGCCATGCCGATGATGGCAAGAACCCCAAGCGTTTCGCCAAAAAAGCCATAGGCCATGAGCGCCGTCACCGGTGGTGTCAGGTAGAACAGGCTCGCAACCTTCGAGGCCGCTCCGCGCCGCACCAGCAGCCACAGCAGCGTCATCGCGCCGATCGAGAGTACGATGGCAAGCCAGAACAGCGCCAGCACGAGATTCGTCGTCCACTCGATCGGCCGGGTTTCTATGAGGCTCGCCAATGCCAGCATGAGCCCGCCCGAGGCGAGGAACTGGATGGCGGACCCGGTGCGCAGGTTCATGGTCGCGCAAAACCGCTTCTGGTAGAGCGTGCCGGAGGTGAAGCCGAGAAGGCCGGTCGTCGCCATGACGAGGCCGGCCGGGGTCACACCGCCCGCGCCCAGCTTCTCCCACAGCACGAGGATGACACCGCCGAGCCCGAGGGTAAGGCCCATCCATTGCTTGCGGCTCACCCGCTCATCGAGCAGCGCGCCAGAGAACAGACCGGTGAGCAGCGGCTGCAGCGCGCCGATCAGCGCCACGACGGCCAGCGGCATGCCCGCGCCCATGGCCGAGAACATGCCGCCGAGCCCCACCGCGTTCATGAGGATGCCCGCCGTGGCGATGTGGCGGATGTCGCGCCAGGCGGATGGCCAGGGCGCCCGCCATATGACCACGATGGGCGTCAGGATGACGGCGGTCAGCGACAGCCGCAGGGCTACGAAGGTGAGCGGATCCACATGGGGAAGCCCGTAGCGCGCCCCCACGAAGCCCGTGCTCCACAGGAACACGAACGCAGGCGGCATCAGCGCGAGCCAGATGCGTCCACCGCCATTGTCTGCGCGCGCGTTCCGGTCTTTGTCGTTGGTTTCGCTCAAGACTGGCTCCGGCGGGATTGGGCACCACAGCGTGGAACAGGTTATAACGGGGCGGTTTCGGGCCCGCCAAATCATTTCGGGGGCATGGCCCGCTTGCGCTTGACGCATGGCATCTCCCATAACAGGGACAACGCAGCCTCATACAGATGCCGGTTCGCCGATGCAGGATCACAAGACAACCGAGTCCGTGCTGGATGCCCATGAACGCGGCGTGCTCTTAGGCGACCGCGCGGCGCTGGCCCGCGCCATCACGCTCATCGAGAGCCGCAGACCGGAACACCGCAGGCTCGCTGCCGAGCTTCTGCAACGGCTCATGCCGCACACGGGCAAAGCCTACCGAGTGGGCATCACCGGCGCGCCGGGCGCGGGCAAATCGACAACCATCGACCAGCTTGGCCTCAATCTCATCGCGAAAGGGCACCGGCTGGCGGTGCTCGCCGTTGATCCCACGTCGAGCCGGACCGGCGGCTCCATCCTCGGCGACAAGACGCGCATGGGCCGCCTCGCACTCGAGGAACGCGCCTTCATCCGCCCCTCTCCTTCCGCCGGCACGCTGGGCGGCGTCACCCAGACCGCGCGCGAGACCATGCTGCTGTTCGAGGCGGCCGGCTACGACGTCATCATCGTCGAGACGGTGGGCGTCGGCCAGTCGGAAACGGCAGTGGCGGACATGGTGGATTTCTTCCTGGTGCTGCTCATTCCTGGCGCGGGCGACGACCTGCAGGGCCTCAAGAAAGGCGTGCTGGAACTGGCCGACATGATCGCGGTAAACAAGGCCGATGGCGAGGGCGCGGCGCGGGCGCAGGCCACTGCCGCCGATTACCGCATGGCGCTGCACATCCTCACCCCGCAGAGCCCGAACTGGACGCCGCCCGTCATCACCATTTCCGGACTTGCCAATATCGGGCTTGACGAGCTGTGGGCAAAGGTGGAGGCGCACCGGGACGCCCTCACCCGTTCCGGCGAGTTCGAAGAAAAGCGGCGGCGGCAGGCGGTTGCATGGATGCATGCCATGGTCGAGGCGCGGTTGCGCGCGGCCTTCGCGGAACGCCCGGAGGTGGCGGGCCGCATCGCTCAACTGGAGCGCGAAGTGCGCGCCGGGCGCATCACCCCGGTGAAGGCGGCGCTCGACATCCTCGAGGCGATGGGGGTCGGGCCATGACGGCGGCTCCCGCGACCGGAAGAGGCGCCTCGGCACCGCGCATCCTCATCACCGGCTTCGGCCCGTTTCCCGGTGTGGAGGAGAACCGGTCCGCCCGGCTGGTGCGGGCGCTGACTGGCGGGCGGGCGGTGCGGCTCAGCGGAGCGCATGTGAGGGCCGTGGTCTTGCCGGTCGCCTGGGCGATTGCATCGCGGCGGGCGATCCGTGAGGCGCTCTCCTTCCGGCCGCACGCCGTCCTCCATTTCGGCGTCTCGAGCCGCGCCGACAGCTTCCGCCTCGAAACCCGTGCCAGCAATGCCCGGGAGTGCCTGCCCGATTGCCTCGGTTGCACGCCCGGTGCGGCTGCGGATCGCCCGCACACGAAACCGGCGACCTTCGACATTCGCCCGGCGCTCAGCGCCTTGCGGCGCGCTGGCATCGCCGCCGAGCCGTCCGATTGTGCGGGTGCTTATTTGTGCAACCATGTGTTTTACGAAAGCCTCACCGCGCAGGAATTCGAAGGCGGCGCGCTTGTCGGCTTCGTGCATATCCCGCACAACGGAATGGCAAGGTCGCTGCGGGAAGCCGAGCCCGCGTCCGGCGCGCTGCTCATGAAGGGCGCGCGCATGCTCATCGCCGAGGCGGCGCGGCAGGTCCGGCTGGCCTTGCTGCTGCGGAGGGTATAGCATGATGGATCGCAGGCAGTTTCTTGCAACGAGCGCAGGCTTGGGCGTAGGCGGCGCGGCAACCGTGCATGCGGAGCCGACGGTGGCCGCCGCGGCAGCGCGCCTGCATGAGGAGTTCGGCATTAAGCCCGATCCCCGCAAGGATCAGGGCGCAGCGCTTCAGGCCGCGTTCGACGAGGCGGGGCGCAAAGGCGAGCCGGTCGCGCTGCTGGCGGGCGTCTACCGCACCGGGCGCACGCTCAGGCTGCCTCGGGGCGTCTCCCTCTTCGGCGTGGCGGGGGCGAGCGTTATCATCGGCGCTTCGGGCGTGCTGCTCAGGGCAACGCCGGGCGGCATCCACCGCATCGAGGGGGTATCGTTTGCGGCAGCGCCGGAGGCCGATATGCAGGCGCCACTTGCCGCATTTGTGGATTGCGATCTCGTTATCGCATCCTGCTCCTTCAGCGGCGGCAAGGGCCTTGAACTCAGCGGCTGCCGCGCCCGCATCACCGGTTCGCATTTCCGCGCTGTCGGGAACGGCGTTGCGGCGAACCGGGGGCGAGGCATCGCGATTGTTGATTGCCGCTTCGAAGATCTTGGCAACCAGGCGATCGCGGTCATGACGGCGCAAGGGGCGCTTGCCGCGCAAATCGTCCGCAACACCATGGAAAGGTGCCAGGGTGCCGGCATCGTGGCGAGCGGTGGGGCGCTCATCAGTGGCAATGTCGTGCGCGAATGCGGTTTCGGCCTCATCCTGGGCAGCGAGGCGTCCAGTGGCGGCATCGCCGCGACGCAAAATCACATCAACGGCTGCACCATCGGCATCGGCTGCTCTGGCGTAGGCGAATATGTCTTCGTCAGCCTCAACATGATCACGGGCGCCAGGAACGGCGCCATCCGCGCGCTCATCGACGGCAAGCCCAGCGGGCCCGACCTGACCCAGGGCAGCGCCGAGGCGTTCCGCAATCTCGCCATTGCCGGCAATGTCTCACTTTAATCGGATGGCACGTTTAATCGGATGGGTTGTTAATCGGATGGTCTGGCCGCTTTCCATTCGGGGAAGGGATCGGGCAGGTTCCGCCATCTGGCCGGCTCGAACCCCTTCGCGGTTTCCGCTGCGATCAGGCAGGCATCCAGCCGTGCGCGCAACTCCGCTTCATCGAAATCAACGCCGATGAAAACCAGTTCCTGCCGGCGGTCGGCGTAGACCTTGTCCCATTTCGCCAAGAGTTTTGCAGCGGCCTCGTCGTCCATGCCCCAGTTCTGACGCGGGATCGCCGCCCACCAATAGCCGGCCGCGCGCGTTTCGACGAACGCTCCGGCCTGGCTGAGTTCCCCCGCCCAGTTCGGACGGGTCGCCAGCCAGAAGAAGCCCTTGGCGCGCACGACCCCCGGCCAGGCAGAGTTGATGAAGGCGTGAAACTTGCCGGGGTGGAATGGGCGACGGGCGCGGTAAACGAAACTTCTGATGCCATATTCCACGGTTTCGGGCACATGGTCGGCAAAGCCGTAGAGCTCCTTGGCCCAGAGGGGGTGCATCTGGGCTTTTTCGTAATTGAAATAACCGGTGTTCAAAACCGCGCGCAGCGGGACGTTGGAATGCGAGGTTTCGATGATTTTCGCCTCGGCATTGAGCGCCATGACCACCTTGCGCGCCATTGCCAGCTGCTCTGGGGTGGCGAGGTCGGTTTTGTTGAGGATCACGATATCAGCAAATTCGATCTGTTCGACGAGAAGGCCGACAAGGGTTCTGGTGTCATCCGGATCCGCCTCGCCGCGATCACGCAGAAACTCCGTCGAGGAATACTGTGCGAGCAAGCTTGCCGCATCCACCACAGTCACCATGGTATCGAGGCGGGCAAGATCAGCCAGGCTTTGGCCATGCTCGTCACGGAAGTGAAATGTGGCAGCGACGGGCAACGGCTCGGAAATGCCTGTGGATTCGATCACCAGATAGTCGAAGCGCCTTTCGCTTGCCAGGCGTCGCACCTCCCGCATGAGGTCTTCGCGCAGGGTGCAGCAGATGCAGCCATTGGTCATCTCCACAAGCGTTTCCTCGGTGCGGGACAGATTGGCGCCGCCCCGGGCGATCAGTTCGGCATCGATATTGACCTCGCTCATGTCGTTGACGATGACAGCGATGCGCATGCCTTCGCGGTTGTTCAGGATGCGATTGAGCAATGTGGTCTTCCCCGCGCCGAGGAAGCCGGACAGAACCGTGACGGGCAGGCGATCGTCCCTCGATTGAATGTTGTGCAGCATCATCACCTCTCCATTCATGTTATAATATAACATAAATGATGAGCTGCGCAAAGCAAGCTGCGACGCAGTGTCTTGCCAAGACTCAAACCCC
>Ga0129299_1000500_pt1 | contig 24668 bp, 19 predicted proteins | sample ConPoolayeCmetaG_FD_94477 | JGI IMG/M metagenome (GOLD analysis project Ga0129299, IMG submission 94477) | Hot spring microbial mat communities from California, USA to study Microbial Dark Matter (Phase II) - Cone Pool mat layer C metaG ...
CCCGAAAAAACCGCCCTTCCCGCGCCCCGTTCACCCACTTTTCCTGAGCTGCCACAACCGAGAATTGCAATCGCGCCCCGCAACCCCCATCATGACCCCAGAACAGAGCCTGCCGCAACACCTTCATGAATAAGTCGGGCTAGGGTTGAATCGTAATCCGGTAGAACCTTTTGGTCGCGTTAGTCTGCGGATCCCGGTATTCGAGGCGTCCCTGGCCTGGTGCGGTTTGGCGGCTGTGCTCGAAGGCATTGGTCCCCTCGGGCGCGTTGGTCCAGGCTGAGAGCGTATCGGAGCTTTCGACAATATAAGTCGTGCCGGAAGCAGTTTGCCATTGCAGTTGAAACTGGCCCAGGGGGGTTGGAGCGCAACTGACGACAAAGAAGCCCAAAGTGAAATCGGCGCGCACGCTGTCGTCAGCCCGGACTGTGACGCGGACGGCCTCCGGCGGGATGCCTCTGGGCGACACGGGAATATTGTCGTACCATTCATCCTGAAAGGCCGCCGGATATGCGACGGTGCGCAGAAAATATGGCTGGTCCGGCAACTTGCGGATCTGAAACAATCCCATGGGGTCTGTGTCGGTCATAGTTAAAAAAAGGCCATTGGTTCCGTAGAGAACCACGGCAATTCCGGAGAGCGGCGAGCCGGCAGCATCCCGAACAAGGCCCCAGATTTCACCACCGGTCGCGAGCACAAAATTAGCCGTAGTCACAGCGTCGGTGGCGACTCCCAGGGAGGAGGCGCCTGGCGGAATGGTGGGTCCCACAGCCGCAACATTATGGTACCACTCGTCAACGTAGTTGTCGCCGGCCACGGTGCGTACAAAATAGACGTACTGGGTAGGTAAACCGGATATGCGGTAACTGCCGTCGCTGAGCGTCGTGGCGCTGCGCAACCAGTTGGCGGACGAACCGTACAGAGCCACAGTCACGCCTGGCAGCCCGTTTCCCCGGGTATTAACAATGCAGCCGGTAATGGAACCTCCCAAAGCCAGTTCGAAGACAATCGGACCGAGCATTTCTCCAGCGTGGACGGTAAGCGGAAGGGCGGTTTCAGGAATATATGCTCCCAAAGCCGGTACGCCGTCATACCACTCGTCAACGTAGGGTTGCGTTTCGGAATCGGTCCTGAGGAAGAAAACGCGTGTGGGCAGACCTTGAATGACATAACTCCCTGCGGCTGTTGTCCGCGTGGCTGCGACGAGGGTTCCGTCCTCTGTATAAACAAGCACGGCCCAGCCTGGCAGCGGCGTCCCGCCGACCTCCATCACCGACCCGGTCACTCCGCCGCCAAATTGCAGGGTAAAGTTCACGTTGTTGAGAATCGTTCCCGCGGGTACATAGATTGGTTGCGCCTCGGGCGGAATTTCCGTGCCAATTACCGGAACGTCCTGAAACCACAAATCTATGTAGTTTAGATTGGCAGAATCCGTGGCAATAAAAAAGGGGCCCGGAGCCGGGAGTCCCCGCAGCTCGTAAAGACCGTCGTCGTCGGTCCATGTCTCCAGCAGCCAGTTGTGGTTTTCATCGTACGCGCTGATGGTAATGTCCCGCAGGGGGGTGCCGTTGGTGTCAGTAACCCTACCGCTTATGCCGGCACCCGGCAGCAGACCGAAATTAACAGGTGCGGTGTTAGATCCGGCAAACACAGAAACGGGCGTAGCTCCAGTGGGGATTTGGTAGCCGAGCGCAGGCACGTTGTCGAACCACTCGTCAACGTAGTTCAGCTCGGCGGCAGTGGTACGAACGTAAAACGTACCGGCGGGCAGGCCCGTAATCGTGTAAGTTCCGGTGACAGTGGTGGTAGCGCCTTTAACCCATGTTCCCCCGGGGCTGTAGACGTTTATCCCGGCGGCGGTCACGGGCAGTCCGGCCGTATTCGTAACAATGCCCGAAATCCATCCCCCAGGACTGAGAGCGAAATTGATATTCGACAGGGTCGCGCCGGCGGGGACGTGCAGGACGGCTGCATTGGTGGGAATACCCGTGCCGATGGCGGGGATGTCATCGAACCATTCGTCGGCGTAATCGGCGGGCTCGGCAAACGTGCGGAGAAAGTAGGACCCGGATCTCAGGCTTTGAATTAAATAATTGCCATTGAAACCGCTGCGCCCGGTTTTTACCCATTCGCCCCTGGTTGTGTACACGTCGACCCAGATATCCTGCAGAGGCCCATTATCTTGTTTCGTGATTGTGCCCGTGACTCGACTGCCGGGAGCGAGTGAAAAATTGATGTTTGACGTGGCCCCACCGGAAACAACGATCACCGGTTCAGCAGAACCGGGCACAGAGCCTCCTTCAACGGGGATACCGCGAAACCATTCATCTACATAATTTGCTTCTCCACTGTCAGTCCGCACAAAGTAGACCCCCTCGGGAAGCCCGCCTATTTCGTAGAGGCCATTGGTGGTGCTCAGGCCGCTTTGGCGGCGCGTTCCCCCAACGTCGTAGGCATCCAGCCAGATGTCTGCCAAAGGCAGGCCGCCGCTGTCGGTAACGACCCCGCGGATTGCGCCGCCTTCAGTTAAACCAAAATTGACGCCGGCTGTAATGCCCGTAGTAACTGCGACCGGCTGGGCGGCGGCTGGAATCTCGTAACCGTTCACAGGAACGTCGTCGTACCATTCGTCTATGTACCAGCCGAAAAGCACAAATGTGCGCACGTAATACAGCTCCGGGGGCAGATTGGTGACTGCGTAGGTACCGTCGATGTCGGTGAAAGAGCTGTCGATCCAGTTTGTGTTTACGTCGTAGGCATCTACCCAGACCATCGGGATAGGACTGCCTGACGTGTTCGTGACGATGCCGGCAATTGTTCCGGCACCGGCGCCGATCGGGGAGGCCAGGATCGTACCGATAAATGCGATGGCCAGATTGCGTCTCAAGAAAAATTCACCTGTGGGGCTGCTCGTGAATCGAAGAATGCCACGCGAATTGCTCTGTCTATCAACCACGGTGATCCAAGCCGCTTACAAGGCACGCCGCAATTGCCAGTTTGTAAGTCTAGTGAAGATGGTGTTCACGGGTCAAGCCGGGGAGGTCCAGACTTGCTGTTTTCTCGCACGGCGGACGGCTGATTGACTTTAGCGTGCTATAGATGCTTAAATGTTTCAGTTGAATGTTTTTGCGGCTGAACAAAGTCGTGAAGCAGCAAGGATGCCTTAATTGAAAATCAAAGGGTTACGAGCGCTGTGTCCACCTCCCGAGCTTGCCGCCCGGGTAGCTGCGGTTCCCTATGACGTTGTGGATACTACGGAAGCCCGGCGCCTGGCGGCTGGTAATCCCTTCAGTTTTCTGCATGTTTCCCGGCCGGAAGTTGACTTCGCGTCTGACTGCGATCCCTATGCGCCGGAAGTTTACTCAGCGGCGGCTGAGAATTTTCGGCGTCTGCAGGCAATGGGAGCTTTGGTTCGGGAGGAGCGGGAATGTCTGTACGTCTACCGTCTGCGAGTGGAGACGCACGAGCAGAGCGGTGTCGTGGCTTGCTGTCGAACGGATGATTATGTCCGAGGCGTCATTCGCAGGCATGAAACGACTCGTGCGGATAAAGAGACCGACCGGATGCGTCATATTTTAGCAACCCGTTCGCATGGCGGCCCGGTGCTTATGGCTTACCGCGACGATGAAGAGGTCCGCAAGCTGATAAATGCAGTTAAGCAGCAAAATCCCCTGTTTAGGTTTGTCGCTGAAGACGGGGTCGAACACACGCTTTGGCGAGCATGGCCGCCAACGGGGATTCAGCTTGCGTTTGAGGTTGTTTGGCGGGCTTATATTGCGGACGGCCATCACCGCGCGGCAGCGGCGGTGAGAGCAGCCGAGACATTGCGAGCCACTGATCCCCGGTGTACAGGCGAAGAGGAGTACAACTGGTTCCTGGGGGTGTTGTTCCCGGCCAGTGAGTTGCGAGTTTTCCCGATACACCGTGTGGTGAAAGATTTTGACGGTTTAAAAGCGTCGGAATTTCTTGATGCGGTCCAGCGGACGTTCGTGGTGGTTGAGGATGACGCACGCCCTCTGACGCCTGGCGCCTTCAAAATGTATTGCCGGGGGAAATGGTATCACGTAAGCTGGCCGCACGCTGCCGCCGCTGATCCCATGGAACAGCTTGACGTCAGCGTGCTCCAGAATCGCTTGCTGCGGCCGATCTTGAAGATCAGCGATCCCCGGCAAGACCAGCGTTTGGAATTCATCGGCGGCTGTGAGCAGGCCGCTGCGTTGGAGGAACTGGTCAACACCGGCCGAGCGGCCGTGGCTTTCTTGATGAGCCCTGTAACAATGGACCAGGTTATGGCGGTCGCGGATGCCGGATTGACAATGCCGCCGAAAAGCACATGGTTTTGGCCCAAGCTTCGGTCAGGACTGGTGGTTCATACGTTTTGACCTGGATTTTGCGTTTGAGAATTGGCTGTCTTGAATAACATGCTTTCAGGCAGGCCGAGTCTGAACGATAATCAAATGGAGCGGGAAACTGGAGGCCGCCCTCGGGCCCGTCGCAGAATCGGGGTTTGATTGAGGTCTGGACATGTTGTCACGCAACCTTCATTCCACGGCCAGTCTTGCCCGGGCGGAGGTGGAGATCATTCGCCGCCGCGTGCGATTTCAACGCCTGCGGAACGGAGTATCCGCTTTGCTGCTCTCGCTGGCTTTGCACGGGGCCTTTTTCCTTGGCACATTTGGCCTGGGTTACCGATTTTTCTCGCGTGATTGGGCTTTTATGCGTGCGCCATTGGCACGCCCGTTTGCGGTTGAAGCCGTCAGCAGGGCAGAATCGGAGGAAGCGCTGGCGGCCGCTCAACCAGAGGAAGATCTCCGGGGCATTGGAGCGGCGGGTTTTCCCGCGGTCAGGCCGGAGACGGAGGCGAGGCTGCAACCACCCGGGGATAACGAGGACCTGATGACCATGGCCCGCGGATCTCTAGCTGGGCCCGGGGAAACTCCGCGACGTGAGGCGTGGCAAGCGCGGCGCGAAATCCTGGAAATCGAGGAGCGCAAGGCGCAGGCGGAATTGGCCGTTTTGCCGCGTAAGTCAATTCCCAAAGTTGAGCGCACCCGAGCGGCGGCCGATATCTTACTGTCGGTCAACCGCGAGGCACTGCCAGCGGCAGGCGAAAAACTTACGGCCGCGGCGGCTGTGGGCGCAACGGCGCCGGGACCGGCGGACATTGCCCAGACTGCGGCTGCCGGCGCGCAAGTCGGACCCATGCGCCCAGGTGTGGTGGCGCCTGGCGGGAAAGGCGGCTCTTCAATCTTCGACGAAGGGGGGCCGGCCTTGAGGCCGATCGAAAATCTGCTGACTGCGGAAATCAGTGTTTTCAAGCCGGCGGATGAACCCGGCTACGGCTACTTCAAAATCGAAATTCGCCGTTCGGGCGAAGAAGCGCTGCCGGTTCTGCAGAAGGACATCGTGCTGGTTCAAGACTGCTCGGCCAGTATCAGTGCGCAGCGCCTGGAATTCTGTAAAATTGGATTGCTCTGCTGTCTGGCGCAGCTTCAACCCGGAGACCGCTTCAACGTCATCAGCTTCCGAGATGCTGTGGAGATGTGCTTCGAAGACTGGGCGGAAAACGAGTCGTCGCAGGTTATGCGGGCGCGCGATTTTGCGGGAAGCATGGTCAGCCAGGGCGCAACTGACATCTTTGCTTCCTTGCGCCGTCTGCTGGAACTTAAACGGACCCCCGGGCGGCCTGTTATCGCCTTCGTCATCACCGACGGACGGCCCACGGTCGGCTTGACGCACAGTTCGAACATTATCGGGGAATTCAGCAAACTGAATGAAGGCAGTCTTTCCGTCTTTACCATGGGGACCGTTCAAACCGCCAATGCTTATCTTCTCGATTTGCTTGGCTACTGTAATCGCGGCGCGGGATGGGTCAACACGCGGGGCCGCTGGAATATCCCCGACTTAATGCAGAGCATCATGCAGGCGGTCGGCCGTCCAGTGGTCACTGACCTGCGATTCAGGTTTGCCGCCGGATCAAACTGTGAAGTCTATCCGGTATTGACAGAGAATCTTTATCTCGATCGGCCATTGGCGTTGTATGGCCGTTATCTGACCACGACAACCAATGTCGTTTTTCAGGCCGTGGGACAAGGGGCGGACACCAGGTGCGACATGGTGTTCGATTTGAGTCTGGAGCGGCCCGCCTCCCAAAGCGGGCCGGAACTGCGCACTGCGTGGGCTCGGCAAAAGATTTATCATTTGATTGGGCAGTACGCGCGACGTGCCAACCCGGCCACATTGGAGGAGCTGATCAGGACCGCGAGGCGCTACGGAATTGATGTTCCCTATCGTGCTCAGTTGGAAATTCAGCCCAGAGCCACGGTTGGGCCGTGAAGGATCTCGCGTTTGGGCGCGTATTTTGCGTCAGAAACGGTGAGCATCCGCCTTGTGGATCAGACGCACCCGGGAGAAAATCGCGGAATCCTGGATGACCGCAGATTCACTTTGCCGCAAGCAGACGGTTGATAGCAGCGGCGGCGCGGCGGCCCTGACCCATGGCCAGAATGACCGTGGCCGAACCAAGGACAATGTCACCGCCAGCGTATACCCGTTCCATCGAGGTCTGGCCGTTTTCGTCAACGACAATGTTGCCCCACCGATTGGTTTTAATCTCAGGAGTGGTCTGGCCGATAAGGGGGTTGGAATCATTGCCGATGGCCACGATGACGGCGTCCACCTCCATGGTGAATTCGCTGTTCGGGATGGGGACCGGTCGCGGCCGGTCGGATTCGTCGGGCGCCCCGAGTTCATAACGCAAACATTCAATGGCTCGCACGCGTCCCTGCGCGTCGCCAAGAATGCGTTTCGCGTTTTGCAGCACGTGGAAGATAACGCCCTCTTCTTTGGCGTGTCGAACCTCCTCAACGCGTGCCGGCATTTCTGCTTCAGTGCGACGGTAAATGAGGTGCACTTCCTTTGCGCCGAGCCGCAGAGCTGTACGCGCAGCATCCATCGCGACATTGCCGCCGCCAAGCACGGCGGTCTTGCGGCACGAAATGATGGGGGTGTCGGCGCTCTCGCGGTCGTACGCGCGCATGAGGTTTACGCGCGTCAGAAATTCATTGGCTGAATAAACCCCGACCAGGTTTTCGCCTTCGATGTTCATGAATTTGGGTAGGCCGGCGCCCGACCCGATGAAAATCGCCTCAAAGCCATCTTTCTCGAAAAGGTCTTTTAACCGCCTGGTTCGGCCCACCACGAAGTTGGTGCGCATTTCTACCCCCATAGCCTTGAGAATGGCGATTTCTTCCTCAACAATGCGTTTGGGGAGCCGGAACTCAGGAATGCCGTACATCATCACGCCGCCAGGTTTATGCAGCGCCTCAAAAATTGTCACGGCATGTCCTTCGCGCCGCACATCAGCCGCGCAGGTAATTCCTGCCGGTCCACTGCCGATAATGGCCACTTTTTTCCCGGTGGAGGGCTTGATCGGTGGAATGGCCGCCCGCCGGTCGGCACGTTCCCAGTCAGCCACAAAGCGTTCGATCCTTCCAATAGACACGGCCTGATCGACGCTTTTGAGAGCTTTGCGGACTGTGCAGTTGAGTTGACACTGCACCTCCTGGGGACAGACGCGCCCGCAGACTGCCGGTAGCAAGCTGTTAGCCTTGATAATGTCTATGGCCCTTTGAAAATCGCCTTCGACCGCGGCCTGGATAAAAGCGGGAATGTTTATCCGCACCGGGCAGCCTTCGATACACGGGGCATTCTTGCATTGCAGGCAACGAAGCGACTCAAGGCGGACCTGTTCCGGGGTATATCCCAGCGCTACCTCGTTCATATTGTGGATACGTGTGGCCGGATCCTGGCAGGGCATTTCCTGGGGAGGGATTGCCAGACGTTCTCTTGGTTGCAGGGTGTTTTTGCGCGCCAGCAGGTCGGCAAGGAGCTGACGTGCCTCGGCATTGGAGTTCGAGTGGTGGTAAGCGTTCATACCAGATTTTACGTCCGAGATGTGGCGGGGTTGCATAACATGTCGGAAACTACGGTGACAAGACTAGGAAGCAGCTTGATATCGCAAAATCTGGATTCACAGTCCACCAGCCGGTATTCTGACCCGTTACAATTCGTTAGTTGGAGCTTCATTCTTTTTGCCGGGCTTCGATCTCAATTTCCAAATGACATTTTTCGTGCTTTTCGTCTTCTTGCTGCTTGTACGCTGACAGCCTTTTGATCATGTTGTCGAAGTCCACCAGGTGTCCGTCGAACTCAGGGCCGTCGACGCACACAAATTTCGTTTGTCCGCCGACCGTGACACGGCAGCCGCCGCACATTCCGGTGCCGTCCACCATGATCGTGTTGAGTGACACAACGGTCGGTATCTTGAATGGGCGCGTGGTTTCTGCGCAATACTTCATCATGATTGGCGGGCCAATGGCCACTGCCAGGTCGGGTGGCGGATTGCGCCGGCAGATTTCTCCAAGCGGTTCGGTGACCAGCGCTTTGCGGCCATAGGATCCGTCATCTGTGCAAACGATAAATTCATCGGCCAAAACGCGCATCTGCTCTTCGAGGATCAAAAGTCGGCGTGTGCGCGCCCCAATTATCACAATAAGGTGATTTCCGGAAGCTTTCATGGCGCTGGCGATGGGGTAGAGGGGGGCCACGCCTATGCCTCCGCCTACGGCCACGACGGTTCCGAAGCGGGCGATGTGAGTTGAGCGCCCCAGCGGTCCGACCAGGTTTTCGATCCGGTCGCCGACGTTCAAGCGTGCCAGGCGATGCGTGGTTTTCCCGACGGTCTGAAAGATGACGGTTATCGAACCCTCAGCAGGATTGGCGTCGGCGATCGTAAGAGGGATGCGTTCGCCGAACTCGCTGTCGAGCTGGAGGATGACAAACTGGCCGGGTTTGCGTTCTTCGGCGATGAGGGGAGCCGCGATACGCATCATAAAGACTTCGTCTGCCAACTGTTGTTTAAAGAGGACTTCGTTCATGCGAGTGCGAAATGAGAGCATATCGGCGTTTGCTTGTCAAACGCTGTTACAGAGATATAGGCTTAGAACAAATGAGCTGGGCAGACCGGGTGGGGAGAGAAGACAGGGGTTGGGTCTGCTCGAAGAGTGGCGAGGAGCGCGGGTTGGCGCCAGGGTGACAGGGAACTTGAGAGGACAAAAGCCGGGGAGGAGGTTGCGGTGAGCATGGAAGCAGAAGTTTCGCGGGTGATAGTTTCCGGGTTTGCCGGCAAACTGGAAAGGTGTTTAGACGTTGACGTGGCCATTGTGGGGGCCGGACCGGCGGGTCTGGTTTGCGGTTATCGCCTTGTCCAGGCGGGATTCGGGGTTGCGATTTTCGAGCGCAAGCTGGCTCCGGGTGGTGGTATTTGGGGGGGGGCCATGTTGAACAACGAGATAGTGGTGCAGGCCGAGCTGGCCGGGTTTCTGGAGGAATTCGGGATTCGCCATGCGGCTGTTGCGGGCGGATTATTACGGGCTGACGCCGTGGAAACAGCGGCGGCCTTGATCTATCGAGCCGTCCATGCCGGCGTTGTTCTTTTCAATGCTGTGACGGTGGAGGACGTGGTGTTCAAGGAAGGGCGCGTAGGCGGCGTCGTGGTGAACTGGACGCCGGTTTTAACGCAGGGTCTGCACGTGGACCCGTTAATGGTGGTGGCCAAGGCGGTGTTAGACGGGACGGGGCATGATGCGGGACTGACCGATAAGGTTGCCGGGAAGGCGGGCATCAAGCTGAACACGCCCACCGGCGGCGTGGTGGGCGAAAAGCCGCTGTGGACGGCCGAAGGGGAACGGGCTACGGTGGCCAACACGCGGGAGGTGTATCCCGGGTTGTTTGTGGCGGGAATGGCGGCAAACGCCGTTTACGGGGGAGCCCGCATGGGACCGATTTTCGGTGGTATGTTTCGGTCAGGCGAGCGCGCTGCGGAACTGATCAAATCCGCGCTGCGTAAGCAGGGGCCGGCGGACCAATCCGCTGTTGGTGCCATTCGTTAAAAATTTAACGCTTTTTCGTTGACGAGTCGGATGCCGTTTGTCTAAGGTGCGCGCATGCTCAGGACCAAACTATTCAAAGGTTTTGCGCTGATTGTGGTGATTTTCAGCGTGCTGTCCGGCTACATGGGCATCTGGACCGTCAAGCGGCGGATTATCGAAGAGGTGCAGACCAGAGTGCGTCTGGACCTGGGCAGTGCCTGGGCGATTTACAACGGCAAGCTCCGTGAAATTGAAGTTGTACTGCGGCTGGCGGCGTTAAAAGAAGCCGTGGTAAACATGTGTCAGGAGCGTGATTGGTCGAATCTCGAAGTGCGTAACCGCCTGGAGCGAATCCGCGTAAATTTCGAATTGGATTTCTTGGATGTAGTGGCGCCGGACGGGCGGGTAGTGGTGCGCACCGCCGCTCCCTATGTCACCGGCGACTTCAAGACGGCCGATCCGCTGGTGACGGCTGCTCTGCACGGTGATGTGCAGGTTGGCATGCAGGTATTGTCGCGCATGGAGCTTGAGCACGAGGCTGACGGACTGGCAGAGAGAGCTTTTCTGGAACTGGAGGAAACCCCGCATGCCCGCAAGTCCGAGCGGAAAGTCGAAAACAGGGGCATGGTGATGGCCGGAGCGGCTCCAGTGCGCGAGGGCGGGCAAGTGTTGGGAGTTATTTACGGCGGCTTGCTGGTGAACCGCAACCACGAGCTCGTTGACCGGATTTGCGACACGATCTTCAGAAACGAAACCTACCAGAACCTTCCGGTGGGCACGGCTACCATTTTTCTGGGCGACTGCCGAATTGCCACTACGGTGCGCTTGAAAAACGGCAATCGCGCCATCGGCACGCGGGTTTCGAAGGAAGTGGCGGATCGCGTCTTGGATAACGGCGATCCGTGGATTGGCGATGCGTTTGTGGTGCAGGATTGGTATTTGGCAGCCTATGAGCCCATCAAGGATGGATTGGGGCAGGTGATAGGCATGCTTTACGTCGGTATTCTGAAGAAGCCTTTTGAGGATTACGGCCGCAGCATTATTGTGCGCTACTTGTGGGTGTCGGTGTTTGTGCTCTTTGTAGCCCTCATGGTCGCCTTCATCATTTCCAACCGTCTGGCACTGCCTATTCATCGGTTGGTTGAGGCGTCTAACCGCCTGGCGAGCGGTGAAAGGCATGCGCCCGTGCCGGTGGATGATTCCTGCGAAGAAACGGCGCGTCTGACGCAGGCGTTCAACGCCATGGCGGCCACGCTGGTTGAACGCGAGGAGAAACTGAAGGCCTTGAATCGCAGTTACATGGAAACTTTGGGCTTCGTGTCGCACGAACTCAAAAGTCCGGTGGCGACCATTACCAACTACATTTACCTCCTGCGCGAGCAACGGCTTGGTCCGCTGAACGAGAAGCAGCTCAAGGCAGTGCGCACCGTAGAGATGAACAGTCACCGCCTGGTAGAGATGGTGCGTCACTACCTCAACCTGGCGCGCATCGAAAACGGCGAATTCACGCCTGTGCGGACGCGCGTGGATGTCCTGACGGACGTCTTGGAACCGCTGCTGGAGAGCATCGCGCCGGAGATCGAGGCGCGGCGCATGCGAGTGGCGAATCTGGTGTCACCTGACGTTGTACTGAATGCGGACCTCAATATGGTCAGGGAAGTTTTTGAAAACCTGGTCAGCAATGCGGTGAAGTACGGACGGGACGGAGGGCAGATTGTTCTGGCAGCCGTTCGGGAAGGAGACTTCGTCAAGTTTTCTGTGAAAAACGAGGGGCCTGGCATTCCACCCGACAAGTTGGGCTCACTGTTTCAGAAATTCAGCCGTCTTGAGACCACGGAGGCTAGTCGTCGTCAGAAGGGCACTGGGCTTGGGCTCTTTATCACCAAGAATATTGTTGATGCTCATGGTGGGAAAATTACAGTAGCTTCCGAGCCTGGGGGATGGACGGAGTTCGTATTTTCCTTGCCGGCCTATGACGCAGGCGGCGTGTCGCCCAGCGCTGGCAGCCAGACCTGACAGGTCAGGCCGCGGCGTCCTGGCATTGTTGGCGAGGGAATAGTTCTGGCCTGGTCTGCAAAGGGCCGGTTTTTCGCCGGCCGTGAACGTGTGGAGAAAATATGACAAAACCGTTCGAGGAACTGAATCGGATGCGACGCAAGGCGATCTATCGCCTGTTTGAAACGAAGTTCAAAGCCCGGCTACGGATTACTGTGGGCTCGGCCACGTGTGAAAATGCTGCAGGCGCTGATGGGGTGTTTGCCTGTTTTCAGGAGCTGATTGCCAGAGACGGTCTGCAGGACGTGGCCCTCAGCAGGGTGGGATGCGCCGGCAAGTGTGACATGGAGCCGGTGGTCACCGTTATTGGCCGGAACGAGATTCCGAGAAAGTACATCCGGATGAACCCCGAGCGCGCGAAGCGTGTGTATGAATCCCACGTGCTCCGGGGGGTGCCGGCTGAGGAATACACCCTGGGGGCGGCGGTCGGCAAGAAGGCTTCGCAGCGCATCGTCAGTCTGTGCGGCGCCGGTCCGTGTTTGCGGCGCGGAGGTTTGCAGGTGGAGGCAGCCTTTCTGGACGAAATCCGGAAAGCGGGGTTGGCTGACGAAGTGGCCGTCACACGTTCAGCCTGTCAGGGGCTGTGCGAGCACGGTCCGGTGGCGTTTGTGTATCCGGACGGCGTTACGTACCAAGAGCTTACTCCCACCAAAGTGGCGGAAATCGTACGCCGGCATTTTATAGAACAGAAGCCGGTGGCGGAATATGCGTGGGAAGGCGAGCAGATTGCCAACCGTTTTTTCCCGATTTTCGGCGATGTGCAGTTCTTCGGGCAGCAGTTGCGGTTGACGTTGCGCAACTGCGGGGTGATTGATCCGGAGAGTTTGGACGAGTATCTGGCGGTGCGAGGCTACGAGGCGGCCGCGTTGGTGCTCCAGAATATGCAGCCCGAGGAGGTGGTGGCCTGGATAAAGCGGTCCGGGTTACGGGGCCGCGGGGGTGGGGGCTTCCCGACGGGTTTGAAATGGGAGCTGACGGCCCGCCAAAAGAGCGACGAGAAATTCATCATTTGTAACGCAGATGAAGGCGATCCGGGCGCTTTTATGGACCGGAGCACAATTGAAGGCGATCCGCATACGATTGTCGAGGGGATGTTGATCGGCGGCTATGCCATTGGAGCGCGCCAGGGTTACGTGTACATCCGCGCCGAGTACCCGCTAGCAATCCGGCGGATTGAAAAGGCGATTGCCGATGCCCGTGCGGCCGGCCTTCTCGGGGAAAACATTTTGGGTTCAGGCTGGGGGTTCGAGATCGAGACGCGGCTGGGGGCCGGCGCTTTCGTTTGTGGAGAGGAAACGGCTTTGATCAATTCTATCGAAGGCAAGCGCGGAACGCCGCGGCCGCGGCCGCCTTATCCGGCGGTTTGCGGTTTGTGGGGCAAACCTACCTGCATCAACAACGTCGAAACGTTTGCGAATGTTCCCGTAGTGATTCTGGACGGTCCCGAATGGTTCAGCTCGATCGGCACGGAAAAGAGCAAAGGTACGAAGGTCTTTGCGTTGGCGGGCGACGTAGTCAACACCGGTTTGATCGAAGTACCGATGGGAACGACGTTACGCGAGGTGGTCTTCGGAGTGGGAGGGGGCATTCGCGACGGGAAGCGCTTCAAGGCTGTGCAAACTGGCGGACCGGCTGGCGGCTGTATTCCAGAGGCGGCTTTGGATACGCCGGTGGACTACGAATCGCTGACGCAGGCGGGCAGCATTATGGGCAGCGGCGGCATGATTGTCATGAATGAGGACGCCTGTATGGTGGATGTAGCCCGCTATTTTCTCGAGTTTACGCAGGACGAATCCTGCGGAAAATGCACCCCCTGCCGGGAAGGAACCAAGCGGATGCTGGAGATTCTGAACAGGATCACAACGGGACGCGGTGAAGAGGGCGACGTGGAAAAGCTGTTGCGCCTGGCGGACACCGTGAAAAGAACATCGCTCTGCGGTCTTGGCCAGGCGGCGCCTAATCCTGTGTTGAGCACGATCAAGCACTTTCGCGATGAGTATGATGCCCATATCAGGGAAAAACGGTGCCCGGCTAAACGCTGTCGCCGACTCATCACCTACTACATCGATCCGGAGAAATGCATCGGCTGTGGGGCATGTCAGCGCAAGTGTCCGGTGCCGTGCATTTTTGGAGAGCCAAAGAAACTGCATGCGATCGATCAGACACGCTGCATACGCTGTGGACAGTGTTTTGATGCGTGTAAATTTGACGCTGTGAAGCGGAGGTAGTAACACCGTGGAAAAGGGCAAAGTCAGGCTGACGATTGACGGACGGGAGACGGTGGCCACGGAGGGCATGACGATCATGCAGGCGGCCGACGCCATGGGCATTCGGATCCCGCGTTTGTGCTATCATCCCCAGTTAAGCCTTCTCGGAGCTTGCCGCATCTGTATTGTCGAGGTGGAAGGCCAAAGGAATCCCGTGGCATCCTGCGCCTTTCCCGTGGCCGAAGGGCTGAAGGTGCGCACATCTTCACCGCTTCTGCGGCGTGTGCGGCGGGACATAGTTGAGCTTCTGCTGGATAACCATCCACAGGATTGTCAAACCTGCGAACGCGACGGGAATTGTGAACTGCAGAAGCTGGCTTACAGCCTCGGCGTTCGGGAACGTCTTTTTGCGGGCGAGCGGAAACGTTTTCCGGTTGACAGCTCGTCGCCGGCGGTGATCCGTAATCCGGAGAAGTGCATTCTTTGCGGGCGCTGTGTGCGCGTGTGTGAAGAGGTGCAGGGGGTCAGCAATCTGAGCCAGCAGTATCGGGGGTTCACTTGTTTTGTTGCTCCCGCGCATAATGCCCCAATGGCGGAATCGGTATGCATCCAATGCGGCCAATGCATCAACGTTTGCCCGACGGCGGCCTTTGTGGAGCACAGCCACACGGACGAAGTTTTAGAGGCGTTGGCTGATCCGAACAGATACGTGGTCATACAGGCTGCACCGTCGATCAGAGCGACGGTGGGCGAGGGGTTCGGATACAAGCCCGGGACACCGGTGACCGGCAAGATGGTTACCGCCTGCCGGTTGATGGGTTTTAAAAAGGTTTTCGACACGAATTTCGGCGCGGATTTGACGATTATCGAGGAGTCGGCAGAGTTTCTGCGGCGACTCGAGACGGGTGAACGGCTGCCGCTGATTACTTCCTGCTCGCCGGGCTGGATCAATTTCATGGAACATTTTTACCCGGAACTCATCCCGCATGCTTCCACCTGCAAGTCGCCGATGAGCATGCTTTCCACGCTGATCAAAACTTACTTTGCGCAGAAAGCCGGGATTGACCCCCAACGCATTTACGTAGTGGCGGTAATGCCGTGCACCGCAAAAAAATACGAGGCTCGCCGCCCAGAGCATCAGGCGCCGTGGGGCAGTCCGTATACCGACGCAGTGTTGACGACGCGAGAATTCATCTGGCTCGCGAAATGCCTGGGCGTTGATTTTCAAAACTTGCCGGATGGCGAGTTCGATTCACCCATGGGCGTGGCCTCGGGGGCGGGTGACATATTCGGCGCCACGGGCGGTGTCATGGAGGCGGCGCTGCGGACTGCTTATGAAAAGCTGACCGGGAAGGCGTGTCCGACCTTGGATTTTGAGCAGGTACGCGGCGTAAAAGGGGTGAAAGAAGCTTCGCTCCAAATCGGCGAGGGGCGTATTAATGTGGGCGTTGCCAACGGCCTGAGCAACGCCAAACGTCTTTTGGACGCCATCGTTGCCAAATCGAAACAGTTCCATATTGTCGAGATCATGGCTTGCCCGGGCGGCTGTGTGGGCGGCGGCGGGCAGCCGTATCCGCCAGAAGGCGAATATGTGCTCGATTCGGCCCTGATACGCGCGCGGGCCAAGGCGTTGTACACGATTGACGCTGCCAAAAAACTGCGAAAGTCGCATGAAAATCCTGAGATTCAGCAGCTTTACAGAGAATTTCTAGGCGAGCCGAACGGACCGCGATCACACGAACTGCTGCATACGAAATACAGTGCCAAGCTACCGAGGGGAGTAAAATGAAAGCGCCTGTGGAACGTTTGCCGGAAGATATAGTGGAATATATCCGCCAGTGTTGTGCCCGACGGCATGGCGAAAGCTATCTGATAGCGGTGCTGCAAAAAATTCAAAACCGTTTCGGCTACCTAGCTCCGGAGTGGATGAACCAGGTGTCGGAATTGATGCAGATTCCGGCGGCGCGCGTGACCGGCGTGGCTACTTTCTATCATTTTTTCAGCTTCAAACCCAAAGGGCAGCATCGTCTGACCATTTGCATGGGAACAGCGTGTTTCGTGCGCGGGGCCGGCAAGGTCTTGGATCGGTTGAAGGAACTTCTGAAAGTGGAAGAGGGGGAGACCACGAAAGACGGCCGGTTTTCGCTGGAATGTGCGCGTTGTCTGGGAGCCTGCGCACTGGCGCCGGTTCTCGTGGTTGACGAGAAAGTCTACGGTAACGTGACGCCTGACAGCGTGCCGAAAATCCTCGGTCAGTACGGCTGGAACGAGAAAAAGTGAGGCACGCTCGCGATCTGGCCGCGGCGGAGGTGAGCATGGGTGGGGCAAAACGAATCTTGATTGTGGATGATGACGAAAGTTTTGCGGAGTCCAATCGGGATTTGTTAGAAGCTTATGGCTGCGAGGTTGTTACGGCGAAAAACGGAACGGATGGACTGGCGCTGGCTAAGCAGATTCGTCCGGACCTCATGATTCTGGACGTCATGATGACGACGGAGACTGAAGGTTTCGAAGTTGCCAGAAAAAATCCCCGAAGCGCCTGAGCTCAAAAATATGGCCGTACTGCTGGCGACGGGCAGGGCCCAGGCACTGCATTTATCCGTCTCACTGCAGCCGGACAAGACTTGGTTGCCGGTTGATCGCGTGCTCGAAAAGCCAATCCCTCTGGAACAACTCATTCGTGAAATTCAGCGGCTTGTTCACGAAAGAGGTCGAAAGCCGCGGACAGGAGAACAGCGAAGTCCTCTTCCCTGACGTTCCGCAATGTTCTGCACGAGCGCAGCGGGAAGGAACGTTGCTCTCCGGCTGATTCGAAAAGGCGGAATCGGGCTCTGCATTGACGCGCAGTGTTCCGCCCGATGCCGCCAGTTTTGCAGCACAGCGTCGTGCTCAGGCAATGCGCACGAGGGTATAAGCGCGTTGGCGGTACTGGGCCATGGCAGTATAACCGCATTCGCGGGCCAATCGGACGGCTTGGTCAAAGGCAAAGCCCACGTGCTCGGGCTCATGCGCATCAGACCCGAAACAAATCGGAATTTCTCGCTCTCGCGCCAGTTCAAGCAAGAAGGGAGTGGGATAGATCTCTCCAACCGGCTTGCGAAGTCCTGCGGTACTGATTTCCAGCGCCATTCCAGACTCGGCGACGCGGTCCAAAATAGGTTTGGCCATCTCGATGACCTGTTTGTCTTTTGGGCGATGGCCGAACTTCTTGGGTAAATCCAGGTGCGCTACAACATCGAACAATCGGGTAGCGGCCATCTCCCCGACCAGGCGGAAATATTCCTGCCACACTCCGACGACATCAACCGATTTCCAGATGTGCAGGTTGCGCGGGTCATCAAATCCCCAGTCGCGCAAATAGTGAACAGAACCCAAGACCAGATCAAAGCCCTGGCGCGGCAGCCATTCTGCGAGGAATCTCAGACCGGACGGGTAATAGTCAGCCTCAACGCCCCATAAAACGCGGGAAGCAGTAGTGGCGGCAGACTCAGACACCCACCGTTGATAGTTTGGGAACTCGTCCAAGACCATCCGGTTGTCAGGATCATACCCGTCGGGAGCTGGAGCGTGGTCGGTGAAACAGATCTCTTCCAGCCCGCGCTCGCGCGCTGCTTCCACGTAGTCGGCGGTGGTGCCGGTGGCATGTTTGCATAGAACCGTGTGCAAATGATAATCGTGCATGGCGAGTCGTTAACAGTGGTTAGGGAACTGGAGTTCGGAAACTGGCTTGTGTCTTTCGCTGCGCTTCCTCCGGAAAACGCTCTTCCCAGAGATGAGCATCAAAAGGGGCTCTGCGACTCGGGCAGTTCGGGCGATGACAAAGCCGACAGGTGCTGAAGTCCACCGCCGCCGGATAGAAGATGCCGGAAATAGATTTGTTGGGAATCATCAGGCAGGTTTCCGTCAAAACGACGCCGATCCTTCGAGGACCATCCCCGAGGAGATGAAACAGAAGTTTTTGCTGTTCGATGGGCCACACATTACGGTCGCCTGATCCCGGATGCATGGAGGTAATTTTAGGCAGGGCGTATGCCTCGCGCAGGTAGTCGCTGAGGAAGCGCAGGGCGGCGGCCAGCGCCAGCTCTTTTATGGTGTCGCGACAAAACTGCTCGAAGACGTCGCCGGATACGAGCGGCAGGGCGTCAATTTCGGTCCCGCAGGTGGTAACGAACGGGAACACCCGTTCGACGGCTTCCAAGTTTGAGCACAACACGCGGCTCGTGAAAGTGACACCGTCAATGGTCACAGTCTGACTGTCGCGGCGCTCGATGAAGCTCTCCCTGAACACCGCTTTTGGTCTGGCGACTGCAGCGGCTTTGGCAACAGTGAGGCGCACATCATCCGCCCACTCCTCGGATGCCTTCATACGGAGACGGGCAAAAACTTCCGTCTCGTCACAGGAAAACGGAATCGAGTTCAGAATTCTCATGACTGCGGCGCATTGTGACGCAGGGATCCGTTCAGATAAAGAACAAAAGAAGGCTAACCGTAAACAGCAGCTTGCGTATTCGGGCAGAATGCTTGCCGAGGCCGGGTGCTTTAAGGGGAGGCTCTGTGTGCCGGATTTTGCGTCTAAGCCGGGATTTTTACGTTTGAGAAATGACATGGTTGGATAACGTGTTGGAGTTTGCGAACAGATCCCGACCAACGTCAGACTTCAAAGTTTGGGAACCCGCCCGGATGAGCAATACGTTGCGAGGCGTTGTTGGGGCGCTTGCGCTTTATTTCAGCAGAATGACCAGCAACAGAATGGTTTGCATCAGCGCCGCGATTCCATTCGTCAACCAAATCGCAACTCGGTTGAATCTAACGCCGTATAGCGTCCAAAAGATAAAAATCGCGAGGAATCCCGTCACATAGAAGGGTGACAAAGTTGATGGCCTGTTTGTGGAGTATTCCGCATAGACCTGTGCTGCTATTGTCGTAGACGCAAGAAAGCCGAACACAGTGCCCGCGACCTCAAACTGCCTTTCCGGAATACGCGACAAGTTCATGTTGTTCCTTCCCGACGTTCTCCCGCCCCTGCGGTGGGGAGAATGTTACTACACCTCTGCGACAGCATCCGCACTTATCGTCGCCCCCACTTTTATCCTTGTAGTCACGTTCTCCTTTGAGCGAAGCGAGAGGGAACGTGGTTCTCCGGACAATCCCCAGCGGTTTGAGAAGTGACCACTTTTTTTCTATATATTAAACAGGCCATTTCCTCAAACGCAAAACCTGAAATAAACCCAGATTCTGCGTTTGAGAATTGGCAGATATTTGTATCGTGCTGCGCGCAAACAAGTTGAAATGCAATGCGGTTGCCCATCTTTTGCACCAAAATGTGAAAGCGACATCTGAAGAGAAAAGCAGCCAATCCTCAAACCCTTCGGGATTGTCGAAAACAGGCAATCTGCTGCGTTGCGGGAGGTTCGGAGCATGGGCATACACCGGCACCTCCCGCGCCTTGCATCTTGCCTGTTTTGGCCAATCGCAAAATCTGGGATAAAAGGTGTCGCCGGCTCGGCGGGCAATCCGACTTGGTACGGTGAGGCCTCCGGGCGAGCCGGATACGCCCCGCATCTGCCGCCCCGGGGTCAATCGCAAAATCTGGGATTACAAAATCCACGTTAACGTTTCGGCTGTTCGGCGTTTCGTCGCGCATGCCGGGCATTCGGGTGAGCAGGAAACAGCAAATCCGGGAGATGGCCGGCTCACAACCAGCCCTGTTCACGGTACCAGCGGGCCGTTTGACGGAGACCTTCCTCGTTTGAGAAAATGTATTGGTACCCGAGTTTTGTCCGCAGTTTGGAGGTATTGAACGCTCGGTCCTTGGTGTAAAACGCGACCCGCCGGCGATACAGGGGAGGCTCGATGCGCAAAGGACGACAAAGCCCCTCGCACAATGCCGCCGCAAGGAAGAAAGGCCAGGCGGGGAGCCTGACCACGCGGAGTTGACGGCCATAGCAATCGGCTATGATGCTGCCCATTTCTTCGAGCTCAATTGGTTCCGGATTGCCTGCGATGAAAACTTCACCCAGGGCTGCCGGGTGAGTGGCGGCCAAGATCATAATGTTCGTCAGATCTTCGACGTGAATAAGGTGATACAGGCGCTTTCCGCGGCCGAGAATAGGGAAGAATCTTCCTGCTGCCAGGCGAAACAGCTTCAGGAGCCGCCGATCGCCCGGCCCATAAATGGCACATGGGCGGAGTACGGTGTGTGGGAGTCCCGTCTCGGCTGCGAACCGACGAAACCATAGCTCTGCCTCGGCTTTGGTGACCTGGTACGGGTCTCCGGGGTCAAACGGGTAGTTCTCGTCGGCCGGCGGATTTTCGATATGGCCGTGCACGCCTACTGTTGAGATGTGAATAAATCGCTGGAAGCGCGGATTCCGCCGCGCGGCTTGCGCCAGCAGCTGGGTGCTTACGACGTGCACCCGGCGATAGGTCTCTTGAGACACTTTAGCTTCGCGGTAGGCGGCCGCAAGGTGAAAGAAGTAGTCCACATTCTCCGCTGCCTGAGCGACGGTGGCTGGATCGAACACTTGACCCCTGAACCACTGAATGGGTACGTCTTGGAGATCCTCGATGTGCGATTGGGGGCGGGCAATCGCGCGTACGCGGACTCCCAGCGCGCACAGCTTGCGGACCAGGCAGGATCCGGTAAAGCCGGTTGCGCCGGTAACTAGCACAGTGGTGCCGGCAGGCAAGTTCAAGCTGGGCATGTTCTCTTTTCCTTGAATCTCTTCCCCCCGCTTTGAACCTCGATTTTGCGACTAGACCCGGGGCGTCAGCTACGCGGCATATCAGGCTCGCCCCGAGGTCTCGCCCTGTCAACTCGCAGTGCCCGCCGAGGTGCAATCACGTTGTCCACCCGCGGCCCGATCCTCTCCAGTTGTAAGTCGGGTTCTCCCCGCGCCACAATTTTCCCTTCGTGTAGTAACGTTCTCCCCGAGCGCAGCGAAATAGGAACGTTGTCCTGCTCCTTCCCACTCCACATGCAACTCCGGATTTTGTGATTCAAGTCACATCATATTTGAACACCACGTTTCCCAATTGAGTTCAGTGCTTTTTCAAACGCCATCCGGTTGAAATCTGTCGCCGGTCAGTCAAGCTTATGCTATAAGAAATTTCTAAAAGTGAAAGCATTTCTGCATCTGCTATGAAAATTTTGTTGCTCGCGCCCCAACCTTTTTTTCAGGAACGCGGCACCCCGATTGCAGTGAATCTTCTCCTGCGAGCGCTTTCCGCGGCCGGGCATGCGCTGGACGTCGTTACTTTGCGGGAAGGGGAGAATGTAAGCTATCCAGGGGTCACGCTACACCGGGTTGGTCCAAGGGCCTGGTTCCGGGGCGTACGCCCGGGTTTCTCCGCGCGAAAAATGCTTGCGGACTGGTTCGTTTTTACCAAGGCCATGAAGCTGGCGCGGACAGGGCGTTACGACGTGGTGCATGCGGTGGAGGAAGCGATATTTGCAGCTTGGCTGCCGTGGCTGCGGAAGCTCCCGTTTGTTTACGATATGGACTCGTGCCTTTCGCGTCAAATCGGCGAAAGCCACCCGCATTTGCGGTGGCTGCGCCCAGTTTTGGAACGGTGTGAGAAGGCGGCTGTACGGCGTGCTGCAGCCGTACTCGCAGTCTGCGAGGCGCTGGCGGCCACGGCTCGGCATCACGGCGCGGGCCAAGTGACTGTCCTCAGAGATATCTCCCTGCTGGAGAATTGCGGTCAACCGGCGGATGTTAACCTGAGGGGGGCGACGCCACCCGGCGCATTTCTTTTCCTCTATATAGGGAATCTAGAACCCTATCAGGGTATTGATCTGCTGCTTGCAAGCTTTGCCCTTGTCAACAAGACCGCTCCGGGATCCGTGGCCCTGGCAATCGTCGGAGGTACACCCGCGACGATTGCCGCTTACCGTCGCAAGGCGGCAGCGTTGGGCATAACAGCTAACACAACTTTCTTGGGGCCCAAGCCGGTCGCCATGCTGAAAGGGCTTCTGGATCAAGCTGACGCAGTAGTTTCCCCGCGCGTGCAAGGCAACAATACACCCATGAAGATTTATTCTTACCTTGACGCCGGGAAACCGATTGTGGCCACGGCTATTTCCAGTCACACCGAGGTGCTTGACGAGGCAGTGGCGGTCTTGGCGCCACCCGAACCTGCGGCGTTTGCTGATGCCATGCGCCGCGTAACGGCCGACCCAGATTTGCGCCGTCGCATTGCAGCCAACGCGCGGGCTCTGGCAGCGCGGAGGTATCATTTTGCGGCATACCAGGAAACGGTATGGCAGTTTTACCGGGATTTGGAACAACGCTTGAAAGCACGGCGGTTGTCGGCGACGACATGAATACGGTCATAAGACCGATGGCGGATGTGGAGACGGCTTCGGACGAATACGCAGCGCGGTTTGCCGGTCCGACCGGAGCCTGGATGTTGGCGGTGCAGGAACGGATCATTCTGGAACGGTTGCGCGCACTGCCTCGGCCCACGGTGCTCGACGTCGGGGGCGGGCACGGCCAGTTGGCTATTCCGCTGGCGCGGGCGGGTTGGGAGGTCACCGTAATCGGCAGCGCGCAAGCCTGCGGTCGGAGAATTGAACGTCTGGTGCAAGCGGGGCAATGCCGCTTTGTGATCGGTGATTTGCTGAAGATGCCGTTTTCGGACGGGTCATTTGATGTAGTAATATGCATTCGCCTGCTGCCGCACTGCGAAGAGTGGAGGGCTTTGATCGGGGAACTCTGCCGTGTAGCGCGGCGGGCCGTCATAGTTGACTATCCAACCAGCCAGAGTATGAACATTCTAGGACCGGCTTTCTTTGAAACCAAGCGTCGCCTTGAAGGAAACACGCGCGTTTGGCGCTCCTTTCGGCACGCGGAAGTCGAGAATGCGTTCCGGGAGCATGGCTATGCGGTAAGCTTCCGCATTGGACAGTTTTTCCTGCCCATGGCCTTGCACCGGCTGCTGCGGATGCGGCGGATATCTTCGGTGTTAGAAGGTCTGGCCCGCGGGATCGGGTTAACGCGGCGCTGGGGTTCTCCGGTCATTCTGGAGGCGGTCAGGCAAGCATGACGATTTTAGCAGATACCCACGCTCATTTTTACGACGGTTACGATTTCGAATGCGCGTTGCGTTCAGCCTTGGCCAATCTTGGCGTCGTCGCTAAGGCTGAGGAGAAACCTGGTCCGGATTATGTTCTCTGCCTTGCGGAGCGCCGCGATTGTCATTTTTTTCGCCGCTTGGCCGCCGGCGAGCTGGCTCTGGGGGCGGGGATCACGGTTGCGGTTTCCGCGGAGGTGGCGCGCGTGACATTGAACGAGAACGATGCTTCTGCGCTCTGGATTTTTCCCGGGCGGCAGGTGGTAACGCGGGAGCGGCTGGAAATCCTGGCAGTGACCGTCGCGGATGATATTCCTGAAAACCAGCCCGTTGCCGCGACCGTGGAAAGCGTGCGCGCGGTGGGCGGGATCGCCGTATTGCCATGGGGTGTCGGCAAGTGGTTGTTTGGGCGCGGCCGCGTGATTGCGGAGCTATTAGAGCGGCTGCAACCGATCGACCTTCTGATCGGTGATTCCTCTATGCGGCCGGTTGGCTGGCCGGAGCCGCTGCTCATGCGCTACGCGCGTTCTCTCGGGTTTCGTGTTGTGGCCGGATCCGATCCGCTGCCGTTCCGTGGCGAGGAGCGCCTCATCGGACGCTACGGAGTGGCCGGACCGGGGGTTTTGGATCCTCGTGCTCCGCTGGCTTCGTTCCGCCGGTGGCTTGCCGCTGGAGACGGCGGTGAGTTCAGAATTTTTGGCAAGCGCTGCTCGATAGTTGACGTGTTCATCCGTTTGCTAAAGGCATGGCGCGCGCAGCGCTCTGCCATGACAATGTTCTGCTGAACACAAGGTATGGCGGGGCTGTCTGCGCTTGTCGCACAGTGCCGGCGGCTGGTTTACCGCTCGAGACCGAGGTGCGCTGCGCTGCAGCGCACCTTCACAATCAGATTCGCAGAACGTGGTTCATACGCACGGGTGACGAAACGATGGTAGAAGCGCCGGGACTCGAACCCGGGACCCGCTGATTAAGAGTCAGCTGCTCTACCAACTGAGCTACGCTTCCGTTCTTTTTTTCTTCCGCGCTGCGTGGTGACGAAGGAAAAAAAGAATGGAGCGAGCGAAGGGATTTGAACCCTCGACAGCCACCTTGGCAAGGTGGAGCTCTACCACTGAGCTACGCTCGCCCGATTAAGCCACCGGTAATTTAGCGTATGGCCGGCATGGAGGGCAACCATTTTTTTGCTGTGTTGTCAAAACTCTTTAGAAAAGTCCCCTTTCTTGACTCTTTAGAAATGTCCCCTTCTCTTCGTCGGGAGGAGGGCCCCGGAGGCGTAGCTGGAGGGGCCCTCCTCCCGCCCGCCGCGGCGCCCTGGCCCGCCGCGAGAAATCCCCTTCGCCACGGATGATCGGCTGGCGGTATCCACCGGCGGCGCGGTCGATCCTGCACGGGCGGCGGAGTC
>Ga0129299_1000503_pt1 | contig 24653 bp, 21 predicted proteins | sample ConPoolayeCmetaG_FD_94477 | JGI IMG/M metagenome (GOLD analysis project Ga0129299, IMG submission 94477) | Hot spring microbial mat communities from California, USA to study Microbial Dark Matter (Phase II) - Cone Pool mat layer C metaG ...
GGTGGGGGTGACGAAACAGGCGCAGCATTGGGAGAAATTCTCCAGCCGGAAGACCGACGTGATACAGTGGCCGAAATGCAGGCAAGTCCTGCAACGGACAGTGATATCACGCAGACCATCGCATTGGACGCCGCGGCGCTGGGTGAAGAAGGCGCAGCCGGCAACGAGAACTTTCCGGACGTCGCAAAAGCGGGCCTGAGCGGCGAAGAGATCAGCCAAAGAATGGAAAGCCTGTTTGGCGAGGAGCAGGCGGCAAAGGTTGTACCGAAAGAGAAGGCGGCGAACACGGAGGGCTCGGCGGCAACGGTTGTGCCGCTTCCCCCCAAAACGTCCTCACCGTCGCCGGCGGCAAAGACTGCCGACAAAGTCACGGGAAGCGATATTTCCCGGCGGCTCGATGAGATGTTTGGCCCGGCGACGGGTGTCGAAGAAGATGAGGTTGCCCCAGCAGGAGAAGCAAACCTGGAGGGACCGGTGTTTGCTATCCCTGAGACGGAAGACGCGGGTGGAGAGCAGGAGCGTGATCTGGAGGACAAAACCGGAATCGATTTCATGGCGGAAGCGCCCACACGGATTATTGACCGTCAGGATCTCATGGCAGCAGTTGAAGCCGCTGAGAAGCAACAGAAGGCCGAGGAAGAGAAAAATGGGTCGGTTGCGGCAAAAGCCGAAATACCTTCTGATGCAATGGTGGGGGGAGTTTTCTCCGACGAAACGCTTGATATGGTGACGGATGAGGGTGATTTCCCGGCAGCGGTCGAACGTACCGGTACCGAGATAACCGGCGAAGACATATCCGGCCGTATTGACGAAATGCTTGGCGAACGTGAAGGGCTGAAACCGGCATCTATCCCGGCGATACCGCCGCCGCCGACAGAGAAAACCGCGGAACCGGCCGTTCAGAAGAAGGAAAACACGCTCCCGCCGGTACGGAACATTGAACCTCCGGCGCCGACGAAACCGGAGGCGGGTAGGCAAAAAGCGCCGCTGATTGAGGCCGCTGTTCAGAAACCGCCTGCAACAACAGATGCGGCGCCGATAGTAGTATCTGCTCACCAGGGCGGGGATAAGGGCCTTTCGGATACGGCCCAATTACGGGATATCGATGTGTCGGATTCGGTTGCTGACAAAGCTCATGAGCCGTTATTGGAGGCGCCGGTGATGTCGGGGGATGATGTCGCCGAACGGCTTGACAAGATATTCGGAGAGGGTGACACAGCGGCCGTAGATGAAATCCCCGAGGGTGATGCGGCCGGTGAAGCGGTGGGGGAATTTTATACCGTTTCGGGGGAGACGGCAGGCGAGGAAAACCGGGACGCCGAAATACTGCAACAACTTGACGTGCAGCCTGAAGATGCCGTTGTTCATCTCGATGCGGAGCCTGCCCAAGAAACCGTCGAACCACCCGCCGTACAGGCTCACGGTGAAAAAGAGACAGCCGCGGAGAAGGCGGTTGGAGAGGAAGTCGCGGACGTGGCTGATGTGGCGGAAAAATTGGGAGAGGAGATGGGCTTTAGCGAGGCGCTTGAAAGCCCGGTCGATACATCGGGACTGCAGGAAGAAAAGATCGCGATGACCGTCATGCCGGCAGAACCTGAAGCGGCAACGGAAGAAAAAGCCGCGATAGAAATGCCTGCGGCGGAAGATGCCGTGGGCGCCGCAGAAGAGGAAATCCTTTCGGAAACACGTGCGCCGGTGGAAACGCCTGAGGAGATTCCGGACGATGATACCGGTGACGAAAAAGGTGCCGGGCATGAATTTTATACCGTTTCGGGCGAACACGCCGGCGATGCGGCGCCTGACCAGGAAGTGATGGCGACAATAGAAGAGCTGGAGGTTGAATCGCTGCGGCAGGAAAGCGGAAAGGCCGGACAGTCGCCGGATAGTGAATTGGTGCGGCAACCCATATCGGAGGCGCCGGAACCTGGCGCTGACGCGGCGGAAAAGCCGCAGGTGATCGAGGAGGAAATCGGGCCTGTTGATGAAAGCGCGGATGCTGAGGCGGCCGCGATTCCGGATCATGTCCTGACGCGCACGATTGCCGATATTTATTACCAGCAGGGACAGCCGCTGGTGGCCGCCCAGATATACCGGCGTCTGCTTGAGAAGGAGCCTGAAAACAAAAAAATTCTGGCGCGGCTTAAAGAGATAGAGGCAGCTGCGGAAGCGGCGGGTCAAGCCGCGGCTTCGTCGCCTGGTCCCGCCGCGGAGACAGAGGCACAGAGAAAGGCGAAAGCGTCATATAAGAAGAGAAAGAGCGGGGTGTACCATCACCGCAGAACCATGCATGACGAGCGGCCGCTGAAAGGCGTGCGGATTAAGAAGAAGGTTAAAGAGAAACTGCGGAAACGCTTCAGGAAATCCACGTAACCGGCAGAAACAGAGGACGGGACACCCGCGTCTCTATGATAGACAGAATAACGGCAATTAAAGAGCTCGCGCGCACCAGGCGGTGTTCGCACATTTTTGTTTCAGACCCAGTCGACGTCGAATATATCAGCGGCTTCAAATCCACCAATGCATATCTGTTGATTTCTCCCCGCCGCCACCTTCTTTTTACCGATTTCCGCTACCGCACTGCTGCGCAGCGCTTCTGCCGCGGCAGAACGTGGCGGTTTGTGGAAAGCGGCGAAAACGGCTTTACAGCCATTGCCCGCTGCATTGCGCCGGGAAGCCGTGTGGGCGTACAGTCGGATTCAATGACGGTGGATCAGTTCGACTGCATGCGGAAGCTGTGCCGCAAGGCGTCCTTTATCAAATTGGGACCGGCGATTGCGCACATTTCGGCGGTCAAACTGCCGCACGAAATCGCCGCAATGCGCCGCGCGGCCCGTATCGGCGATCGGGCGCTCGCGGTGTTTCTGCGCAGGCTCAGGCCCGGCATGTCTGAGCGGGATGCGTCCCGGCTGCTCGAAGAATTGTGCAGGAAGTTTGGGTCGGAGGAGCCCGCCTTTCCCACGATCGTGCTGTTTGGCCGCCGCACGGCACTGGTGCACGGTCAGCCGTCAGACCGCGCGCTCAAACGGGGAGATCTGATCCTGTGCGATTTCGGCTGCACGGTCAACGGATTTCGCTCCGACATGACCAGGACAATGGTGATGGGGGGGGCGACGCAGCGGCAGCGGAAGATGTATGAAATTGTCTTTCAGGCACAACGTCAGGCCCGCCTGTCGGTTTGCAGCGGTAAACGTGCTGCCGGGATTGATGCGTGCGCCCGTGAATTTATCACCCAGGCAGGACTTGGCGGAGCGTTCGGGCATGCGACCGGCCATGGCGTGGGACGGAGGATACATGAAAAACCTCGCATCGCACGCCGCGATAAAACTATTTTACGCGAGCATATGGTGGTGACCATAGAGCCCGGCGTCTACCTCCCATCGTGGGGTGGTATTCGCATCGAAGATATGGTGGTGGTGGGCAAGAACGGAGCGCGGTGTCTGACGAATTTTCCGCGGCGGCTTGTTGAAATCAGGTGAAATGCGCCGGCAAAGTCCCCCGCCATGTGTCGTTCGGAATAATCCTGGAAATCTTGGCATAATCCTGAAATCGTGTTGAAAGGGGTGTGGTATGAAGCGGCTCGGGGGGAAGTTATGTATGTGCATCGTGGGAATATTCGGCGCGGTGCATGCTGAACATGCGGCCAAAATAACCATGATTGAAGGGAAGGCGTCGATTTTGCGCTCCGGCGGCGCAGACTGGATTGCCGCGCGGCCCAATATGCCGCTCAACGCGGGCGATCAGATGTATACGCGTGAAGAGAGCTTCGCGGAGATTGTTTATGCGACGGGCGCAATAACCAGGCTGAATGAAAAGACAAAAATAACCATTGTTGCGGCGTCGGAGAATGGCGTGAAGACAAGCAGCGGCGTGGGCGATGTGTGGGTAAACATGCGCAAACTGGTGACAAAGGCGGGCAGGGATTTTGAGCTGTCCACGCCCACGGCCACGGCTGCCATCCGCGGCACCGTGTTTCATACCCAGACCCATGCCGATTCATCGACGGACATTGCGGTCTATGAAGGCACGGTGGCTGTCGGCCCCGGCGAGCAGGCGAAAAAGAATGTTGAGGAACCGAAACAGCCCCGTAGCCTGGAACCGCAGGAGGTGCAGGGGCCGGAAGAAGTTCCGGGGCCGTATGAGGTGTCGCTTGAAGAATGGAAAAATATTGTCGCCGGACAGCGTATCTCAGTGCGTCGGGACGGGAAGTTCGCGCAGGAGCGGTTCGACACGCAGAAGGCGGCGCAGGCTGATGCGTTCGTGAAGAAAAACCTTGAACTCGACGCAAAGGCTGGAAAATAGAAATGGAGTGGTGGAGTGATGGAGTATTGGAGTATTGATTCTTTGGCGGGCGGCTATGCCATAGCCGCACACTCCAGGCTACGCCTGGAGTGCCAAAGGTCGCCATTGCTGCACTGACGTGCCGCCTTTCAGAATCGCGGCTCTGCCGCTCTTCTGAAAGCCACCAGCTTTGCTGGTGGATGGCTACTCAACCTATCCCCATCATAAATTTCTTATCCCATCACTCCAATACTCCATTACTCCAATTAGTACTATTTCTATTGCGGGCGTATTCCCGCTTGTTTGAAAAATAAGCGGGAACGACGCCGGCAACGTAAATAAGGGCGTTATTCACGTGTTGAAGACCGGGAATACGTCCTTATTTTATCTTTATCGCCTTGGCCAGATCTTCCTTGCTGAACGCGAATGCCTTGATGGCAATGTCTTTGTCCGCTTTCAGTTCCTTGGTTTCCTTGTCCATGTAAAACGAACGTACCAGAAGGCGGTTTATTGAAAGCCGGTTATCCTGCGACAGCAGTATCAGGCCGGTCAGTTCGCCCCCGCTGTATTTCACCTGCGCGCCGTAATCGGTGACAAACTCGATCTGTTCCGGTTCAATTGTTTTCAACGAATCGCCGTCTGCCACCGCGAACTTGGCTTCCGCGTCGACTTTACCGCGGTTAGAATAGCCTTTGCCTTCTATGTAGAGGCTTGAAAGGAAATTAAAATTGACCTCTGCGGCAAGCGTGACCTTCCCCTCGCCGGGAAACTCCTTGACAAGGTTGCAGGAATGCTTCCCCAGATGCATCGACCAGAACGAACACATCCCGGTTTTTCCTTCTTCATCGACATAATACAGCTTTTTTTCAAGCAGTCCCCTGCTGGCATACGGACCATACTGGGCGGAAACACCGGCGGCAAAAGACACCACGATCGAGCACAACACTGTAAGAGACTTCCTCACCGACATGGCGGCCTCCTTGAAAAAGGCGGTTAAAAGGTTGCCTGATAAAATATGTATTGGCTGAGATGACGGCTGAATTCCTATATAAAAGCCTGTTTTTACTCACCTGCGTCCAGAAGGCCCATCTGCGCAAGGAACCGCGGATTGTCGCGCCAGTGCGGGGTGACGCGCACGTGGCATGTGAGCGATACGGGGGCGCCGCACAATGCGGCAATGTCGCCGCGTGCCTGACGCCGGATTTTGTTTATAAGCGTCCCCCGGGCGCCGATGACAATGCCCTTCTGGCCGTCGGTCTCTACGTGAATGACCGCCTCGATCTCGTGCCTGTCCGCCAGTTCACGATATGCGGATATCTCGACACAGACCGCATGCGGCACCTCCTCGCGCGTCGATTCGATGATGCGCCTGCGGATGAATTCGGCGGCGATAAAGCGCATGTCGGCATCGGTGAGATCGTCGCCGGGGAAATACCGCGGTCCCGGCCCGATGAGCGGCAGGAGCATATCGAGCAGCGTTTTTTTCGCCGACGGATCGATGGCGGAGATGGAGATGCGGGGGCGTGATGCGAGGCGGGGGTAGCGGGAGAAAAATGTAGCGCGCCGCGCGCCGGCATCGGCGCACAGGTCGATTTTGTTGAATACGATGCATACCGGCGAAGGTATGTCGGCCGTCAGTGACGCAATCGCGTCTTCCTCGTCGCCAAGTTCCCGCGAGAGGTCGACGATATGGCAGATGACGTCCGCGCCGCCGTCGGCAAGCACGCCGGTGCTGCGCGCATACATCGACTTGTTGAGCGCATGCTTTCCGCGGTGAATCCCCGGCGTGTCGAGAAAAATCAACTGAAGGTTGTTGTCGGTATAAATGCCGCGCAGGATGGTGCGCGTGGTTTGCGGCAGCGAGGTGACAATCGAGATTGGCTCGCCAAGCACCGTGTTTACAAGCGTTGATTTACCGCTGTTGGGTCTGCCGACCAGTGCGACAAAGGCGGATTTAAATACACCTGCCTGGGCGCCTGCCGCATCGCCGGTCATGCCGTTTTTCCTCCGCTCATAATCCCGCGTCCTGTGTCCGCGGCGTCCCGGACGCCAGGGTGCTGTCGCCGGCGGACGGTTTTGTCCGGGCAATCTGAAGATTGCGGATATATGCGCGCATCATCTCCGCGGCTATAAAGCTTGAGTGTACGGTCCAGTAGGGGCCGTGGACGGTCACGACCGATACCGCAATATGCTGTGCGGGATCGGACGGGTGGCGGGCAAAGCCCACGAACCAGTCGACCCGTCCCATGCCGTCAAGTCCGACATTGCCCGTTTTTCCGCCGTATTCGAGATGTTCAAACATGCCGGAACGTTTGACGTATACAAAAGCTTTGCGGGCGGTTCCGTAACGTGCCACGCTGCGCATCATCGTGCGCAGCTGCGCGGCGACCGCGGGTCTGATGGGAACACGCCACGGCCTGGCGGCGGCCGTATACAGGCGCGCGCCGGTGGTGATATCCGTGATGCTGTCGACAAGCGTCGGCGCCGGCATCAGGCCGTTGTGCGAGATGGCGGCGGCAAGAAGCGCGCCGAAGAGGGGGGAGATGAGCGTCTGCTGGTTAAAACCCGAGGCGAGTTCCGCGAGCGCGAATGCCGAATCCTCATACACAACCCGGCATGAGTCGGCCGGAAGCTCAAAGGGGACAGGTTCGTGGAACCCGAATTTCGTCATGTATCCCCGCATCGCTTCCGCGCCGACCGCATATATCCCGATGCGCGCGAACACCGGATTCATCGAATAGGCGAAAGCCTCCTCGAGCGTAACCGTGCGGTAATTTTTCAGGACCGGTTCGAGCTGGAAGCGATACAGTGTATGGTTATTGCCCGTCGTCTGAATTTCGCTGGACGCCGTCAGACCGGCCTTGTCGATAGCGGCCGCGGCGGTGATAATTTTTATTATGGAAGCGGCGGGAAAGATGCTTCTGCAATACACATCATCTCCCAGTGGCGGCTCCTCGGGATTATTGTACGTCGTCAGGGCGAGCACGCGGCCTGAGGAAGGATGCAGGGCGACCACTGCGCCGTACTTGGGGTGATACCGAAGCAGGTGGTTGCGTGCCTGCTCTTGCAGCGCCGTGTCGAGGCTGAAATGAACGGCAAGACGACGGTTGCCGGCAAGCACCGTATCCGCGACTGCGGACAGACGCGGCGGAAATTTCTGCAGAAGCGCGGTGACGTCCTCGGCCGTCAGCGTGCCGCCGCTGCGGGTGTTGGCGAGGGCGTTGCGCATCTGCTTTTTTGACGTCGTGTGCGGCCGGGCTGCGGCGGCCTGTTTTAAAAACAGCGATTGTTGGTGAGACGCCTCGCCGGATTGGCGGCGAAACAGCATGAGTGCGGCGCCGCCGAGTGCGGCGCACAGCACAAGTGCGCGTATGCGGCCGCGGCGGGGAATGCGGAACCGGCCTCTGTGGTTTTCCATTCTCACGCGCCGCAGCATCAATGATTCGTCGTGCAGATTGCCGATGTCTGATTCCTTTCGCAGGTGTACCTGGGACGGTTGAACCGGCCGGGATGCATCCAGCAATGAAGACAAACATGAAATCCGTGAATCAAAGATAACTCCGATCACGTACGCAGGCAAGATCACGGCGCATGAAATTCAGGGCACAACTATCAAACATCAGTTGCGTGTTGGGAACGGCCGGGCGGCGATGTGTTCAAGCCACGGCTCAATCCGCGCCCACGCCTCGTCGGCGCTCAGAAGTTCAAGGCTTGCCGACGGATTAATGCCGCGGGGTACGCGGCGGTTGCCCGCATCCGCGGCCCGCCACAGGGGGAAACCGGGCATGTCTTTGCGGATAACGAGCGATTGGGAACCAATCGGCCCGTTGCGTTTTTCATCGGTCGGTCCGAAAATCGCGATAACCGGCGTTCCGCCGCATGAGGCCATGTGCATGAGACCGGAATCGTTGCACAGGCATACGGCGCACAGGCTAAGAAGCGCGGCGGTGTTTCCAAGCGATGTCTGCTCAAGCAGGCGGCACGGCGACGTCATGGCGGCCGCCACGGCCTGTTTCAGCGGCTCTTCGCCGGCCCCGCCCATGACGATACACGACGCGCCGAGCCTGCGGCAAATACGGTCGGCGACCGCGCCGAATTTCTGTGGCGCCCACCGCTTATACGCCATGCCGTGTTCGGCGCTTGAACCGGGATGCACGGCGATGAACGGGCCTGTGCCGTTGAGAAAGTCAAGCGCCCACGCGCGTTCCTTGTCGCCGAAGAGCCGGGGAAAAACAAGCGCGCCCTGCGCGATGGCATCATTGCCGCAGAATGCCGCGGCAAGATGCATGTTCTGTCGCGCGTCGTGCAGTTCAAGGTCGACGGGTATCCGGCGGCTGCACACAAACGACAGCGTCGAAAGCGGGTTATAATGATATGCGAAGCCATAGCGCACGGCAATACCCGCCATGAGCGGCAGCAGGTTGTAAAGCCATTTGTTTGACGGAAAAAAATTCAGGCTTGCATCGAATTTTTCCGCGCGCAGCGCGCCGATAATGGCCGCCTGCGCAAAGACATTTCGCTTTATTTTCATGGGATCGAATACATGCACGCCGCTCCAGAGCGGATCGGACTGCGCAAAATCCCGGATGCCCTCGCGAAGTCCCAGCAGGTGGAGCGAGCAATCGGGGCGCGTCCGCTTAATGGCGTGGCAGGCGGGATAGGTCAAGAGATAGTTGCCGATGCCGATGGGGCAGATGCACAGTATTTTCATGAAGAATTCAACAACTCACCGAACAGGACCAGAGATCGCAGAGGGAAAACAGAAAAAATGGCCGGAAAAAACAGTCTCCGCGTCCTCCGTGTCTGCGCAGTGAGAACACCCATATTTTGAAGGATACATCGGTTTACTCCAGCATTTCGCGAATCGTATATCCGGCCTTTGGATTGGCGTTAATGATCAGCTCGCCGATAAGCCCGATGGAAATAAACTGGATGCCCATGATAATGGCTCCCAGCGACAGCAGCACCAGCGGCCGGATATGCATTTCGCGGGTGATTGCCCATTGGACGCCGAAATAGCCGAGGATGATCACGCCGGCAAGCCCCATACAGCAGCCGAGCGGACCGAAAAAATGCAGGGGTTTGCGCAGATAGGTGCGCAGGAACACGAGCGTGAGAAGGTCAAACATGCCCGCGGCCCGGCCGATGCCGAATTTCGATTTGCCGAAACGCCGCGGATGGTGGGGAACCGGCATTTCGGTGACACGGAATCCGTTCCAGTGGGCAAGCACGGGAAGGTAGCGGTGACGCTCGCCGTATATTTCAAGCGACAGTGCGGCTTCACGGCGGTACGCCTTGAATCCGCAGTTGAAATCGTGGATTTTCAAGCCGCTTATCATCGAGGTTAGTGCGTTGAAAATTTTTGACGGCGCGGTTTTACTCAACGGATCATGGCGCTTTTTTTTCCATCCGCTGACCACATCCCATCCCTGTTCAATGAGCTTGACCATATCGGGAATCGCCGCAGGGTCGTCCTGCAGATCCGCGTCCATGGTGACGATAATGCGCCCCGAGGCTTTCTGGATGCCCACGCTCAGGGCCGCGGATTTGCCGTAATTGCGGCTGAAACGCACCGCCGTGACCGTTCCCCTGTATTCCGCATGCAATCTCGCGCACGCTTCGAACGAAGCATCAGTACTGCCGTCGTCCACGAGGATGACTTCGTAGGGACGGCCGAGCGGACGCATTGCCTCCGCGATGGACTTCATGAGTGTGGGAAGACTCTCTGCCTCATTGAAAAGAGGAATGACAATTGATATGTCCATACTGTATAAAATAATAGTACGGACATAGAATGTGAATCTCTAAAAATTCAATGTTTTTTCTTTATGACCCCCAACCACGTCCGAAAGGAGGCTTTGAATTGGCGAATTCCGGCAGAATTTGACGTCTCCCTGCGGGGGATGGGGGAGGGGGCGGACAAGGAATGGAATAATGAGAGGTCTCATCGATGCTTTCGTCGCGGATGCCGAGGAGCAGGGGAGAGGCGAGGCGGGATTATTGAACCACATCAGGCTGCCGTTGGTCCATACCATGACCGCCGGCATCACACCACTGTCCTTATGTTGCGAAAACACCCGTTTTTTACCCGACCTCGAGTTCCGCCTGCGCATCCACCACGTCACGGTTGATAAGCACAAGCGCCTGGTCCATGCGCTCGCCGATCACCGGATCGTCGAGCCTGTCGCGCAGCGTGCGCAAGAGCTGAATGGTCATGCGCAAAAGACGCACCATGTCGCCTTCGGGCACCCCGAACGACTCCAGTTCCTTGAGGGAGCACCCCTGGGCCCAGGCGAACACCGGCGCGGCGAACCGAAGGTCCATCTCGCGCACGGGATTGTCGATGCCGTAGCGGATTTCCTGCCTGCGCAGCTTATGGATGACCTTCTCGGCCTGAAAATGGAGCCTGATTGATGAGGGATGGGCGGCGCGGCCGCGCCGCGAGTCCTCTTCGGTGACAAGAGCCGCGAGCACCACGGCGATCTGTGCCGGCGTGCACTCGTCGAAACTGCGCGAGTAATACAGCTCAGCGGTCTGTATCTCGTAGCCGTTCACCGCCGCAGCCAGCCTTCCTTTCGCCGTCAGTTCGGTTCCGTTCAGAAAGCCCGCGGCCTGTAAAAACGCGATGCGCGCCCGTATCTGCGCCTCCTCCTTCTGGTACGGCCTGGTAAATGCAAACTGCCCAGCCTTGTAGTTACGGAGGCTTTTACGGAACGTGTCGAATGCCGCATCGCCCAGCCGGCTGTAGAGGTTGAGGATGGTGGAATACGATGCGCTGAAACGGCTCATAATGCGTTCGTTGGGGCCGTAGAGCATCCGCTCCACCTCCCGCGCATCGGTTGCCTCGGCCACGACCTGCGAAAATACGTACCCCACCTCATCCATGCCGCGGCGTCCCGCCCGCCCCGCCATCTGGTTGTATTGGCGTGTGGTAAGGTAGGAAAAATCGACGCCGTCGAATTTTTCGAGCTCGTCGAACACCACGGCGCTTGCGGGCATGTTGACCCCGAGCGCGAATGTTTCGGTGCAGAACAGCAGTTTGATAAGTCCGGCGGTAAAAAGACGCTCGACGATTTCCTTGGCGGCGGGCAGTATTCCCGCATGGTGATAGCCGACGCCCGCAAGCCACAGCCGCTTCATCCGCTCCATCCGCTCATAACCTTCGAGGCGGTATCCTGCCGCAAGCTCGCCGACCATGCGCGCGACCTCATCGCGTTCCTCGGCCGACAGAAGGTTCAGGTGGCCGTGCATGTCGGCGTTGCGCTCGCACGCGCGCCGCTTGAAACAGAAAAAAAGCACGGGGAAATGCCCCTGGTCAAGCACGTAGCGCACGATTTTGCGGCACGAGGGTCGTTGCATGATGAAGCGCTTGCGCTCGTGCGGGTTTTTCCGGTATTTCTTCCTGATGCCTTTCAGGGTGATAACGCCATAGACAGGGCTATACAACGAATGCCTGAGCGGCACGGGTCTGTGTTTCTCGACAATAACGATGAACGGCGTTTGCCGCACCGTGCTCATCCACCGCGCCAGCTCGTCGATATTGGGCACGGTGGCGCTCAGGCACATGAACCGGATATGGAGCGGGGCGAGAATAATGCTTTCCTCCCAGACCGTGCCGCGCTCGGGATCGTCGAGATAATGTATCTCGTCGAAAATCGCATAGTGGACGTCGCTGACCCGAGAGGAGTTTTCAAGAATCTGGTTGCGGAATATTTCAGTGGTCATGATAAGGATGGGCGCCTGGGCGTTGATGGTGACGTCGCCGGTCTGAATGCCTACGGCCGTATCGCCGAACCGCCGGCGAAAATCGCGGAACTTCTGGTTGGAAAGCGCCTTGATGGGCGCGGTGTAGATTACCCGCCGCCCTTCCCGCATCGATTTATCTATCGCGTATTCGGCGATAAGGGTCTTGCCGCATCCGGTGGGCGCGGCCACGATAAGCGACTGACCCCGCTCCACGGCTTCAACGGCCTGGATTTGAAACGGATCGAGCTGGAGGTTTTGATAGAGCATTGATTATTGAATCCCCTCATCGGTGTGTTGCAGCAGCCCGCTTATTTCGCGCCATACCTGCTCCACCGTGATACTTTTCATGCACCGGTTGTCGGCGCACTGCCGCTGCTTGAAATGACACGGCGCGCAGTCAACGGCATTGTGAATGTATACGCAGTGCGGTCCGCGCGGCGCGCTTCGCTTCGGATCCACGGGGCCGATAAGCGTAATGCCGGCCGTGCCGCAAAAAGCCGCAAGGTGCGCGGGGCCCGAGTCGTTGCCGACAAAAAGCCGCGCCGTGCGCATAATCTCCATGAGCTTTGAAGGCGGCGGTGACAGCGCCGCGTCCACGGACGGCATACCCTCGAAAAACCGCCGCATGTGCACTTCGTCTGGACCTAAAAGCACCGTGACCGCATGGCCTGCCGCCGCACACCGCCGGCAGATGTCTTGGTATCTGTCAAGAGGCCACATCTTGTATTCGTAACCGCGCTCCGCGCCCGGATGAATCAAAACCGGAGCGGAAGGACCGGCCGCATGCGGCCGGGGATAAAAGAACACGGGCGCGGCGCCTCCGGCGCCAAATGCACGGCTGACCAGGCCGCAGTTCTGGTCGATATCATGGACCGTGTCGGCGACGGGAAGCGTGGCCGTGAACAGCCGGCCGTTGTCCGGTTCGTCGGGATACCTGAATCCCCAGCATTGCCGTGACGCCATATATGCGTTGAGTTCAACCGCAAGGGAAAACACCGCAATCGTGTTGGTGAAAGCGCAGTCATATCGGCGGCGGACGAAGCCAAGGGCAAGCCGCGTGGATGGCGCGGCGCAGACGTTGAAGCCCGCAAACGCCTCGCGTATGATCGCGTATGGTTTTGGCGGCACAAAAACATCCAGCCGCGCATCGGGAAACGTTTCCCTGAGCATCTTCAGCGCCGGCCACGTCATGACAATATCGCCGATACCGCCGGCCGCGAAATACGCGATCGAACGGGGCGGCCGGAGGACCGTCTGAAAACCGCCGCCCCGGCGTCTGCGCGCCCACAGCCGTATCACCCTGCGTATCATCCAGCGGATTTTTTTTTTCATGCGCTCCCCGCCGGCAGTGTCGTCACGCCGATTCGTCCTGTTTTAATCCTTTATTGCCTGATTTGTTCAACAGCATGTACGTCAAAAATCCGATTATCACCATGCCGGCCATGAAGAGGGCGTATGAAACCTGCCAGGGAAGGGATTTCGTCATGAACGAGTATTCCGACATGCCGCCGATGCTCGCGATGAGATTGAGGGGCAGGAAAACAATACTGATAATCGTAAGCTGTTTTAAAAGAATGTTCAGATTGTTGTTGACAAGCGACGCGCGGGCGTCCATGAGGCTCGCAAGAATATTCGAATAAATTTCCGCCTGTTTCGCGCACTGGCTGTTCTCGATGGCGAGGTCGTCGAGGTACTCGATAGTGTCCTGTGAAAAGCCCATCCGCGAACTGTTCGCCCGAATTTTGTCGATGACCGCGGCGTTATAGTGCGTGGCGCTGAGGTAATATACCAGGCTTTTTTCGAGGCTGAACATGCCGAGAAGGTAGCGGTTTTCCATCGAGGTGTTCACCTTGTGCTCCAGTTCGTCGGAAATCATGTTGATGACCTTCAGGTGGCCGATAAAATGCATGATGACGCCGGCGATGACCCGCAGAAGCGCATCAGACGGCGATTCCAACGCCATCGGATGCTTCGCGTCGAACAGCCCCGTATCCTCCGTCGTTATTATGACAAGCCTGTCCTTGAAGAAAAACATTCCCAGTGACGCGACCTTGAAGAGGAAATTGTCCTGGGAGGAATAATTTTTCGGCCGTTTGAGTATCATCACCGTGTGATCGGGCTCGAATTCAACCCGCGTCAGTTCGTCGGGGTCCACTGCGGACTGGATATTATGGGGATCGATATTGAACCGGTTCGTCAGAAGCGCCATGTCATCGCTGTCGGGCGACGTACACACGAGCACCGGGCTGTTCGTATCGGCCGATTCAACCAGTTTGCGATCGCGAAATTCATAATATTTTTGCATGGCCGGGTTCCTTTTGTGAGAAAAACGGGAGGAATGGATTCACCTGGGCAGACATCAACCCTCTCACCGGCGGTTGAATCAGCCACGCGCCGGTTTTGAAGACCGATCGGGACACCGATTCCATCCTCTCTATATAATCAAAATACTACGCTTCCCTGGAGTTAACAAAGGCCTTTTGACTGCCCGCGATTTTTTTCTTCGTTTTTCGCTGGTATTCGATGGGGTTGAACTTACCCCACCCTGGCGTAGCCAGAACCAACAAAGCGTTGAACGCGGATACTTCGGCAGGCTCAGTACTCGTGACGCGGATGTGCCGGATTACCACGGATCTGCACGGGCAAAAAAATCATAAAGGGATAAAGCGCCGTGTGTACATAATTTTTTTCGAATCCGTGTTCATCGGTACGATCCTGAAGAACCGTGTTCGACTCCGGTTTTTTTGGTTGTTGTAACACGTTGATGACATATAAATTATATTTGACGTGCACACAAAAAACGTATATACTACGCAGTTCATAAGTAAGGACACATTCTGACCGCATTATCGCCTCACCCCCCTTCCCCCCTCTCCGTCGACGGAGAGGGGGAAAGGAGGTGAGGCGACGGCATATAATGAAACCTTCCTTATGAACTGATTCGTAAATCAGATACCCAGTCTAAATTCCGCCATAGGGGGCCAGGCCCTGCGCAACGCAAGACCGTGAACCCCGCCAGGCCCGGAAGGGAGCAACGGTAAGCGGAAACTCCGTGTGCCGCAGGTAAACTTGGCCCTTTTTAATCGCGTGTATCATGCAGTCCACATGCGCCTTAAAATATTTTAACCATCTATGAGCTACCTCGTACTTGCGCGCAAATGGCGGCCGCTCACATTCGACGATGTGGTGGGACAGGAGCATGTCACCGCCACGCTGAAAAAGGCCATTGAGAAAAACCGCGTCGCGCACGCATACGTCTTCACCGGCACCCGCGGCGTGGGAAAGACCACGACGGCGCGCATTCTCGCTCGGGCGCTTAACTGCGAGAAAGGCCCAACGCCCGAGCCGTGCGGAACATGCGAAAGCTGCCTCGGCGTGATACACGGCACCAGTTTCGACGTGCTAGAGATTGACGGCGCATCGAACAATTCCGTCGACGACGTGCGGGAGCTTCGCGAAAACGTCTCATACTCCTCAATGGGCGGCAGGTACCGTATCTACGTGATTGACGAAGTGCACATGCTGTCGAAGTCCGCGTTCAACGCGCTTCTCAAAACGCTCGAAGAGCCGCCGAAGAACGTGATATTCATTTTCGCCACCACCGAGCCGCGTAGAATTCCGGAGACAATTCTGTCGCGCTGCCAGCGCTATGACTTCAGGCGCATCTCCAACGAACGCATCCTTGCGCAGCTCGAAAAAATCTGTACGGCGGAGAAAATCGCCTTCGAGCGCCAGGCGCTGCAGCTTATCGCGCGCAAGGCCGACGGGAGCATGCGCGACGGCCTGAGCATTCTTGACCAGGTATATTCATGCTGCCCCGACAGTATCTCCGAAAAGGACGTGCGATCGGTGCTGGGTCTGGTGGAAGCTGAAGTTTTTACGGCGCTCATGGACGCCGTTGCGGAAAAACGCGCCGATGACGTTCTGGGTGTTGTTGAGGAAGTGCTGCAGAAGGGATACGATGTGCAGGAGTTTCTCACGGGCGTCGAAGAACACGTGCGCAACCTGTTATTCGCGCGTATTCCCGGTGTTCTTGAACATGAGAATCGCAATCCGGGCGCGGACATGACCCGCCGGCTTGTCGAGCAGTCTCGGCGGTTCTCTGAGGGAGACCTCCTGCGCATGACCGAAATGCTGCGCAGGGCCGAATCCGATCTTCGGTGGAGCTCCTACCCACGGTTTCTGGTTGAAATCACCCTGTTAAAAATGGCGTACATGGACACGACGGTTTCAATAGAGCAGGTGCTGACGGCGCTCAGAGGCGGCGCAGCGGCGGCGGCACTACCCCGCCGCCCCACGGCCGCCGCTGCCCCTGCACCGCAGCCACCTGCCTTTGAGGTAAAAAAAAAAGATGAGCCGCTGAAATCCGCCGGCCCCGCGGCGGCCGGCAGCACCACGCCGCTCGGCGCCGCCGAACCGGCGGCCGCGGCAATAGCCGCCGATAACGGCGTCATTTCCCGGCCGGCCGAAGAAACGCCGGAGGCGTTCGATAGCGCACAGCAGGCGCACACGCCGGCAGCCATTGACCCCGCAGCGTTGTGGCGCGATGTTGTCGCGGCGATGATGCGCGACAGGCCCAACCTGGGCTCATTTCTCTCTATGGCCTACGCGGCGTCGGTGCGCGGGGATGCGATTGACGTCAGGTTTCCGCCGGAGTACCGGTTCCAGTTCGCCGAGGTGACGCGAAAACAGAACCGTGACCTGCTGCTTCAGAAGCTGACGGCGTTTGCGGGAAGGGCGATGGACCTGCATATTTCCATTGAACAGCGCGCGACGGAAAGCGGACAAGGGAAAAAGCAGGCGGCCGCAGTTCCTGCCGGCGCGCCGCCATCGCTTGATGACGATATGAAACAGGAGCCGATAATCAAGTCGGTATTTGAGATATTCGACGGCGAAGCGCTCTAGAAAGGACACGAGGATGTCTCGTAATATCAACAAGCTGTTGAAACAGGCGCAGAAAATGCAGACGCAAATGGTGAAGGCGCAGGAGGAGCTGGCGAAGAAAGAAGTGGAGGGAAGCGCCGGCGGCGGCATGGTGAAGGTGGTGATGAACGGCGGCGGCGATATTCAGTCCGTCAAAATCGACAAGCAAGCTGTGGATCCCGGCGATGTGGAGATGCTGGAGGATCTGGTCATGGCCGCATTCATCAATGCGCAGGAAAAGGTCAAGGAGCTTTCCTCCAGCACCTTTGGGCAGATCACCGGCGGAATGAATATACCGGGATTGCAGTAACGAGATATAAGGTTCAGAAATCAGTATGGTAAAAGCATTGGAAGAACTCGCTCAGGCGCTCAACCGCCTTCCCTCCATTGGGAAAAAGACCGCATGGCGTCTTGCGCTGCACCTTTTAGAGTGCGATCGCGACGAGCTTCGCTACCTTGCGGAATGTATCGGCGGAATCAAGGATAAGGTTATCGTGTGCAGAAAATGTTTCAATCTCAGCGAAACCGAAATCTGTCCTATCTGTGCCTCTGCGTCGCGCGATGGTTCGATTATCTGCGTGGTGGAAAAGCCGGCGGACGTCTTTTCTATTGAGCAGTCGGGACGATTCCGGGGGACATACCACGTGCTGGGCGGCGTTCTCTCGCCGATAAACGGAATAACCGCCGACAAGCTCCGCATTACGGAACTTGAAGAGCGGATTCAAACCGATAAACCCGCCGAACTCATCATGGGACTGGGAGCGAGCGCAGAGGCCGAGATGACGGCACTGTATCTAGCAAAGATGTTTTCGGGGCGCGGCATACGGTTGACGCGCCTTGCCCGCGGCCTGCCCGCAGGCATGGAGCTTGAATACGCGGACCAGCTCACGCTGAGCCAGGCGCTCAATGAAAGGATCGACATCCGTTACAATACTATGTAAAGACGCACAGCCGTGCGTCGCTGGTGCAATCGCACCGCGGTGTATCCAGACGGGAAGCTGTACATGAATTCTTTGATAACAAAATGGTGCCGCCGTATAGTCGCCTCGCTTTTTTTTATCGGCTATTTCCCCGTTGCTCCCGGCACCATCGGCTCGGCGCTGACCGTGACCGCAATATGGTTTCTGCACGGCCGCTACCCCGCATTTTTTAACCCCGCACAACCGTTGATATTCTGGATTGCCTCGCTCGCGCTCATCGCAGTCAGTATCTATCTGTCCAACGACGCGGCCGGCGTATTCGGCCGTGACGATCCCCCGCAGATTATCATCGACGAGTGCGCGGGACAGTGCATAACCTTCTTCCTGGTTCCGCTCTCGCTGCACACACTTGTTTTGGGATTCGCGCTGTTCAGGTTTTTCGATGTTGTCAAGCCGTTTCCGGTATACAAGCTCGAGGACCTTGAAGACGGCGTGGGGGTAACCATGGATGACGTGGCGGCAGGGGTGATGTCGAATCTGTCAATCCATGCCGTCATTTTCATATATCATGTCATCAGGGCGTGGCTGTCGTAATTCCTCCGCGCTCAAACATCACGCGCACAATTCGGGGCACACACTGTCATCGGAAGATGCGCGGTAATCTCATGAGGCGCGCCACATGAACTCGAACGGTGCGATACTTCACGTATCAACCGCTCTTGGCAAGCTTTGCTGTGCGAAAGGTTTTTCGATTGCCGTTGCCGAATCGTGCACCGGCGGCCTTCTCGGCGCCGCGATAACGTCAGTCGCCGGTTCTTCGGCATATTTCCGCGGCGGCGTCACCGCCTATCACAATGACGTCAAGCATTCACTTCTCGGCGTTCCGGCATACATCCTCAAGCGCCACGGTGCGGTGTCCGCACCGGCGGTGAAAGCCATGGCGCAGGGCGTCCGGAAACTTCTCAACGCCGATTACGCCGCCGCAATTTCAGGCGTCGCCGGTCCCGGCGGCGGCAGCCGCACAAAACCGGTGGGGCTTGTGTATATCGGCGTCGCGTCAAAAAACATGGCACGCGCTTTCCGCACGCGCATCAGCGGAGACAGAAAATCGGTGCGCGCCGCCGCGGTTACGGCTGCGCTTGAATATCTGCGCGCCTTTATTCTGGATACCCCGCTCGCCGTATCTCATTGCGGCCGAGCTCGACACATGGTTGTACGCTCCGCTCATTGGCGGCCCCAAACACGAAAAAGGACGTATCTTGCAATTTCTCGCAAAATACGCAGGGGATAAACATTTTTCTGCTTACGGAGATAACATTAAGGCGTTATGTATGCGGCACAAATAACAGCTTACCAGAGACATTCAAACACAAATTCCGCAGTCCAGATAGCCGTCATTGCTTCGAATAATTACCGATATACTGTTGGATCAATGACGTGCGCATCACGAAATCCATTCTTCCTCAATATGCAGCTGTCGCAATGTCCGCAGGCGCGGCCCTCTTCGGACGGATCGTAACAACTGTGGGTAAGCGAATAATCAACGCCAAGCCTGATCCCGGTGCGGATGATATCCGCCTTGCTCATGGATAGAAGCGGCGCGTGAATTGTCATTTTTCTCCCCTCAACCGCCGCTTTGGTCGCAAGGTTGGCCATCAGCTCAAACGCCCGAATATACTCGGGCCTGCAGTCTGGATATCCGGAGTAGTCGATTGCGTTGACGCCGATAAAGATATCCCCGCTGCCCAGAATCTCGGCCCATCCCAGCGCATATGACAGGAAAATCGTATTGCGCGCGGGTACGTAGGTATTGGGAATATCATTGCCGCTGCGCGCCACCCGATCCTTTGGCACATTGAGAGAATTGTCGGTCAGGCTGCTCTCGCCAAAAGCATGAATATCAATCTGGGCGACCCGGTGCTGCTTCACGCCAAGAGAGCCGGCCACGCGCCGAGCCGCGGCAAGCTCTATGCTGTGGCGCTGGCCATAGCTGAAGCTGAGCGCATACAGCTCATAGCCCTCGCTCTTCGCAATCGCACAGCAGGTGGCTGAGTCAAGGCCGCCGCTGAGAAGGATGACTGCTTTTTTGTTGTTCATGGGTTTAGGATTACACAGCGCGCGTCTCCGCACCTTCCCGCGCCTCATACTTTATCAATCTATATCCACGGCGCTATCGCTGTCCATGATAACCGGCGCGCGCGCATGAGCGCGCACAACCCGGCCGCCGCCGCCACAGCGCCGGAATGGACGGCCGCGCACAACGGCACCCGCGTTATTGCCGATCAATCGACAGAAGCAATACAGATTCGGTTTGTTGCCGGCGAATGCGTCCGCATCCGCGATTATACGCCGCGCGCTCCATGTCCCCAGATAATTTTCTGCATCTGCAACCCAAGCCGCACCGGCGCATTGCATTCGACAATCCACGCCGCAAGCGCCGCGGGTTCCACCCTCCCCCACGCCGGCGAAAATAACACCGTGCAGATGTCATGCAGCCGGTGCCTGCGCACAAAGCCGATCGCCCAGTCGAAATCCTCCCTGTTTGTAAGCACGAATTTGCATTCGTCGTTTTTGTCCAGCGCCTTCAGATTGCCTGAGAAAAAGCTCTCCCCTTCGCCGCTTCCCGGACATTTCACGTCCACTATCCTGATACACCCTTCCGGCAGCGCCGCGATATCGAGCGACCCATTCGTTTCCACCAGAACCGTGTATTTCTCGTCAAGAAGACGGCCGCACAGCGACGGCGTTTCGGCTTGAAAAAGCGGCTCCCCGCCGGTCACTTCAACAAGCGGACAGGACAGCCTCCGCACCTCTGACACGATCTCATCAATACTATATGGTCTGCCCTCTGCGCGGGCATAGCGCGTATCGCAGTAGGAGCAGTCGAGGTTGCATCCGGCGAGCCGCACGAAAGCGCACACCGCGCCCGCGCGGGTCGACTCGCCCTGGATGCTTTTAAAAATTTCGCACACGCTCATCATGGTTCGAAATAGGCGGCGCAGCTTGCCGGCGTCTCGAAGACCTCAACACGCCGCACGGAGCATCCGCTCTCCCTGAGGCGGCTTTGCAGCCGTTTGAAGATGTAGCGGGCGAGGTTTTCCGATGACGGATTCAGCCCCTCGGCTTCGAACAGTATGTTGATGTCGCTATGATCAAGCGGCGCCACGACATCGGAAAGCCGCTCGCGGAGCGTCTTAAAATCAATGGCGATGCCGACGTCGTTTAGCCGCTCGCTTCGCACAAAGGCGCGCACGCGCCAGTTATGGCCGTGCAGGTTCTCGCATGGGCCGTTGTAGTTGCGGAGCCGGTGCGCGGCGGAAAAGGATACTTCGGTTGAGATTTCAAACATTGCCGGGCTCCTTCCTCTGGTTGCAAAAGGAAAATATCAGCGTGTATCAAAAATATATTTGTCTGTTCGGCGCCGGACCGAAATGTGATAGCGCCGCGGAATAGTTATATTTATTATGCATACGGCACTGAATGCCGGGGCGAGGGCTACGCTTCCGTTTGCGGGATTATCTCACTTTGCTGGCTGGAAACGAATCAGCGATACTCACAATCCTTGACGCCAACCTCAACAGGCTGCGCGAAGCTTTGCGGGTGGTGGAAGAATATTATCGTTTTATCGCGCGGCACCCGCAGCTTACCGCGAAATTCAAGGCGCTTCGCCATTCGCTGCAGGACATGGAACAGGCCGTGGGCCGCCAACGTCTTCTGCGCGCCCGCGACACCGGCGCCGACCCGCTGGCCTCGGCGACGCGCCCCGAGGAGCTCGCGCGCGAGAGCGCCGGCGATGTGCTTGCGGCCAATTTCAAGCGCGCGCAGGAATCGGCGCGGGTGATTGAAGAATACGCCAAGGCGGCCGGATATACGCGGGCGGCGGTGACGGCCAAGGAGGTGCGGTTCGGGATGTATGAGGCGGAAAAGCTCATGACGGAAAGCGGAACGGATGGAAAAAGATAAGGCGGAAAAGAAGGAACCGTTGCTCCGCGAGCGCAAGGAGCCGGAGAAGAACCAACAGCCCATGCATGAGCTGTGGGGCGTTATCTTCATCTCCATGGGCCTGCTTATCGTCATTTCACTGGTATCACATTTTGTCAATCCCCATGAAAACATCCTCGGCCCCTGGCTCGGCCGCTACCTCTCCCGGGGGCTCATCCTGCTGTTCGGTTCACTGCCGGCGTTTTTTCTTCCGCTGGCCGTGATGGTTGCGGGATACAGGCTCTTGCGCGGCTCATCCCTCTATTACCGCACCTTTGTCTGGAGCGGCGTCATTACCATCGAACTGTGTATCCTGCTGGCCATTCATAATCTGCCGGTCATCAGAAACGACGCCTCTCCTCTTTCCACCAATATTATCGGAAATTTCTTCGTTTACTACCCCCTCTATATGATATTCGGCCCCCACCGCTTCGGGCCGTATTTCCTGTTTTCCATCGCCCTGCTTTTAACCGTCGCCGTTGCGGCCGACATCAATATCAGGCAGGCTATTGTCATGATCGGACGGATTCTGCGCCTGCTATGCACATGGGTTGGGAAAAAAATCGCACGGATATGGCGGTCGCTGTTCGGCAGACAGGCAGATGCTTCGCCTGCCGTCCTGCCGCAGACACTGGCGGAGCAACCTCAGCAACCACAGACCGGGACGCGGCGACAGCGGCAGAAAACGCCGTCCGCGGCCGCTATCCCGCAGTTCAACCCGCTCGACGGACAGCCGGCGACCGTTACCGACGTCGAGGAACAGGCAAAGAAACTGCTGGAACAGCAGCTTGCCGAGTTTCGCTCAAAACGCAACGAGCCGATAAAGATTACTTTGGTCGAACCGAAACCAATCGAAGAAGAGACGCAGCAGGAAGAAACCCAGGAAGAACGGCTGGCGATTGAGAAGGCCGCGATGCAGGACGAAGAACCGCGGAAGAAAAAGAGCATGGATCAGCATGAAGAAGCGGTTGAAGCGGGCGAAACGACTGACGGGCAGGCGGCCGGTACGCACGGGGATGAAGAAGGGCGGGGCGAGGGCGGCGAGACGGCCGATGGACTGCCGGAGGATTATTACAAGGCACCGGAGGAACAAGCGGCCAAGGTCAAGCCTAAAAAAATCTTCCAGCCCTACCAGGTGCCCTCCGTGGACATTCTCCCCGACCCGCCCATGATATCCACCCAGTACGACCAGTCGGCTATCGAGGTAAATTCGCATACGCTTGAAAAGACCCTGCTCAATTTCGGCATCGAGGGCAAGGTCATAAGCGTGAGCCCGGGCCCGGTGGTAACACGCTACGAGGTCGAGCTTGCGCCGGGCATCAAACTCAGCAGAATGGTGAGCCTTCATGACGACCTTTCGCTTGCGGTGGGCGGAAAGAAAATCCGTATCGAGGCGCCAATCCCCGGCAAAGCCGCCGTGGGAATCGAGCTTCCCAACGACGACATGCAGCTGGTGTATTTCAAGCATATTCTCCTGTCGGAGGCGTTTACAAAAACAAAGGCAAAACTTCCCATCGTCATCGGCCGTTCGATTTCCGGCACGCCCTTTGTCGCCGACATCACCAAGATGCCCCATATTCTTATCGCGGGCCAGACCGGTTCGGGAAAAAGCGTCTGCATCAATTCCATCATCTGCAGCCTGCTGATGACGAAGACGCCTGAGGAACTGCGGTTGATAATGGTTGATCCGAAAAAGGTCGAGCTTTCGTATTTCGAGGGGATACCGCACCTGATGGCGCCGGTGGTCACCGAATCAAAAGAAGCGGTGCGCGCTCTTCAGTGGACAGTCGTCGAGATGACCAGGCGGTACCGTCTTTTATCGCGGGCGCCTGCACGCAATATCGATCAGTTCAATAAAAAGGTGATTGAAGGCGGACTGCGCGAAGAAGTGATGCTCGAGGCGAACAACAAACCCCTGCCCTTTCTCGTAGTCATTGTCGACGAGCTGGCCGATTTGATGATTACTTCGCGGGGCGACGTCGAGGCGCTTATCCAGCGCATCGCGCAGCTTGCCCGCGCCGTGGGCATTCACCTGATTGTGGCTACTCAGCGCCCCTCAACCGACATCATCACCGGCCCCATCAAGGCGAACCTGACGTCGCGGATCGCGTTCCGCACGATTTCGCATATAGACTCCCGCACCATTATCGACACCAAGGGCGCGGAGAAACTTCTCGGACGCGGCGACATGCTCTTTCTGCGAAGCGGCGCGCCCGATATCGAACGCTACCACGGCGCGTATATATCCGAAGAGGACGTCGAGACCATTGTCGCGGCAATCCGCAGTCAGGACGTCGACGTGCAGAAAATGGAGCGCTTCGAGGAAGAACTGGAAGGAACTGATGACGGCGACGGCGCCATGGCGGAAGAGGGCGGCCAAGAAGGCCGAGACGAAAAGTTCGCCGAGGCGGCCCGTCTGGTTGTGAGCGTCAAGCAGGGTTCGACGTCGCTTCTGCAGCGCCACCTCAAACTTGGATTTGCGCGTGCAGGCCGGCTTATGGATCAGCTTGAACAGGCGGGCATCGTAGGCCCGTCGGAAGGCAGCAAAGCGCGCGAGGTGCTGGTGGGAGCCGAAGAGCTGGAAGATATTTTATCACGGCTGGGATATAGCTGACGAAGATGACAGACGGCAGAGTGCCGAAGGCTGATTGGAAATAAATCCAACACAGGCGGAAGGCATAAGTCATGATGTGCTCTGCGTACAAGGTTAGCTGCAATCCCTTCGGGATATGCAGGCTGATACCACGGCCTCTGGCCGTGGAGCACATGTCAACAATTCGGCACTATCGTGCCGACCTGGTCTTA
>Ga0129299_1000505_pt1 | contig 24643 bp, 22 predicted proteins | sample ConPoolayeCmetaG_FD_94477 | JGI IMG/M metagenome (GOLD analysis project Ga0129299, IMG submission 94477) | Hot spring microbial mat communities from California, USA to study Microbial Dark Matter (Phase II) - Cone Pool mat layer C metaG ...
GCCTATATCGACATTGTGGATCAAGTAACGGGAGCCATTCTCGACACCCAGCGTGTCGCCATTATTGTACCCGGGGAACCGTCCGGCGGAGAAGAGGACTAACCAGAAGAGTTTTGTGAGGACTCAAAAAGAAAGAAACAACTCCTCGTTTTTAGGGACCGGGAACGACATCGTATCCCGTTGAGGGAGATGGTCAAGAGCATTTTCTGGTGGTGGAGTCACCATTTCGTTCTGGAAACATTCATCGAGCATAATCTCTCTTCCCCATCACCTCTATCTTCACAAGGGAGGGTACCATGTCCCTTCCCGTTCCCACGAGAAGAAGGTGATGTTATTGACTTTGTCCGTTTCTTGAATATAGTAACCATTTAGGTTTCACCGCCACTTTACACGAGGGGCCTGCAAGGGGCAAAGTGGCTTCTTTGTGGCTTATGCCTCATTCGTGCTGATCCTTTCTTTCAAACCTGCCCTGCCCCTCGATTCCCTTGGTTTCTGACACGGCACGCAGCGATAAACTTGACTCGCCGTTTCTTCGGGGTCATCATGCAATATGTCACCCGTAACTATAAGAGGGAGATCGCTATGAATGACCCGCGTATCAAGAAACTGGCGAGAAACCTGGTTCGTTTTTCGTGCTGCGTCAAGAGGAGAGAACGTGTCCTCATTGAAGTGAAAGACGAAGCGGCGAAACCACTCGTAGAGGCGCTTATCGAAGAAGTACAAGCGGTAGGGGGGACACCCTTCGTGAATCTCTATGACCAACGTATCATGCGGAAACTCATTGCAGGAGCCTCTGAAGACTGGTTTTCTATTATGGCGGAGACAGATCTCCTCAAAATGAAGAAGATGCACGCCTTCATTGGTATCAATGCTCGCAACAACTCCTACGAGTTCTCCGACGTACCCGGACCCCAGATGAAGAGTTATATGCAGAAGTATGTGCACCCTGTCCACTTCGAACAGCGAGTCAAACATACCAAGTGGTGTATCCTTGCGTATCCTAACCCTTCGTATGCGCAAGCGTCAAACATGTCCACAGAGGCGTTCGAGGATTTCTATTTCAACGTAACGACGATTGACTACGCCAAAATGGACAAGGCGATGGATCCGCTCGTAAAACTGATGCAAAAGACAAATGTGGTTCGCATCAAGGGGCCTGGCCGCACGGATATTTCCTTCTCGATAAAGGGGATGCCGGTCATTAAGTGTGCCGGGAAGATGAACATTCCGGATGGCGAGATATTTACTGCACCGGTGAAAGAATCAGTGAACGGAGTGATAGAGTACAATACACCGACAGTCTATCTGGGGACGAAGTTTGAGAAGGTTATTCTCACCTTCAAGAAGGGGAAAATCATCAAGATCGAAGGAGACAACGTAGCGAAACTCGAAGAGATATTCAATACCGATGAAGGCGCCCGCTATGTGGGCGAGTTTGCGATGGGAGTCAATCCCTATGTGACACGACCGATGGTCGACATACTTTTCGATGAAAAGATTGCCGGGTCTATCCACCTGACACCGGGGAACTCCTATGATGAAGCGCCGAATGGCAACCACAGTTCAGTGCACTGGGATCTCGTGATGATACAAACGCCCGAGTACGGAGGGGGAGAAATCTATTTCGATGGAAAACTCATCCGGAAAGACGGGTTCTTCATCCCCAAAGAACTCAAGGGACTCAACCCTGAGAACCTCAAGAAGTGAACTTTCGCTGGCGGGTGCCCCGATGCAGGCCGACCGCCGTTTCATGCGTAATCATATCGAGGAACTCCTCTCGATAGAGCGCGAAAGTTTCAATGCCCCGAAAAATGGAAACATCTTCTCGTCGGTGTACGATGACGCAGCGCGGCACATGCACTACTTTGTCGCACAAGGGGAGGATGGAGTCGTTGCGGGTTACCTGATACTTTCCCTCGTTGCCGATGAGGCGGAAATCATTACGCTCGCAGTACGTCCTGTCTTGCGACGCCGAGGCATCGCGACACGCCTTGTCGGTGAAGCCCTTGAGTTTGCCCGATCCGCCGGTGCTACCGCTTGTTATCTCGAGGTGCGCGAAAGCAACCTCTCTGCAAGGAGACTGTACGAAAAAGTGGGGTTTTCTATTGTGAGACGGCGAAAAATGTACTATAGTGCGCCTGCCGAGGATGCTCTTGTCATGAGATACACGATGAGAGAAGGATGAACCCGCGTACCCAGATTACCACAGTGGCTGACCTTCTTTTCGTGGCGGATGATGCATTTTTGATCGCTCTCCCCTTTGAGCCAGAGCCAGCGCCGGGACAATTCGTGATGCTCTCGTTCAGTGACGGGCGTACCGACCCGTTTCTCCCGCGCCCGCTTTCTGTCTTCGATTGGGACAAGAAGATGCTCACGCTTCTTGTGCGGGTCTCAGGGAGAGGCACTCTATTCATGGGGCGTCTCGCTCCGGGGGCATTGCTCCGTGTTACCGGCCCACTGGGGAGCATCTTCCCTGACAGTGCTGGACGGGTATTTTTCGTCGGCGGCGGAATCGGTATTGCGCCGCTCTACTACGCCGCAAAGCGTTCGGGGGCGCGGGAAAAACGCTTCATCATCGGATTTCCTTCTGCGGCGAGGAGTTATCTCACTGAAGAGTACGCGCACGTTGCTCCTCTCGACCTCGTGAGCGACGACGGCTCTCTCGGAGAGAAGATGCTTCCTCACGAGAAACTCGAAGCGCTCGTCGCCGCGGGCGAAATGCCCGATCTCGTAATCTCCTGCGGGCCTGAAAAGATGATGGCGGCAGTGCATGGCGTCGCGAAGCGGTACGACATCCGCGATGTCGTCTCGCTCGAGGCGCGGATGGGATGCGGTATCGGTGCCTGTCTCGGCTGTCGGATCGATCTTCCAGGCGGCTCAGTGCTCGTCTGCAGAGACGGGGCAGTGTTCGAGGGGAGTGTGTTCGATAGGAGTACCGATGGTGGCTGACCTCCGCGTGACGATAGGAAAGACGGTTTTCAAGAATCCGATACTCACTGCTTCGGGGACATTCGGTTACGGGTTTGAGTTCGAGCCATACCTCAACCTGCATGCTCTCGGCGGCTTCTGTACGAAGGGTATTTCGCTCGAACCGCGCGCCGGCAATTCCGGAGTACGTATCACCGAAACGGCATCAGGGATGCTCAATGCGATAGGGCTCGAAAACTGCGGCGCGGAATCCTTCCTTCGCGAGGTGCTCCCCAGGATTTCCCATTTCGACACTGCTATTATCGTGAATTTCTATGCCAACAGCCTCGATGAATTCGTTACGCTTGCAGCACGTCTTTCGACAAGCAATCGCATTGATGCCCTGGAGATGAACATCTCTTGTCCCAACGTACCAGAAGGAGGCATGATGTTCGGCACCGATCCTCATACGGTCGAGCGACTCACTACGGCGGTGCGTAAAGTTACCGACAAGACCCTCATCGTCAAACTGTCGCCCAATGTGACCGATATCACCGTCATTGCACGTGCCGCCGAGGTAGGGGGTGCCGACGCGGTCTCGCTCGTCAATACCTTTGTGGGGATGGCAGTGGACTATAGGACGCGCCGGTTCATCCTTGGCAACAAGGTGGGCGGGCTCTCAGGTCCTGCGATTAAGCCGATTGCGCTTCGAATGGTGTGGCAGACAGCCAAGGCAGTCAAGATACCGGTCATTGGTATCGGCGGCATTACGACGCTCGGCGATGTGCTCGACTTCCTCATTGTTGGCGCCCGCGCTGTGCAGGTCGGCTCTGCAAATTTCGTAAATCCCGGTATTGCGCAAGATCTCGTTGAAGAGATCGAACAGTGGCTCGACGCCCACGGCGAGACTCTCGATACCCTCATAGGATCGATTCGGGAGTGGTGATGCATCTCGTGTCTGTCTCTTTGATTCTTGCACTCTTCTTCCTCGGCTGCGAAACCTCTTATGGCATTTATCACCGAGTGGGTGAGGGAGAGAATCTCAAGACGCTTTCGGTGCGCTATCGGGTTGACATTGACGAACTGCGTGCTGCCAATACGATGGGACCGTCCGATGAAGTAAAACCGGGGGATTATCTTTTCATCCCAGGGGTCAAGGGGCCGGTTGACAATACGGTGGCGCAATCTCCTTCCCAAAGGAAGGCGGAAGGCAAGGCGGTGCCGACGGGAAAAGCGGCACTTACAACGACCCATGGCGCACAGGGGAAGAACCTGACGGCCACGGGGACTGCGAAGTTTGTGTGGCCCCTCCGCGGGGTGATTACTTCCCCCTTTGGCATTCGCGGTGGAACGATGCATGAGGGAATAGATATCAGCGTACCCGAAGGGACGCCAGTTGTGGCAGCCGCCGCTGGGAAGGTGATTTTTGCGGCGAATCACGGCGGCTACGGCAATGTCGTCATTATCCAACATGCCGACAACTACTTTACTGTGTACGCCCACAACAGCACACTCCTTGTGCAGGAGGGGCAGGTAGTCAAACAGGGAGAAAAGATAGCGCTCTCTGGTAAAACCGGTCGTGCGAGCGGTCCGCACCTGCACTTCGAAGTACGGATCGGAGCCAAACCGCAGGATCCGATGCAGTACCTTCCACAGGCGGCCCCGTAGCTCAGAAGGATAGAGCGGCGGATTCCTAATCCGCGTCTGCCGCAGGTTCGATTCCTGCCGGGGCCGCCATCATTTTCCCGAGAGTCGTTCGCGCACCTTTTGGGCAAGGAACAATGCTTGCTCGTCACGCGAAATAAGGAGTATCGTGAAGAAACAAGCACTGAATACTACGGTCATAATGGTCAGCGGAACGCCGTAGGCGACGATGCGCCACCCATGCCACGCAAAAAGGTGGTAGAGGTACGGTTTGAGAAAAAAGAGTGGTGCGGCGGCGAACAGGGAAAAGAGAAGGATTCGACAGAGGTAGCGCGCGCCGTGGTAAACCATCGGTGCAAAAATATCTTGCTTCTTGCGAATGAGTGGTACCACGAGGAGTAAGGTGTTAACGAGCGCAGCGAGCGTCGCGGCGAGTGCGATGCCAGGACCTTTGAGCGGTTCCACCAGCAGTACGCAGAGGACGATGTTGGCGGCAAAGGAAGCAATGCCGGCGATGGTCGGAGTAACGGTGTCCTCTTGTGCGTAGAAAGCGGGAGCAAAGATGCGGTTGAGGGCAATGAGATAGAGCCCGCAGATGTGAAAAAGGAACACGGCGGCAGTCAACGTCACCGACGATTCGTCGAAGGCTCGCGCCTTGAAGATGAGTGTCACGATTTCGCGACTGTTCATTAGTGCGAGAATGCTTGCCGGGATCGTAAGAAGAGCAATCGCATTCATGCTGAAGAGCAGGTGTCCCGTGAACTTTTCCCATTCGCCGCGCTTGGCGTTCTCCGAGAGTTCGGTGAGCACCACCGTTCCGATCGAGACAGCGAAGATACCGAGGAGTAATTCAAGGAGACGGTTGCTGAATTGGAGCGCAGTAACTACACCGGTACCGGCGCTAGTTGCAATGACCGACGAAACGAGGAGGTTGACCTCATAGGCCGCCATGCCAAGAACGGTTGGAGCGACGAGAAGGAAGACCTTGCGGACTCCGGGGTTGCGGAAAGCGCGGAAGAGTGGCAGGAATGTAAAGCGAAACCCTTCCCTGAGGACATAGGGGAACTGAATTGCTGCTTGCAGAAATCCGCCTATGATGACGCCAATTGCCATTGCCCGTGCTGGATTGGCGGTGTAAGGGGAGAGGAGTATTGTAGCCGCAATGATACAACCGTTGAAGACGATCGGTACAAAGCCAGTTGGGGCGAAAATGTTTACGCTGTTCAAGATGCCTTGGAAGAAGGCGGCCAGCGAGATGAAGGCGAGGTAGGGGAACATCCAGCGGGTAAGGAGTACCGTCTCGGTCTGGGTTGCGGGGGAGAGATCGCCATAAAAGAGACGAATGAGGAATTCGGCGCCAATGATGCCGAGGAGCACGATACTGGTCACGAGAAAGGAGAGCACGGTAAGGAAAGACGAGAGAAAGGCGCGTATCTCCACCTTTTCTCCTTCGATGAGGTACCCTTTGAAGGTAGGGACGAACGCGACGGCTATACTCCCCTCGGCAAAGAGTTTGCGCATGAGATTCGGGAGCAAAAAGCCAATGGTAAAGGCATCGGCAAAAGCGCTCGTACCGAGGTAAGCGGCGCGCACCATTTCGCGAAGAAGCCCCATGACGCGGCTCCCGGCGGTGAGCAGAGCAAGTTTTGCACTGTGACGGACGATACCTCGCGTGTTCACGGTACCCGCATTTGTTCTGGATCTATGATCTCTTTTTCTTCGATCGTTTTTGTCGGTTCGCTTCCACTCACGAAGTACATGGTGCGGCCAGTCTCGCTCACAAGACCTGTCTTACGGTCTATCGGGACCGCTACGATACCCGGAGGTCGCGGAAAATCGCTCTTCGGGAAGTTGGCAAGGTATCGTCGCATAAAGTCCATCCATATTGGGAGTGCCGCCTTCGAGCCCGATTCGTTTGGACCAAGGGTGACGCCGTGTTCATCGTTGCCAACCCACACTCCTGCGATGAACTCGGGAGAGAAACCGATGAACCACGCATCGAGACTGTCGTTTGTCGTACCGGTTTTGCCACCGAGGTTGCGTCCGAGAGAAGCGGCCTGCGCCGAAGTGCCGTAGGTCGAAGCGTCCTGTAGTATTTTTGTCATGATATAAGCGGTCTGCGGGCTCATGTTTTGCTCTTCAGGTCGTTTTGCGAAAAAGAGCAAACGGTCTATCTTTTCGGCCGCCGAGAGCCATGGATCGTAAAACACCGTGTTGTTTTCGAGGACGGTGCCGTTGCGGTCTATCACCTTGCGGATGTATGTCGTGTGTGGCTTTTTCCCCTGATTGGGGAAGTGGGAAAAGGCATCGGTCAGTTCGTCGAGCGTAAGGCAAGAGGATCCAAGGACGGTGCCGAATTCGGGGCGCAAAGGGCTTCTAATGCCAAGTTTCTTCGCAAACTCTAAGCCGTAAGCGATACCGATGTCCATGAACATACGGACAGCCGGTGCATTCAGCGAGTGGACGATTGCTTCCCAGAGTGTTACTTCGCCGCGGAATGTCTGTTCATAGTTCTCTGGCTTGAAGTTGAGATCGGTGACTGCGACTGGAGCGTCGAGAAGCATCGTCGCCGGCGTATAGCGCGGTTTCTTTTCTTCGTCTTTCAGTTCGAGCGCCGCCGCGTAGAAAATAGGTTTCATTGCCGAACCGGGTTGGCGGCATGCCTGCGAGGTGCGGTCGAACTCGCTTCTGCCAAAGTCGTAGCCGCCCATAATAGCGCGGATGTAGCCGGAGTAGGGATCCTTGACGATGGCGGCACCCTGTGGGATAGGCAGTTGTTCAAGGGCAAAGAAGAAATCGGGCGGCAGCGGTTTGTCGAACGCGCGGTGGTCGAATTCGTCGCTTACTCCGGCGGCGTCTGTCGCACGGACGAGGATGATATCGCCTGGTTTCACTACCTGCGTTGTCGAGGTGATCGCTACCCAACCACCGAGCGGGTTGTAGGGGCGCGCCCACTGCATATGTTTGAGGTACATCGGCCGCTTGACTTCCCCTACCTGAACGAGAGCCTCGTTCTTGTCGGCCGAAAGCACAACTCCTTGGTAGAGAACACCACGCCGTATTGTTTCGAGACGTATGTCGCCGAACTCCTTTCGGTGCCGTGTTAGGTATCGGTCGAGGTCTTTTGGAAAGTTGATCCGGTAGAGTGGCCCCGCATAGCCTCCACGCCGCGAGATAGCGCGTAATCCGGTGTAGAGCGCTTCGTCGAGCATCTGTCCGGCGCGTAGGTCGGCGGTAGTCGAGACGACAAGCCCTTCGTCGTAGAGTTTCTTGTTACCGTATCTCTGCTGAAGGTATCGGCGCACCTTCTCACTGAAATAGGGAACCTTGTCGAGGAACAGCTCTCGCATAGGGGTGACAGAGAGAGGTTTTGATCGTGCTTCTTCGTACTGTTCTTTCGTGATATAATTTTCCTCGAACATGCGCCGTAGGACATAGTCGCGCCGTTTTTTGGCCTTATCAGGATTGACTTTAGGGGATGCCTCTGAAGGATACTTCGGCAATCCGGCGAGTGTTGCCATTTCAGCGAGGTCAAGTTCCCATACGTGCTTGGAAAAGTAGGTGAGAGCGGCAGATTCGACGCCATAGGCGCCGCTTCCGAGGAAAATCTCGTTGAGGTAGAGGTAGAGGATTTCTTCTTTGGTAAGGTAGCGTTCGAGTTCCACTGCGAGAAGCATGTCCTTGAGTTTGCGAATGAAAGTCCTCTCTGTTCCCACGAATGATTTGGCAAGTTGCTGGGTGATGGTTGATCCTCCCTGTTTGACGCCGGTTGTCGCATACTTGAAGGTGGCACGAAGCATGGCCACGGGGTCAATACCTTTGTGTTCGAAGAATTCGGCATCCTCTCCAGCGACAAAAGCGCGGGCGAGTAGACGAGGAATCTTATCGTAGGGAACGATATTGCGGCGGTTATCATGGTAAAACTCGGCGATAAGTTGGCCGTCGTAGGCATACACTTTCGTTCCCTGCAACGGTTTATAGTCGGCAACGGTTTCGATGTGAGGAATCTGGCTCTTGAGCAGGTGGTAGCCAGCAACGAGGGTCAAAACGCTTCCTATGACCACGATGATTACGCCCCAGACCAGGGTGCGGTAGAGCCGCTTTTTTCTTTTCATGGCGTTTCTCCGAAGAAGGCGCGGAAGGCCGCCTCATAACAGGGGCGTTTGAAGTCGGGGGCACATCTCAGCACCTCTGTGCGATCTGTCCACCGGAAGGCACGGAACTCTTCGTTCGGATGGATCGTTGCCTCGTTATGAACGAGGCGGAAGAAAAGGTAAATCTGCTCCTGCCCGGTAAACCCGCGCTCGGACACGACCTCTTCCGGTAAATGGTAGGTGAATGGCCCCGCCGTGCCGACGAGTTTTGCCGTTTCGGGACCGAGGCCAGTTTCCTCGGCAAGTTCTCGCCACCCTGCTTCCTCCACTGTTTCTCCTTCGTCGATACCTCCCTGTGGGAGTTGCCACGCTCCCGCAATATCGCTGCGTTCACCAATGAGGATGCGCCCGGCTAAATCAATTACCACGAGCGCTACGTTGCGCCGGATCGTCATGATTTTCTTTCCACAATGGCGCACGATTTATCCGACTCCCATACCATCACCCGCTCGACAGCGCAAGAAGGATCGTGTTGTGAAACAATCCGGGTTGTCTCCTCGAAGAGGTAACGGGCGAGGTGTTCGGCAGTCGGATTTACTTTATCGAACGGTGGCACTTCATTGAGATCACAGTGGTCGAGTCGTTCGAGTACCTCGGAGAGAATAGCATCCATCTTCTTGAAATCCATGACAAAACCTTCGGTAGTAAGTGCAGTGCGTGAAATATAGAAGCGCACGCGCCAGTTGTGTCCATGCAGATTTTCGCACTTGCCGTGATAGTTGCGCAAGCGGTGGGCCGCCGAGAAGTGCGATTCACGGTAGACGAGATAGCGCACAGCCTTCTCCCGATCGTTGTTTTACCGGTACGCGCCCAGGCTACCACAAAAGGATTCTTGTTTCAATGTTTCGCAGGAAAGAGATGGGATAAAAAAACTTGAAATTTCCATTTACCTTCCATAAGGTAGGATGTCTCCCTAGTGGTGTAGTGGGCAAAGTAAGGAGGTTCGTGATGGTGCTCAAGTTGCTCAAAGCATCGTTCGTTGTCTGTGCATTGCTTCTTCCTTTTGCGCTCTGTGCGGTGGACGATTTCGAGGATGATTTCGATGCCGAAAAGTCTGCCACCGAGAAGGAAGAAAAAAATAGGAAGGAGAGCGATCGAGCGATAAAAGATCTTCTCGGCGACTCCTCCAGTGGAAGTGAAGAGGAGGAAGAGGAAGAGGAAGAGGAAGAAACATTGTCTCCGAAGAAGAAATCTCCGGAAAAGAAAAAGTCGGTAGATGAAATCCTGGGGACCAAAAAGAAAGAAGAGAAAAAGCCGACGCCAAAACCAGTCTCTGGAGTCAAACCAGTGGCTATGTTGAAGGGGGGGTTCAACTTCGGTTCCTACGCCAAGAACTTCAAGCAGGGACTCATGTACGGCTCACTGGACGAGGGGATTCTCGGCGCCGAGTTCATGGGGAACGCCGTTTTCGCCAAGGCGACGATCAATGTGCGGACGAGGAGCCCGATCCTTCTCGCGGATCCTGACAGTAGCAAAGCACCCCAGTATAATCCCCTTATGGACGACAATTACTTCGACAACAGCATCAAAGAAGGAATGCCTTACGAAGCATACGGCGGGATGAAACTGTTCGACATGGTCACCCTGCGCGCCGGAAAGATGATTCCCGCCTACAGCATCCTCGATAAGTATCAGCACCTCGGCGTTGCCATCGGGACCCCATACGGGACCCGTCCGCTCCTCGCGGTCGAAGGCTATATCCCCGAAACCGACGCGGGATTCGCTCTCGGGTTCGATTACGATCTCGGCGACAATTCGGGCGTTGTCGCCGAACTCATGATGGGGACAGGTGTTATTCCTTGCGTATCGAACTTCTGGAATTCGCAGAAGACGATGGGCTTCTATTTCAAGGGCGGGTACCGTTCCGAGATGATTACCGCCCTGCTCGGCTTCCAGTATCGCACCGATTATCCAGGGCCTGATATAAAAAAGCAGGTCCCCTTCATTGGTTTCGGTCTCGGTACGATATTCTCTTACACCGGATTCGAGACATGGCTTACCTTCGACTACACGATGATGGGACTTCTCTATGACTCCGTATCGGGAACAAAGAAGAACGGAAACGTCGGCGCAATGAACCTTTCGCTTATGCCGGCATACAACCTTGGCATTGATTACGGTTTCATTGATAAACTCCAGTTCGGCATCCGTTTCGACCTCAACCTCGGTGCGTACAGCAAAGAGGCCGCAAATGGAAACTACCTGACATGGTACACTCGTTCCGGTAGTGCCAAGACCTATTTCTTCAAGCCAGAAGCAATGGCTGTGCGCTTCGGCTTTGGGATAAATCTGTTTGCCAGAGAACTCGAATCGGTGAAATCTTTTGCCGGCCTTTCTTTCATGATGCAGCCGCAGTCACAGATCGTCAACAATCCCGGTTCCGGCAGTGATATCTTCAACTACGGCTTCTACAACTTCGGTCTGCAGGCAGGCGCCGAATTCTGAGTATTTTTGTTGACAGCCCTTTTTCTCCCTCTATCATAATAATTGCTGGTACGTAAGAACGAGGGAGGTTAGGAGATGAAACACGTTGTTATGGTTTGGATGATTCTATCGTGGGGTGTCGCGGGAACTCTTTCCTTCGTGAGTTGCTCGGAGAATAAAGAAACCGACCGACGCGCCGAGGTTCAGCGGCTCATGGAACAGGGACAGTATGGGCCTGCAAAGCAATTGCTTATAGCGCTACGGAGCAACTATCCCAATGATCAGCAGTTGCTGGAACTCGAACGGACATGCGATACCAAGATTGCAGAGCAGAAGTATCACGAGATTTGGAAGGAGGCGGAAGCAAAAGATGACTGGCAGGAGTGGATCAAGGCGATGATTCGCATCAAGGAGGTCGAGAACTTCAACCGGGATATGGTCAAAGAGTGGATACAAAAAGCCACGCAGAGGACAATAGATGCCGGTGCGCGGCAACTCAGCGATGAAGAATTACTAGGTCTTCTTAATAAGTTGTACATTCGTTACCAAGTCATTTCGGACAAAGACCGCCTCATGTATATTACGCTTTTCCACAATGAGGGACGCTTCCCGCTCAAGGAGTGGAAGGACACCTTTGTTTCCAAGTACCCGGAACTCCTCGACGAAAAAGGGAATTTTGTCGGTTATCCAAGGCCAGAAAAGCCGGTGGAACCGGCCCAAAAGGGCGATCCGGCGAAGAAGTAGCATCTTCGTTACGCCTAACAGCGACTCTTCCCAGTGATTATCACTATCCAGAAGATTATCTCCTCCGGCGACGGCATCGGCTGGGGTGACGGGAAGACTTTTTTCGTTCCTCGGGTCATTCCGGGCGAGACAGTCGAGGTGTGCACAGTGGCGCCGCTCCGCAGAGCATTGTTCGTCACCGATTTTCGCATTGTGGAAGCAAGCCCGCTTCGGCAGGAGCCTTGTTGTCCGCTCTTCGGTCGGTGCGGCGGGTGCTCGTTTCTGCACATTCCCTATCCTTTGCATCGGCAGATTAAACAGGGAATTCTCGAGGAGTTTTTTCGGCAACAAGGGGAGCATGTGTCAGTTCCGGTTACCACCATCGAGGTTGGGACTTTTCGATTACGCAGCCGTGCCAAGGTGCACATTACTGCTGGGCGTGCCGCCTTCAGTCGGCGGGCTACGCATGAACTGGTTCCGTTCGACGATTGCCCGCTTTTACATGAGGGACTGAATGCCGTCATCCGAGAAGATACACCGACGCGTGACGATGGAACTCTCCATTACGAGTATGCTTCTCGAAGTGGCCAGTGGTCACCGCGTGACCCCGTAGTCGAGAAGGTGGTCGCAGGGGAACTGTTCCGCGTTTCACGTGGTTCGTTTTTTCAAGCATCCGAAGAAGGCGCAGCGGCATTGGTAGCGTTGCTCGAAGAGATCATTCGAACGGTGCGCCCGTCCGTCGTGCTCGATCTTTTCTGTGGCGTCGGCCTCTTCTCGCGGTTTGCGGCGCGTGCTGGATGTGACGTGATTGGTATTGATCTCAATGCAGGTGACGACTTTGCGGTCAATGTCCCCGGCGGCCGCTTTTTGCAGAGGGATCTTACGCGTTCGCTGTCGTTACCATCGGCGGATCTCATCGTTGCCGATCCGCCGCGTGTTGGGATGGTGCCTCCGCTCATCGAGGCGATTGCGCGACATTCTGCGTCACACCTGTGCTATGTTTCCTGCGATGGTGCCACCTTCGTACGTGATGTAGTGCGGCTGGCGCGGCGCGGAAGATTTCTGCTTCGCTCGATGACGCTGGTAGATCAGTTCCCATTCACAGCGCGTATCGAGGTTGTCGCCCATCTAGTCAGGAGAGAAACTTGACAAGAGTGTTCGACCTACTATCATCGGCTACCGTAAGGAACAGCCTGCTCTATATGGGGGATGTCATGAAGCGTATCCTTATCGTTGATGATGAGGTCTCGCTCGTTAATGCGATGAAGAATTTTTTCCAATTCAAGGGGGTGGATGCCCTCGCTGCATTTACCGGCGAGGAAGCGATTGCTCTTCTCGAGAGGGAGAAAGACATTTCGCTTGTTATCACCGATGTCATTATGCCGGGGATCAGTGGTATCGATCTTCTCAAACGTATCAAAGAGAAACACCCTGACCTCCCTGTCATCGTGATGACCGGCATGCTCTCGATAGAGAACACCGTTTCTTCGCTGCAGAGCGGTGCGAGCGATTACCTGCTCAAGCCCTTCTCGAGTCTCGACTACGTCTGGGAAGTGGTAAAGAATTATTTGTAGCGCTGAGCACGTACAATGTCCCGCTCCATCCGCCGCGTGAACCGTTTCTGCAACCCTTCTTCGGCGTAGCGCGCGAGGGTAAGTATTCCGCTCCGGAATGCGGCAGCGTTCGAACGACCGTGCCCTATACCGACGAGGTGGTTGATCCCGAGGAGCAGAGCGCTTCCGTAGCGGGTGTAATCGAACCGCTGGAAGGTGGCGCCGAAGAGCGCCTTGAATATGAGTCCTGAAAGTTTCATCCAGTAGGGATGGGGGGCGATTTTTGCGCGGATAAGTTCGTAGATTGTTTCGGAAAGCCCTTCGATGACCTTGAGCGATACATTACCCGTGAAACCATCGGTAACGATGACATCTGCACCGGGATCCTTGAAAAGAAGGTTTCCTTCGATGAATCCCCTATAGTTGAGCGTCCGTGCCACTCGTTCGGCGGCGCGGATGACAACCGGCTTTCCTTTTGTGCCTTCTTCTCCGACACTCAGTATCTTGATGCGTGGTTCGGTAATACCGGTGATGCAGTGTGAAAGTGCCTGTCCGAGGAGGGCAAAGTGAAAGAGCGTCTCGCTTTTTACCTCCATAGTGGCCCCCAGATCGAGGAGGACGAGTTTCTCCTGTTTCATCGTAGGGAAGACGATGGCAAGCGCAGGGCGCGATATGCCGGGGAGAAGTCCTGAGGTGAAGTAGGCGACGGCAACAGCGGCGCCGGTGTTCCCTGCGGTAAAGAAGGCATCACCTTTTCCCTCCGTGAGGAGGCGCATACCTACGTGGAGGGAAGATTGTGTTTTCGTGCGTGCCGCCGTCGCAGCACTTTCTTCCATCGCTATCTCCTCTGGGGCGTGGACGATTTCGAGGTTGCGGGGAATAGCCGTGTGCGGCGGCATCGCCCCATACACCTGTTTTTCATCCCCCACTAGAATGATGCGCAGAAGACGATGTTCACGGCAGACGCGAAGTACAGCGGAGAGAGGCACCGACGGTGCACTGTCGCCGCCCATGGCGTCAACAATGATGGTGGCATCGTGCATGCCGGCTGTCAGACCTCGCTCTTTTCTGCGATGCTTCTACCGCGGTAAGTGCCACACGAGGGACAGAGACGGTGTGACATCATAGTGTCACCGCACTTGGGGCAGGTGCGAATCGTTGGTTGCGCGAGTTTGCGATGACCTGATCGACGTTTTCTGCTACGGGCGCGCGTGTGTTTCCGTTTTACCGTTGCCATAGAATGCCTCCGTTATGGTTTACTGGTCGGGTATGCAAGCGCATGGAACGCGGTTGCGGTTGGCGCCGCACACAGGGCAGAGCCCTTTACACTCCTCATCACACACGATTTTGGAGGGAACGTTGAGGACCAGCGCCTCGTGAATGAAGGGGTCAAGTAAGATTTCTTCGCCATCGTAGGTGTAGTCGAGGTCATCTCCTTCTCGTGCCGGAAGCAGAACGAACTGTTCGCTCATCTCGACTGTCACCTCGAGCGGATCGCCGCATCGGTGACAGAAAGCATGCAGAGAGAAGGATCCTTCCACCGTGAGAACGATTGTTTCGGCGGCGCGGTAGGAATGGACAAAGAGGCGGTGGTCGACAAGCGTTACGTCGCTCGAAATGTCCTCGCCGAGGAAGAGTGGTTCAGCCGGAGTTGTCTGTTCGCGGTCGGTGATGTCGGGAAGGTAGAGGAACATATGCACATACCTCGGTGAGAAAACGACGCTCGACTATAACTGTAAAATAGAAACTGTCAAGAATTGAGGTTAGTTTTACCGAGTTTCTGCCGCCATTTCTCTAGGGAAGCGTCCTCTATCTTTGAGTAGAGAACCGTCGGTTCGTTGATAGCGTGCCCCGGCATGATACCAGGGGTAGCGGCAGCGGCGAAGTCGAAGGTTTCGGGCAAATTCAACATACGCTTCACTGTACGGGATGCAGAAGGAGTTATCGGTTCGAAAAGAGTTGCCATGGTGTTCATGAGATTGAGGCAGGTAAGCAGGACAGTCTTACACCGTTTTTCGTCGTTTTTGCGAAGCGTCCACGGTGCCGTCATGTCCACATACTTGTTCGCAATGCGCCCGAGTTCCATGAGATGAAAGACCGCGTCACGAACACGGAAGGTTTCGTAACACTCTTCGATAATGGCTACCTCGCGGCGAACCTCGTTCCAGAGATCTGTTTCTGTCTCGGAAGAATCCATCTCGCCTGCGAGCCGTCCGTCAAAGAACTTCCACACGAACGAGAGGATCCGATTCACGAAGTTGCCATAGATGTCCGCGAGTTCCGAGTTGTTGGCAAGTTGGAAACCCTTGAGCGAAAAGTCGGCATCTCTCGTTTCGGGGGAAATCTGAGCGAGATAGTAGCGAATCACATCGCTCGGAAAGTCGTCGAGAAACTCATGGAGCCAGATGGCATAGTTCTTCGATGTCGAGAACTTGTCTCCTTCGAGGTTGAGAAATTCGTTCGCCGGTATTTCGTCGGGTAGTTTCCACTCGTCGTTTTGTCCCATGAGCATAGCGGGCCAGATGATGGCGTGAAAGACGATGTTGTCTTTGCCGATGAAATGGACGAGTTTCACCTCGTCGCCGCCCTGCCACCACTGCTTCCAATCCTCCGGATTCCCGCGTCGGCGAAAGAGTTCCTGCGTGAACGAGATATAGCCGATCGGCGCGTCAAACCAGACGTAGAGCACTTTCCCTTTCGCCTCTTCCAGCGGAACGGGCACCCCCCACGAGAGGTCGCGGGTGATGCCGCGAGGCTCGAGTCCCCGGTGAAGCCATTGATTGCAGAAGAGTTTGACGTTTGTTTTCCAGTGGGTTTTCCCCTCGAGCCAGCGTGCGAGCCTTGTCTGGAACTTGTCGAGATCGAGGAACCAATGCCGTGAGTGTCTCACCGCCGGGGACCTGCCGCAGAGTTTACACTTGGGGTCTCCAAGGTCGAGTGCATTGAGAGCGTTGCCACAGTAGTCACACTGGTCGCCGCGTGCCCCCTTTTTGCAGTGAGGACAGACACCTTCTACGTAGCGGTCAGGGAGGAACATGGCGTCATGTTCGCAGTAAAACTGCTCTACAGTGCGCTCTGAAACGAAACCATTCTTTTGCAGGGTCAGAAAGAACTTCTGCGAGAGTTTTGCATGTTCAGGACACGTGCTTGTACCTGAAAAGATGTCAAAACTCATGTGGAGCCGCCGGAAGGCTTCCTCGATGAGAGCGTGGTTTTCGGCGACGACTTCGGGAGGAGTTTTTCCCGTCTGTTCGGCATTTATTGTAATCGGTACGCCATGTTCATCGGTGCCGCAGATGTAGATAACCTCCCGTTTTTTGTTGCGCAGGTAGCGGACGTAGATGTCGGCGGGCAGATAGGCGCCTGCAATGTGTCCAAGGTGGATGGGACCATTCGCGTAGGGTAAAGCAGAAGTAACGAGATAACGCATGGATTCCTCCCGTGACAGTCTAAACGGCGTGAGTATAGCCAAAAAGGAAACGGCGTCAAATGAAGTTCCGTTTCGCTCCCGAGAAATGTACCATAACTTTTTGCCTCTATCCTGTTGACATATCCTTTTTCCATTTTTATACTGTAAAGAGAGGTTGTGTGTGGAAAAGAACAGCCGATGAGAGTAATTACTGTTTTCCTTGTGTTGTGGGCGGTGATGACAGCCGTCGGGCTACTGGGGAAGGGGATGCCGCTATACGAAGGAGTTCTGGCATACAGTGCGAGCCCCGATCCTCCGCCGAGCCCTCCGGATAGGCCCAATCCTCCGCCTCCACCTCCGCCGGATACCGTCGTTTAGAGGAAAAGGACGGTGCCCCTTCTCTACGAGAGGATATAGGATTCGAAACGAAGAGTGGTGTTTCCTGCCTGAATAATGTCATTGTGGACAAGACGGTGTCGTTGAGTCGTCTTGACTCCGTTTATCTTTATCTTGTTGCCGCTTCCGAGGTCTTCGACCCAGTAGGAGTCTCCTTCAAAAAAGATGCGGAAGTGGCGCCTCGAAACTGCAGGATCGGTTAAAACAAAGTCGAGGTCGAGATTCCGTCCTACGAAAAACTCCTTTTTTTGGACCGTTACACTCTTTCCTTTATCGTCGCCTGCTATAACGGTAAGACGCCCTTCGGGAAGAGGCTTACCAGTTGCCGGGGCTGATATTCCCATCGCCGGACCTTTGACAGGTCGTACCACCTCGATTTCCTCGAGAGTCTCGCTCGACGCAGCAGCAGGTTCACCCGTTGCCGCACGAGGAACATTGTTCTTGGGGGGGATAACGGCGAAGGCGTTCACAATCCATGTTGACATTTTCTGGCGTCCTTTTTCGGTCAGTTCTTCTGGTTCGGGGTGTACCTTCTTGATGATGAATTCGATGAGTTCACTGTCGGCTGTTTCCGCGGCTCGCTGTGCCATAAAGTACTCGGCGATCTTCTTCTCGTAGATGCCTATCCGCAACGGTTTCAATATCGGCGTGAGGTCGAAAACCTCTTTGTGGTAGGGATCGAGAACGGCGAGATCCTCGGCACGTGTCTTTTCGCCAAGGTTCAGCGTGAGGTACGGTTCGGGGTCCAGCACACCTACCTCATTACCATCGGCAAAAAAGCGCCAGTCGATACCGTTGGTGATAATGGCGATTTTGTCAGTTGCCACGAGGCGGTACAACGCAGCGAGTTTGGCATACTCCTCGGCAAAACTCCCTTCCTCGAAGTAAGTCTGAATGAGGATGAGAGGAAGATCGTTCTTGAGAATGGCGAAGTCGGCTACCAATGTCTTCCCGTGTGGTGTTTCGACGGCATATCCTGCCATGAACTCTCCCGGGTTATAGACATCCCACCCAAGGATCTTGAAGAAAGGAACGACAAGCGACTGGCGGACCGTTTCGCGGTTCCTGATGTACTTCTGAAGCGTCCGAATGTTTTTGGCAAACGCCGCAAGTTCCACCTTGTAGGACATGCGAACCTCCTCTATTATCTTCGATATAACAAGCGCAGTGTATCCCTTCACGCAAGACAAATCAACAATTTTCGTTTGCTACCACATTCCACCCTCGTCTTCTTGCCTTTTGTGTTTTCGGCGGCTATGATACTTTATAGTTACGAAAGGCTCTGCGAGGGTGCAATGCTGAAGACCCATCCCAAGCTTATGATTCCGAACTTCTTTACGAGCCTGAACCTCCTTCTCGGCTTTGTCGTCGTTTGGCTTGCCATCGGTGGACAGTACGATCGCGCGGCATGGTACATCCTCCTCTGTGTCATTTTGGACAAGATGGACGGCACCACCGCCCGCGCCTTCGATGCCTGCAGCGAGTTCGGCATAGAGTTCGATTCGTTCAGCGATTTCTTTTCGTTCGGCGTCGCGCCGGCAATACTCATCCTCTCGTTCTTCAATGGGCACATGAGAGGCAACATGGAAGCGGTCCCCCTCGCAGTCAAGGGGGCATGTGCGGTCTACATCCTCCTCGCAGCAATACGGCTCGCCAAGTTCAACTGCGCCGACAAGGAGGACAAGGAGTTTTTCTACGGGCTTACCTCGACACAGGCAGGAGCGACGGTCGCAGCGCTTTTTCTCACGGCACGTAAGTACAACCTCTCCTTTCTCTCCGACGAAACGATTATGAGCGGTATCCTCGTTATTCTCGGTATTCTCATGGTCTCTAACTTCCGCTACCGCAAGTTCAAAAAGCGGCGCAGCCGCCTGCTCAACGTGCTACAAACTCTCTTTTTCTTTGGGCTCACCGCTTGCGTGGTGTTCCACGTCTTTCCTGAAGTGCTCCTCGGTGTGCCGCTCCTCTACTTTATCGGGGGGGTCGTCCTGACTCACTTCGAACAGCGCCACGAAATGTCAGCAGTGGACGAAGAGGCTCCCGAGTGAGTCGAGCGACAATTCGGCAGGGCATAGACCGTTTCGATCGCTTCCTCGTCGGTAAGGAGCGGGTTGCCCTCATTGCCAATCATACTTCCATTGATCGTTTCGGCGTGCCGACAGTACGGATTCTGCGCGAGGCGGGAGTGCGTCTTACGTGTCTTTTCTCGCTCGAACACGGGTACTTCCCTGTTGCGCAGGATATGGAAGCCGTCGGCAAGGAACAGCGGGTGATCGGTGTGCCGGTCTTTTCGCTCTATGGCGATTCCCCGGCATCGCTTACGCCTTCGACTGCGCTCTTCGACCAGTTCGATACGGTTATTTACGACGTACAGGATATCGGGAGCCGGTACTATACCTACCTCCAGAGTCTCACACTCTTCATGGACACTCTCGCCGCCGAGCCGCGCCGCCTCATCGTGCTTGACCGCATCAACCCGATAAACGGTACTACCATCGAAGGATCGCCTCTCCAGATGCGCTACGCCAGTTTCGTCGGGCGATTTCCGCTGCCACACCGCCATGGGCTTACCACAGGCGAAGCGGCACGCTGGTACTACCGCTGGAAAGGGTACTCGTTCCCGTTTGAGGTTGTTACTATCGAGGGGTGGCGGCGAGATACCTTTGCCGATGGGTACCACCTCCCATGGGTGCCGACTTCGCCCAATATGCCGACCATTGAAACAGCGATTCTCTATCCCGGTGCTTGTCTCGTAGAAGGAACAAACCTTTCGGAAGGGCGTGGCACTGCCTTTCCGTTTCATGTCGTTGGGTCACCGGGCGTCGATCCGTTCGTTCTTTGTGAGCGGTTGACAACTCTCGACCTTCCGGGAGTTACCTTTCTTCCGCTAGAATTCCGTCCAATGTTCCAGAAGCACACATCGAAGCGGTGCGGAGGTGTCTATCTCGCTATTGTCAATCGAACTACCTTCCGCCCACTGCGGACATTCATTGCGGTCATACAAACGTTCCGGGAAATGCTGGGAGACGAGGGATTCTTCCGCACGAAACCCTACGAGTTTGTTTCCGACATTCCTGCCATTGATCTCCTCCTCGGTGACGAGCGGCTCATCGCCCTTTTCCGCGAAAAGGCATCCCTCTCCGAAATAGACTGTTATCTTGGAGAGGCGGAAGATCGGTGGCTCGCCGACCGTCAGCAGTGGTTGTTGTACCCATGAACGATATCGAGCAGTTCACCGTTGTCGTCGGAATGAGCGGCGGCGTTGATTCATCGGTTGCGGCGGCGCTCCTCTGCGAAGCGGGACATAGAGTCGTCGGCGTGACTATGTCCATCTGGGATGAACGCACATCCATCGCCGGAAAGGTGCGGCACGCCTGCTGGGGGCCGGACGAGGAGGAAGATATTGCGGCTGCGCGGCGGGTGGCAGCACATCTCGCTATTCCCTTCCATGTTATTGATCTTCGTACTGCATATCGGGAAGAGGTTATCGGCTATGTGCGTCGCGAGTACCTCGGTGGCAGAACACCGAACCCGTGCGTGTGGTGCAACCACCGGCTGAAGTTCGGATTGCTGCTCAGCGAAGTGAGACGAATCGGTCTTACCTTCGACCGCTTCGCTACCGGCCACTATGTGCAGCGAGTTGTCGTAAACGGGAATGTTCGCCTTTTGAAGGGGCGCGATCGTCGAAAAGACCAGAGTTACTTTCTTTCCTTTCTCTCTCCTGAACAGGTGGCGGTGTCACTCTTTCCTCTCGGGGAGAGATACAAGAGAGATGTTCGCGCCATTGCTCGGCGTCTCGGTCTCCCCGTCGCCGACCGTCGTGAGAGTCAGGATTTCATCGGGAGCGGAGACTACAGTGTTCTCTTCGAGGGAGACGAATCTCTCCCTGGTGAGATGGTGGATGAGTCGGGACGGGTGCTCGGGCGCCACCGGGGCATTATCCACTACACGGTGGGACAGCGCCGGGGTCTTGGTATCGCGACGGGGAAACCGCTCTATGTCCTTGCGATCGATGCCAAGAGCAACCGGGTCATCGTAACCGACCGGGCACATCTCTTTGGACGCGGATTCGTCGCCAGCACCGTCAACTGGCTCGCAGAGCCGCCATCATCCTCTTTCCGCGCATTCGTCCGCATCCGGCAGACACACCGAGAGGCTCCTGCAGTGGTCACTATAAAGGAAGATGGTACCATCATCGTGCGCTTCGACGAGCCGCAATTGGCAATAACACCGGGACAGGTAGCTGTTATTTACGACGGTGAAATGGTCGTCGCAGGGAGCATCATCGAACAACGACTCACAGAGGAGGAGAAACCATGAAGCGGGGAATCCTTGCAGGTGTGCTCATCTGGTGTACCGCAATCCTCTTCGCCACAGAGGAGACAACGACGCAAGGAGGAGAAGACTGGTCGAAAAAGAAGGAAGAGCAAAGGCAGGAAATCACCGGCGGGCGTGTGTACCTCAAACTGGGAGGTGCCCTTCTCTTCGACGAACGGCGTGTTATCCCAGAACCGACATTCGGGTTTGGCTACCGGTACGAAGAAGGTATGCTCGCCGTTGACCTTTCATTCTTCAATGAAAGTATTGGACCCACGGTGAAATACACGGACTACGGCACCGACATCCCTTACGAGCGCAACAAACTCCGCATCACTCTGACACGCTGGGCGAACCTTTCATTCCTCTGGCTTGCCGAGCCGGCGGCGTGGAACAGTTTCTATGCCGGCGGGGGGCTTGCCGTCGAGACGATCGATCTCGAACTCGCGGACGACATTTCTTCACGGACCGGCATTGCAGGAACGCTGATGGTTGGGTGGGAATTCATGCGGGATCGCAAAATTGTCATCTTCGTGCAACTCGAAACGGTACTCCCCTGTTACGCAGGGCGATTCAATGGAGATACTTTTTGGGTTCCGTCGCTTACCCTTACCGTTGGCGCCGGTTTTTGAGCATGCCGCCCGCGATGTACGCGTTGACATTTGTTCCCTCATTTCCTAAAGTGTCGCTAACCATTGCCACGTGAAAACCGATGGGGAACCGTTTCGACGACACCGTGCCTCTCTATCGTGATTTGGTGCGACTCCTCGGCACGCTTGTAAGCACCGAAACGATACCCCAATTGGTCACCGCACTCGATCGGTCGCTTCGCACACTATTCCCCCGCCTTTTTGTCAGTGTTGCGGTGTGGGACAGGTACGAGGACGATCTCAAGATTCATCTCCCGCGCGGAAAACGTTTCGGAGCGGTACTCCGGCGCTCTTTCGAGGCGATAGCGGCGGCAAAGGAAGAGACCGTCACTGCCCGATATCGGGAGGAGCCATCGCTCCCCGGGCCCCTTCTGCGATCTGGAACGTCGTTCTTCTACGATCGCCGGCATTTCGAAGAGGGGATGACGGCGATGCTTCTCATCGAGTTCACGCGCGAGGACGATTGGCGCACCTTCACGGAGATAACGCCGGACATCGTCCCCCCGTTCTGGGCGCTCTTCAACGAACGGTACCACAGGATACGAGCAGGGGAAGAATCGGATATCTTCTGGCGTATTACAGATGCCGAGAAACGAGAAGAAGACCTCTTGAACGAGATAGAACTCAACCAACTTCTCGAAAATCTCCTCCGTCTCTCCCTCCGTAAACTCGACGCAAAGATCGGCGCTATTCTCTTACTCGACGAGAAGACCGGAGAGTTCACTGTCGAGCCGCGTGCGGTAGCCGGAAAGGCGATTTCCATCATTCCAGAGAAGTTCTCCACGAAAGAGAGGTCCATCACTGCCATCGTGTACCGTACGAACCGCCCCTACATCTGTAATGACACGGAGAATGATCCAAACTATTACCCCATCTTCCAAGGGGTCAAAAGCTCGCTTGTCGTACCCATCATCTTTCAGGGACGCTGCATCGGTGTCATTGTTGTCGAAAGCCAGCACAAAGGGCACTTTTCCGAAGCCGATGCCCAAAAACTCCTCTCGATCGCTCAGACGGCGACCATGTTCATTCGACGCGCCCAACTTTACCGTGCCACTACCGAACATGGCGACGGTATCATGATTCTTGGACGTAACGAGAAGTGGCGAGAGGTCGAACGACGCATCGAGAAAGCCGCAAGAACCGACGCCACTGTGATTCTGCGCGGCGAGAGCGGTACCGGCAAGGAGTTGGTCGCTCACGCAATACACTTCAACAGCCCCCGCCGCGACAAACCATTCGTCGTCATCAACTGTGCCGCGATACCCTCGGAACTTCTCGAAAGCGAGATGTTTGGCCATGTGAAGGGAGCATTCACCGGCGCCTACACCGATAAAGTCGGCGAATTCGAGCACGCCGACGGCGGCACGCTCTTTCTCGATGAAATCGGCGATCTGTCGGTTCCTTTGCAAGTCAAACTGCTCAGAACACTCCAATCAGGAGAAGTGCGACCGGTAGGATCGAGCAAGCCGCCACGCCGCGTCAACGTGCGGGTCATCGCTGCTACGAGCCGCAACCTCGAAAAGATGATCGAGGAAGGGCGATTCCGGCTCGACATCTATTACCGCCTCCATGTAGTCCCCATCTGGCTTCCGCCGCTCCGCGAGTATCGCGAAGATATCCCCTCTATCGTGGAGAATTTCATTCGTGATGCTAACGGTCGTTTTCACACCGCGGTCAGCGGCATTTCGCGCGCTGCTCTCGATCTTCTCATGCGCTATGACTACCCTGGCAACATGAGGCAACTTCGCAACTTCATCCAACAGGCAGTCATCATGGCTGATGGCCCCCTCATCACCCCAGAACACCTACCGCCGGAAATCCACGCCGTCCTTTCTGCTTCAGAACAAGGGGAGACTCCGCACCTGCCGCCGATAACCGAACCGCTTCCGCCTTACCTGCAGGCAAAGGAACAGGTTCTCGCTGCCTTTTCTACTGCTTACCTCGACCGCCTGCTTGCCGAACACCGGGGCAACCTTCGACGGGCGGCGCGTGCCGCCGGTATTTCGCGCATGGCGCTCTACAAACTCCTCGATCGCTATGAAATCCGAGCGAAGGAGTCACGCTGAAAAATGGTTGCAAATGAAAAAAGAAGTGGATAGACTTTCTCTGAAACAAACAGTGTCGGAGGAGCCTATGGCGAGATTTGTCGTTGGGGTGTTATTGGTGTGTTTTTTTGTCGTGTGCGCCTGTTCACCGGTGGAAGAAGAGGGACATGACGCAACTACGACCGGCGATGAGACGATCACTGCAGACGAAGAGGGAGACGGTACCGTCAATCCTGATGAAACGAACGATGAGGGAAGTGAGCAGGGGGGACCTGATGTTGACTTCCAACAGTGCACACCCGGCGAGACCGCCGAATGTTACCACGGGCCGTCCGGCTCGAAGGAGCGTGGCATCTGCAAAGCAGGCATCTCTACTTGTGCATCGAGCGGCTACTGGGGACCGTGCGAAGGCGAGGTGTTA
>Ga0129299_1000506_pt1 | contig 24626 bp, 18 predicted proteins | sample ConPoolayeCmetaG_FD_94477 | JGI IMG/M metagenome (GOLD analysis project Ga0129299, IMG submission 94477) | Hot spring microbial mat communities from California, USA to study Microbial Dark Matter (Phase II) - Cone Pool mat layer C metaG ...
GTGACTTAACGTAATGGCAGTAGGCAAATTATCATAGGAGAAGGAGAAAATCCAATGACAGAATTTATCCCCGGCATTAAGCCGATACAGTACGAAGGCCCCACAAGCCGCAATCCGCTCGCGTTCAAGCATTACCAGGCAAACAGGATGGTGCTGGGCAAACCCATGAAAGAACACCTTCGCTTCGCCATAGCCTACTGGCATACGTTCCGCGGCAGCGGCGCAGACCCGTTCGGCGCAGCAACGCTGCGCAGGCCGTGGGACGACGGCTCGGACAGCATCGCCAACGCGGAAAAACGGATGCGCGTCTGTTTCGAGTTTCTTCAGAAGCTCGGAGTGGAATACTACTGCTTTCACGACCGCGATATCGCGCCCGAAGGCAGGACGCTCTCCGAAAGCAATAAAAATCTTGACGCCGTCGTGAAGGCGGCGAAAAAATTGCAGAGCGACACGGGCATCAAGCTTCTATGGGGAACTGCGAACCTTTTTTCAAACCCGCGTTACATGTGCGGCGCATCAACCAATCCCGACGCCCACGTGTTCGCCTATGCAGCGGCCCAGGTGAAAAAAGCCATGGAAGCGACCATGGAACTTGGCGGCAAAAACTATGTGTTCTGGGGCGGCCGCGAAGGATACCAGACGTTTTTGAACACCGACATGAAACGGGAACTCGATCACATGGCCCGTTTTCTGCATATGGCGGTCGATTATAAGAAGAAGATCGGCTTCAAGGGAACGCTCCTTATCGAGCCGAAGCCAAAAGAACCAACCAAGCACCAGTATGATTTCGACGCCGCGACAGTCATCGGATTTTTGCGCGCCTACGGTCTTGAAAAAGAATTCAAGCTCAATATCGAAAACAACCACGCGACACTTGCTGGGCACGACTTTGAACATGAGCTCCAGACGGCCTCAAACGCAGGCATGCTCGGTTCTATCGACGCTAACGTGGGTGACGCGATACTTGGATGGGACACGGATCAGTTTCTCATGGATGTGCGGTCGGCGACGCTCGCGATGACGATAGTGCTTAACCAGGGCGGTCTGGCGCCCGGCGGTTGTAATTTCGACGCCAAGGTGCGGCGCGAGTCGATTGATATCGAGGACCTTTTTATCGCTCATATCGGAAGCATGGACACGTTTGCGCTCGGCCTGCTCAACGCGGCCAGAATAGTGAAAAGCGGCGTGTTTGCAAAACTGCTCAAGAAACGCTATGCCAGCTATGATTCTGGTATCGGCGCAAAAATTGAAAAAGGAACGACGTCGTTTACCGAGCTCGAGAAGTGGGTGATGAAGGCGGGCGAACCCGCGCCGAAATCAGGCAAGCAGGAACTATGCGAGATGATTTTGCAGCAATTCCTGCAATAGGCGGCAGGAAAAAATGCATATAGCCCACATCCTACAATCGCACAGAACAACGTTCAGTTTCGAGTTTTTTCCGCCCAGGGATGAAGCTGCGGCGACTACGCTTTTTGATAACATCAAAGAGCTTATGCCGCTCAAACCCGGCTATGTGAGCGTAACATATGGTGCGGGCGGATCAACGCGGACATTGACTCATGAGCTGGTGATGCGTATCAAGCGGGAAACCGATCTGACGGTGGTTTCGCATCTGACCTGTGTGGGCTCAACCTACGAAGAGATCCTGTCGATTCTGAGTCAGTATAACGATAGCGGCATTGAGAATATCATGGCACTGCGCGGCGATCCGCCTCGTGGCCAGGTGCGTTTTACGCCGGCTGCCGGCGGATTAGGCCACGCGGTGGAACTCGTATCATTTATTAAAAAACATTTTCCGCACATGGGCGTCGGCGTCGCCGGTTACCCCGAAGGACATCCGGAAACCCCAAACCGTCTCACTGAGATCGAATACCTCAAAGCAAAGGTCGACGCCGGCGCCGACTATATCTGCACCCAGCTCTTTTTCGAGAACCGCGATTTTTTCGATTTCTGTGAACGATGTGAGATCGCCGGTATCACAGTGCCGATCATCGCCGGTATCATGCCTATTACGTCGATTAAAACCATGAAACGGATGGCTGAGCTGGCGGCGGGAATGCACTATCCGGCACGGCTGATCAAGGCGCTTGCACGGGCCGAATCCGATGAGGGCGTGGAAAAGGTGGGGATACACTGGGCCACCGAGCAGGTACTCGAGCTTCTGGACCGCGGCGTCAAAGGGATACATTTTTATACGCTCAACCGCTCAAACGCCACGCGCCGGATATATGAATCCCTGGGCGTGAGCTCGTCCGACCGCCTGGAGAAATAACCCACCTCGTTACCCGCATCCATCCAGCAGAACGGCATTTCCAATTGGAAATGCCGTCATGAAAATGTTATTTTTCAGCATGTAGTACCCGGACTCGATTCATTCAACCTTCCAGGAAACGGCAGAATGAAAAACAAACGTGTTGTTATCTTCTCGGTCATTTCGATCGTCACATTAATATCATCGCTTCCATTATGCACCGGCCGCCAGAATCCTTACAATAACGCCTCCAACGCGCGGCTGTCGCTCATTATACCTGCCGCCCCAGACACCGGTTATCTTGTCGGCGACAGCATATCAATCGGCATTGACATTTTTCTCGCCCATCTTGCCGACAGCGTATATATTTCATCGGGTAACTCGTGGGACACGACACTCATGGTGACCATGCCCAAGGAAGCCTGCACTCTCAGCATAAAAATTCCTCTGTTAAAAGCCGGCAGCGACACCATCGAGGTTACGCTGTACCTGGAGGACGGGAGCCGTCAATCCAAAACCACCATTGTCAGCGTCAAAAGCAAGGCAATAACCTTTGTGCAAAATCTTACCGGTACCGCCGGCGGAAGAGCCGGTGAATCATGCAGGCTGACGGTGTCGGCAACCGGCACCGGTCCGCTTTTTTATCAGTGGTACAAGAACAGCGTGGCAATTGCTGGCAAAACCGACACGTTCCTTGTCATCGAGAGCCTTCAGCCGAACGATTCCGGCGAATACTACTGCGTAGTGCGCGACAATTACGGAAAATCCGCGACAAGCCGCATTACGGTCCTCATAGTCAAGCCTGCCGATACGCCCGATGCGCCCACGGGACTGCGCATCAACCTGCAATCGGATACCGCGCTTGTCGTATCCTGGCGCGGCGCCGCAAACGCCGACGGATACAAGGTCTACCGTGACACAATCGAGCATAGCACGGTCGCGCCAATCGTTTCAGTGACAGACACGACCGCCGTAGTCCAGCATAATTCGCGGCCATGCTATATATGGGTGACCGCGGTGAAAAGCGCCGGCGGAACCATCCTCGAATCCATGCCTTCCACCGCACTCTATTGGGAACCGGACGCCAACCGTCTCTACCCGCCGCAGAACGTGAAAGCGGTGCGACTCGACAGCACAAATGTTCTCATTTCCTGGGACCATGTGGATAGTGCGACTTTTTATATTGTCATGCGCAACACCCACCGCAATCTTCCCGGCTTCATCCAGATTGCCGCGCCGCGCGATACGGCATACACGGATGCCGGTGCGGTAAGCAATAATTATTATTACTATGTGCTCGCCGCCAATGCGGCCGACACATCGGACGCCGCGGATACCGTGGGCATAACCGACAGTACGAACGAAACCCCGCTGCCGCCGGGGATAACCGATTGCCAGGTGATACAGCCAGGCACAAGCATCAACGACAAGATTGTCGAAGTCCTGCAATCGTCGCTGCACAAAGGCACAATCTGTCCCGTACCGGGACGATACGACTACAACACGATTGAGGTGCTGGGGAAATTGGAAGTGTGGATTCGGTAAATGTAAAACGGCGATGGCAAAATAGGGACGGGTTTCACATTCCTCTAACATCGGGTTGAAACCCGATTCTGCCCATCAAAACGTTGAAAAAGCCCTTACGGGCTGGATGAAGCCGGCGTGAGCCGGCACACAATCTTTGCCATATTATCCACCCGTCTCAACGCAGGTAAATACCGGTTAAGAACGTACTTTTTGGCTACCCCGCAAAAATAATCGCGATAATATTTGCTTCTTGGCAAAAATGATCGTATATATAGTATATGAACACCTGCAAACGAACACTGACGGATTCCATTGAAAAAGACCTGTGCGACAAGATGGTTTTCATTACCGGTCCGCGCCAGGTCGGCAAGACAACCCTGGCAAAAAGTCTTCTGAAAAAACGACTGGGATTATACCTGAATTGGGACGCGGCCGACGACCGCAGCGACATTCTACACTGCCGATGGCCGGAAGGAAACGCGCTCGTTGTGCTGGACGAAATCCACAAGTATCGGCGATGGAAGCGTTTTATCAAGGGCGAATACGATAAATACCGCGAACGGCTTTCTTTCCTTGTTACGGGAAGCGCGCGGCTCGACATCTACCGACGCGGCAGCGATTCGCTTCTGGGACGATACCATCGCTACCGGCTTCACCCCTTTTCTGTCGCTGAGCTGGCCGGGCTCTTTGCTTTGCCGCAACCGGGAAAAGAAATTGCACTACGCCAGGAGCAACCCGTCGCTTTTGATACAGGGCGGCTTCTGAATTTCGGCGGGTTTCCGGAACTGTATCTTAAAAACGACATGCGCGCTGTGCGGCGCTGGCATCGCGAGCGTTTCGAACTGGTTACCCGGGAAGATATCCGCGATATAAGCCAGGTGCATGATATCTCGCTGATACAGGTTCTTGCCGGCATGCTTCCGGCCCGCGCCGGCTCTCTCTTGTCGCTCAACGGATTGCGCGAGGATTTGGAGGTGAGCCATCGTGCTGTTTCCTCCTGGATGAATCTTCTGGAAAGCGTTTACTACTGCTATCGGATTTATCCTTTTCGAAGCCGCAGAGAGAGAGCGCTGAAAAAAGAGCCGAAGCTCTATTTGTGGGATTGGTCATCGGTGCCTGACCCGGCCGCTCGTTTCGAAAATATGATTGCAGGGCACCTGTTGAAATTCTGCCATGCCCTTGAGGATGTCGACGGATGGAACGCGCAACTATGGTATATCCGGGACATCGACAAGCGTGAAGTCGACTTTCTGGTGACAATCGACGGCTCACCGTGGTTCTGTGTCGAAGTGAAAAGCAGCGAGACGGACAAGAATCATGTCCGATATTTCATGGAAAGGCTCAATATACCTTATGGATACGTCGTTACCCTGTCAGGCGAAAGATCATGGCGGCAGAATACCGTCGTGCATGTTCCGGCTGTCCAGTTTTTATTAAGCCTGGGTGTTTGAGAAAACAGCGTGCGGGAAGTATTTCTTCTACCATGATCGGGTTAAAACCCGATTCTGCCCATAAAAACATTGAACCTAAAAGAGGAAATTACACCATGACCGTCGAAAAACTCATGTCCGCCCCGTCCCGTCTCGAAGGCATCGCGGAAATAAGCAGGGCCATCATGGAAAAAACCTATCTCGACGATATCCTGGAGCTTATCGTGCAGGTGACCGCCAAGGTGACCGGAGCGAAAATCTGCTCGCTCCTGCTGCTCGACAGGGAGAAAAAGGAACTGAGGCTCAAGGCGGCTAAGTCGGAATCCGGCCAATACAACCAGAAATCGCCCACGCCGCTCGGCAAGGGAATTGCCGGACGGGTGGCGATGAACAACGCGCCGATAAAAGTTCTGGATGTGCGCAAGGATTCGCGGTTTCTCAATAAGAAAATCGCCGAAGAAGACGGGCTGGTTTCGCTTTTATCGGTGCCGATGAGTATTGAAGGTGAGGTAATCGGTGTTATCAATTGCTACACGCCGGAGGAATACGACTTTACAGAAGAAGATGTGCAGATGCTGACCGCGGTGGCAAGCCAGGCCGCGGTCGTTATCCGCAACACCGAGCTTCGGGTCATGAAAGAAGTGGTCGAACGGGAGCTTGAGGAGCGCAAGACTATTGAGCGCGCAAAGGAACTGCTGGTGGAAAAAAAAGGCATATCGGGCAAAAAAGCCTACGAACTCATGCGGCGGCAGAGCATGAACAGCAGGACATCGATGGCAAAGATTGCGGAGTCTATATTGCTTGCCGCTTCGTTCGATTAAACTTAACCTACATTCCGCAGTTGGGGTGGATGCGAATACGTGCGTGGACACTGGCGTGAAGGCGGCGCAGGGCGTATCCGCCGAGTGATATGTCCACGCCGCCTGAAGCGGTGTGTGTTGAGCCTGTCGAAATGCGCCGCATCCAACTGCGAAATGTAGGTTAATACAACGGCGTTTCTCATCGCGGCGGGACAAATCGGCATCAGGAAATAAGCCGGGCAAAGGTGGTTTTCTCAAGCTTATCCGAGATATAATCACGAATCTCCCTGAATAATTTCACCAATTCGCGATTCTGTTCTATGGGCGTTGGCTCGTAAAAGTATTCGCTTACCGATTCAACCGGCGCCAATGCTCCGTCCATGAGCCGCACAATCTCGGCGACGGAAATTTCAGATGGAGGTTTTGCCAGCTCATACCCGCCGTCGGCGCCTTTCCTGCTCTTCACATACCCTGCGCGCTTGAGAGTCAACAGAATCTGCTCGAGAAATTTTTTCGGGATATGCCGGCGCTCTGCGATATCGCCGATTGTGCGCAGGCCTTTTTCAAAGTTCATGCTCAGATCGATAAGCGCAAGACAGGCATATTCACTTTTTGCCGTCAGTTTCATTGAAAACCGGCTCCTCCGCGTCGTATCACGGCGCGAGATAAATATATCATTTCTCCCGGCATGAATCCTCTTCGATGTTACGCGGCATCCCTCAAGAGCTTCTCGACGTTTTTCCTCGTAAACGGCCCGCCGTGTGATGCGTAAAACGTCTGCACACCGCGATCCATAAGAAGCCGGATGCTTGTTCTGACCAGAGCAAGGTCCTGCGCAAAAAACGGCCAGCGAGGCTGATGCGCATTAACCATCCGTCCCATAATAAGATCGCCCACTATCGCCGTGCCATATCCATCTACTACCGACACGGAGCCTGCCGTGTGTCCCGGCGTGTGCACAACGCGCGCATCAACGCCATAGGCATTGAGATCGAACTCACCGTCGAAAATGACCTGCGGTTCGCATGCCGCCGCCTTTTTCGCCGCCTTCTCATCTATGAATTTCTTCACCCATTGGCTCACGACCGATGTAATAACGACCGGCGGATTTGTGCCGGCACGCACATAGTGCGCGTCGGCCGCATGAATAGCGACCGGCACGCCGGTTGTGGCCCGTATTTCCGCAGCGCCGCCGAAATGATCGGTATGGCCGTGGGTGATGAGAAGAAGCGAAATGGAATCGTTTTTAATTCCCGCCGCATTAAGTGCGTGCAGAAGCGCCTTACCGCCGCCCGCCAAACCGGCGTCAACAAGCACCGTCCGCACGCCCTTGAGCGCAAATATAAAGATAAAGTCATTTTTAATCGGTATCACTTCCATCTATAACTCTCAGAACAAGCTCAACTGCTCAGCCGAATCTTGGCGTTTTGTTGCCGTCTGCCGCTGAGTACGATCATAGTGCTTCAACCGATCTTCGATGTCGCCGAGAAACGGCGACGATTTGTTCTGCATCATTGTGCCGTACAACGTCCGTTTTGCCGCATGGGTTATATATAAATATCTCTTCGCCCGTGTCATGCCGACATATAATAGCCGCCGCTCCTCCTGTGCGTCCGATTCCATCCCCTGTATCGACAACGGTATGAGCCTCTCTTCGCATCCCGTGATAAACACCACGCTGAACTCAAGCCCTTTTGCGGCATGAAGCGTACACAGCGACACCCGCTCTATCCTTCCCGCCTCTGCGTCATCCTCCCGCTGAAGCCCGGCGCTGTCGATAAACGCGGCGGCATGCGGATATGCGCGGGCAAGCCGCATGAGCCGCACCCATGCATTGTGCGCGTGCTCGCTCGATACAAGCTCCCTGCTGAATGATGGAAGCGACGAAATAATATCGAGCGTCTGGCACAGCCCCCGTTCAAGCAGCGACGCCCTGAGCGGCGCCAATTCATCGACAAGGCCGTTCAGGTCCTTGCGTGCCGCGATATCATCCCAACCTACCATGCATCTGCCCGCCCCGCGCCACTGCTTCATCGCCGGGATGAGCTGCTGACCCGCGCCATCCCCTTTCAACCGCCGGTAAAACTGCAGTACCGCTTCGATACTCACCGGCCTTCCAGACACAAGGCGCACCGCGTTTATGGCGTCGGCCGCCACCGGCACATCGGCCAGTGCCTGCGCTCCCGAAATCCTGTAGGGCATACCGCTTCTTTCAAACGCTTCCTCAAGTGCTCTGCGCTGGGCATTGAGGCGGTATAGGACCGCACAATCGCCGAACCCTATTACGCCGCCATCGCCGGCTCCAACCCGTCCCGAATCCCGCGAGAAAAACGTTGTTCCGCCAATCAGTTTTTCGATCTGGTGTACCACATACTCGGCTTCAGCCCTGTCGCTTTGCGCCGCATGAATAATCAGACGGCCTTCGGCATGGATCTTCGCCGCCGGCGCAGGCACATCGAATTGACTCTGCTTGGCAATAACCTGGCCGCAGGCGTCGAGCAAGCGCTTGGAAGAGCGATAATTTTCACCGAGCCTGACAGTGACTGCATCAGGATACGCCCGTGTGAACGCATTGAAGAGCGTTACGTCGGATCCCCTGAATCCATATATTGATTGGTTGGGATCTCCGATAACCGTTATGGCCGTGCGGTTTCCTGCGAGATGCAAAAGCAGCGCGTGTTGTATGCCGTTGATATCCTGGTATTCATCGATAAATACGTGGCGATAGACGGCATGGATCATCCTGCGCACGTCAGGGTGTTTCTCAAGAAGCCGCCAGGTCTCGCGAAGGATGCCGTCGAAATCGACCATGCTTTGTTCGCGCAGGAACCGTTCAAAGCTGATGATGTCCGCGCTCTCACCGCGCCGGGGGATACCGGCCCGTTCCCGCGCAATCTTCTCAAGCGCCGCCGCGCGTTCGGCCGCCGTTGCCGACGGCCATATGCGGCGCGCAAGCGCATCGATTTCAGCGGGCGACGCAATCATAATATTATCGGTAAATCCGATCCGGTTGCCATGTTTCCTGAGCAGGCCAAGGCAGAAGCCGTGAAACGTGCCGATGTCCACCTGGGCAAACCGACGCTCCGTGCATCGTGTACGGAGCCGATCGCGCATTTCCTCGGCGGCCCTGTTGGTGAATGTGATTGCCAGCAGCCGATCGTCGTCGCGTATCGCCGCGGCGGCACGCACAATCCGGTGAATAAGCGTATGTGTCTTGCCGGTGCCCGGGCCGGCGATAATCAGCAGGTGCCGGGCATCGCTCAGCACAGCCTCCCATTGGGTTTCGTTGAGATCGTCCGGTTTTTCGCCCAGCGCCACCTCCATTTTCCGTCCGCCGTCCCGACCGGCCTGGTCCGCCCTCCGCTGCACAGACAGCGGGGGGGCTGCATACGGCGGTTCGGTGCCGGCGGTCGTTTTCCCGCTCGCCCTCTTTTGTTTCTTTTTCGACGGTATTTCCGAAAATGCAAACAGCGCAAACTGTCCTGCCGCGCCTTTCCGTTCGTGCTCCTCGAACAGCCGCACCGTCCCGTATTCGCCGTCGTATCCTTCGTCAATTTTCACCCTGCCGTCACGCATCCGCCGGATACCCTCGGCCGCCAAATCGCCTGAAACCGCCCGTATATCCTCAAGGGGAGCGTCGCGCAGGACGAATAATTCGCTTCCGACCTTCGCCATGAGGGTGTCGTATTCGCGCAGGACGTTTTTCGATCCCGCCCCCGCATTCATCGCATCGCCGAGTATTTCATTAAGTGGAATACACCTATAAAACGGCCGCCACCGCCGCCCTTTCGCTCCCTCAGGCCTGTCCGCCAGTTCCTCAACGCGCGCCATCACTCCAACGGTCACGGGCCGTGCGCATACCGGACACCGGCCCCTATGCTCGATGGTCTCCTGCGGATGCATGCGCGCGCCGCATGTGCGGTGTCCGTCAAAGTGGTACTTGCCCTCCTGCGGGAAAAATTCAATCGTTCCCACAAAGCCTTTGTCATCCAATTGTTTCATCGCCCGCAGCATGGAGGGATACGAGCATTCGGTGTCAAAAATATTCGCCTCGCGCCCCAGTTTTTGCGGCGAGTGCGCGTCGGAATTCGATATCAGCACGTACGGATCAAGCTGCGAAAGCCGCCAGTTCATGGGCGGATCGGAAGATAGCCCGGTTTCCATGGCGAAGAGATGGCTGGTCAGATCGCCGTAACAATCGGCAACGGCATTGAACCCGCTCTTTGAACCAAGCACCGAAAACCACGGTGTCCATATATGGGCGGGCACAAGAAAGCACTGCGGGCTTGTTTCAAGGATAATTTCAAGTAAGTCGCGAGAGTCAAGACCCAGTATCGGCCGGCCGTCGGACCGTATATTGCCTATTGCATCGAGCCGCGATGCAATCATGCGGGCCTCGCTAAAACCCGGCGCAAATACCACGTTGTGGACCTTCCGCACGGCATCCATGCGTTTGTAGATATTGGAGATTTCGGCGGTCAGCATAAACCGCACCTCGGCGCGGCAGGCCGGGGGCACCATGCCTTCGACAGCACGGACATGCTCTGGTTTAAGCCTAAACAGGCCATTTTCCGCAGGGATAAGCTTGTTCTCCATTTCATCGAGCCACGCCGGATGCGTAAAATCGCCCGTGCCCACCACTCTGACACCTTTTATCTGCGCCCAGGCATGCAGGTGCTCCAGGTCACAATCCGAGCTTGTCGCGCGCGAGTATTTCGAGTGTATGTGGAAATCCGCGTAGAACTTCATGGGATCTGGATTTTTCTGCAGAATGCGCGTTTTTTCGCGTACCCGCCGGCCCCACTTCGTCACACCATCATCAATCGATTCCGGCTCAAGCGGTTCAGGTAAAATACATGACGCAACCGGAGTATTATTTTATTATGCACACGCTATTGCTTTCATCAAACAGTTTTTAACACGGGGGCGCAGTTGTGGAAGAAGCAATTAAATCGATATTAAAAAGCATCGGGGAAGACCCTGAGCGCGAGGGATTATTGAATACGCCTGCGCGTGTACGAAAAGCTTATGAGTTTTTATTCCAGGGATATACGATGAATCCGGAAGAGATACTCTCCAAGGCCATATTCCACGAAGAATGTAACCACATGATAATCGTCCGCGATATCGAGGTCTACAGCATGTGCGAGCATCACATGCTGCCGTTTTTCGGCAAATGCCATATCGGCTATATTGCGCAGGATAAGGTCTATGGCGTGAGCAAGCTTGCCCGGCTCGTCGATTGTTTCAGCCGGCGCCTTCAGGTGCAGGAACGTCTTACCCAGCAGATTGCCGGCTGCCTCATGGAGCCGATACACGCCGAAGGCGTTGGTGTGATAATCGAGGCGCACCACCTGTGCATGATGATGCGTGGGGTGGAGAAACAAAACTCAAAGATGATCACGTCGGCGATGCTGGGGAGCTTCAGAACCGAGATTGCCACGCGCACCGAGTTTCTCCGCCTCATCGGCATGGAGCGATCGTGCGTCGGATAAAAAGGTTAAGGTTTGGGTTATATGCAGAAGACCGGAATGTATTGGGGGATGCCACGAGGAACAAGGATGCCCCGCTTCAGCGCGCAGCAAGGCAGGGGGATGACCATTGCCGTTCTCGCCGCGGCGGTCATCGCCGCCGCGGCTACGCTCCGTGTTGTTACGATACCCAGCCGTGTAATGCAGGGGAGGACGTGGAAAGCTACGGTGCTTTTGCCCGCATCCTACGACTCATCGCAGTGCCGATACCCGGTCATATATTTTCTTCACGGCTACAGCCAGAATTATGCCACGTGGCCGAAAGTCGCGCCGCTCGAAGAGCTCTGCGACTCCCTGCAGTGCATCTTTGTCTGCCCTGACGGCGATGACAATTCGTGGTATATCGACAGTCCTAAAAAGACGTCCAGCAGGTTCGACACATATATTGCTTTTGAGGTACCCGCATTTATCGATTCGGTTTTTCGAACGCACGCAACAGCCCAGGGCCGCGCCCTCATGGGATCGAGCATGGGCGGCCATGGCGCGCTCTCCATCATGCTCCGGCATCCCGACCGTTTTATTGCCGCGGCAAGTATTAGCGGAATTCTCGATCTCACGCATTTTCCCGCACAATGGGATATCGCCGATGTTCTTGGACAGTATAAAACCAATAAGGAACGGTGGAAGAGCTATTCTGTATGCGGGCTCCTCGACAGCCTCGGCGCCGGCGGACGCAAGATTATCATCGATTGCGGGCAGTCCGATCCCGCTCTTGCGGGTAACCGCGCGGCACACTGGAAACTAGCCGCCGCCGGGATTGAGCATGAATATCGCGAATCAAGGGGCGGCCATACCGCGCAGTATGTGCGCAGCGTCGCGCCGATGCATATCCGCTCCCTTGCGGCGCTGCTGCCCCCTGCGGGATGTGAGGCAGGGCAGCCCGATAATTGACCCGCGCTGTTCACCGCATCCGTACGTGTGTTCCGATTTCTTATTTCGAATGTTACGAATCAATCGGTATGGCAAGCCGTTCAAGCACCTCGCCCACCATCCGCCGGTTGATCCGTCTTACCCATTTGTCAATTTCCTCGGTGGAATCAATCGCCGCCATGTGGGATACGGCCTCCTGCGCTTCTGCAAAGCTAATCTGGGAAATCAGCTCCTTGATAATGGGTATATTGCGCGGGATCACACTGAAGCGGCGCAGGCCCATGCCTACCAAAAGCGCCGTGTGAAACGGATCCCCCGCCATCTCGCCGCATATCGACAGCGGCTTGCCGTGATCCTTCGACGTATCGAGCGCGGAGCGCAGTATGCGGAGGAATGCGGGTTCGATCGGGTTATACAGGTAGTTGACCTTGGGGTTATTGCGGTCGGCCGCGCTGAGATACTGCAAAAGATCGTTGGTTCCCACCGAGGCGAAATCTATCGATTTCATAAAGCTCGACATTTCAAGTATTGCCAGTGGTACCTCGAAAAGCACCCCGCAGGGCGGCATCTTCACGTTTAATTTCTCCGCAATGTTCGCGATAACATCTTTTGCGTCCAGCCACTCCTTCAGCGTGGTCACCATAGGAAGCATAATCGAATAATCGGCGCCGCCTCCCGCCTTCATCACCGCCTTCAACTGCGTCTCGAACAGATCGCGGCGTTCGAGCAGGATGCGTATCGCGCGCCACCCCATAAAAGGGTTGTACTCGGCGGGCATTTTGAAAAATTCCGGCGTTTTGTCCCCCCCGATATCCATCAAGCGCACGACACAGGGCTTCTTGCCGATGCGCTTGAAAATTCCCTCGTAAAAAAGCGTCTGCTCGTCTTCGGAGGGAAAATCCTTGCGGTTCGAAAGCAGGTATTCGCTGCGCACCAATCCCACGCCGTCGGCGCCGTTTTCCACGGCGCTGTCGACGTCGTTGAGAAGCGCTACGTTTGCCATCACTTCGATATGTATCCCGTCGCGCGTGTATACCGGGCGGTTCCATTTCTTTTTCAGCCGCTCGAGTTCTTCGGTGGACGGCTTTTCCTTTTCAAATCGCGTAACAATGCTTGCCGGCGGCCTGACAAACACCGCGGCGCGATCGGCGTCGACAAATACAATGTCGCCAGCGCGAATCGACGCCGATATATTGCGGATGCCGGCCACGACGGGAATATTATAGGCGCGCGCAAGAATGGCCGCGTGCGACGTTTTTCCACCGCCGGCGCTTACGACCGCCTGTATCTTGCCGATATCGTAGGAAAGAATGTCCGAGGGAGTGAACGTCCGCAGAACGACAAGTACGATCGGCTCCAGAAACGTCTTTGTCCGCCCCTCGTCATTGTTGATATACGATATCAGCTTCTCGCATATCTCGACCATGTCGCCGACACGCTCCTTGAAATAGGATGTGCCCGCTGAGCTGAACCGTTTGATAAAATCATTGGAGACGAGGCGAATGGACGTTTCGAGGTCGAATAACTGGGTGGTGATCGTTTCCACCACCTGGCCGATAAACGCCGGATCGTCGAGAATATGCTCATAAATATTGAGAATCGAGGTGTCAAACGCCTCGGTGCCGTCGAGGTTTTCCGCAAAGCGTTTGTATTCGGCCTTCGCCCGTTCGCGAATCTCATTAAACCGCATGATCTGATCGCCCACGTCCTGCCGCGAAATCGACACCGGCGAGGCGTCCTGCGAGGCCCGTCCCACAAAATAGGCTTTTCCCATGCCCTTGCCGGGAACAATGGTAATGCCGGTGAGTTTCTTTTCCTTTTTAATCATGGCGTAATGTGCCAGAGCTCGTCGGCGTACTGCTTCACCATCCGGTCGCCGCTGAAATAGCCGCTGTGAGCGATATTCATCAGCGACATCGACAGCCACCGCCGCCGATCGATATACAGCGCGTCCACCGTATTTTGTTTTTCGATATAATCGGCAAAATCAAGAAGTATGTAATAGGGATCGGTATCACGCAGCGTCGCCAGAAGCGGCAATACCGCATGCCCATCGGGAAACGTCGACAGCGACTGTTCTATAAATGAAAATATATCTTTGAGATGCGGATTGGCGTCGACTGTCTCCCATGGCCGGTAATCGCGCAGCGCCTCAAGTTCTTCGATACCGCGGCCAAACACCACAATATTTTCGCCGCCGATACGCTCCAGCATCTCCATGTTGGAGCCACACCGGCTGGCGATGGTTATGGCGCCGTTGAACGCGAATTTCATGTTGGACGTCGCGCAGGCCTCCAGGTGCGGCGTGGCGATCTGCTCCGAGAGATCGGCGGCGGGGATAAGAAGCTCCGCCGTCGACATGCTGAAATTCGGCACAAACCCCACTGCCATCTTTCCGGCGGCGCCGGGATCTTCGTTAATAATTTTCGACACCATCCAGATAAGCCTTATAATCTGTTTTGCGAGGTGGTCCGACGGCATCGCCTTGCCCGCAAACAAGTGCACCCTGAACGTAGGGAGTTCTTCGCCCTTTTTCATCCGCAGGTACCGCGACAGGATGTGCAATACATGGAGTACCTGGCGCTTGTAGGGATGAATGCGTTGTATCTGCACGTCAAACATGGCCTGCGGCGGAATATCCATGCCATATCGCCGCCGCATCTCGTCCGACAGCCGCCGCTTCGCCGCATCCTTCGTTTCGCCGAGTCTGAACATGAACTCGTCATCGCGCATGCATTCCGCAAGCCGCTCAAGCTCATGGGGATTTGAGGCCCAGTTCTTTCCGATTGCCTCGGTAATCACGTGTGCCAGCGGACGGTTTGCGCACAAAAGCCAGCGCCGGTGCGCAACGCCGTTGGTGATATTTCGAAGCTCCATGGAGCCGCATTGCAGCAATACCGGAAATATTTTCCTGCGCAGCGCCTCGGTTTGCAGAAGCGAAACTCCGTTGGAGCCGTGCGAGCCAAGGGCCGCGAGGTGGGCCATCTTGAACCGCTTGACTTCCCCTTCCTCCACCAGTGACAACTCCCTGATCCGTTCAGTGTCCGGCGCTTTGCTTTTCCGGATATCATCAAGATGTATCTGGTTGATTTCGTAGATAATCTGCGCATGGCGCGGCAAAACTTGCTCAAGCAGGTAGGTCGGCCAATTCTCAAGGTTGTCGCGGATAACGGCGTTGCTGGTATACGAAAACACGTTGCGCGTCATTTCCCATGCTGTGTTCCACGGAACCGCCTCGCGGTCGACCAGTAGGCGCATGAGTTCGGCAACTGCCAGGGCGCACCGGCTGCCGAACATATGCACAGCGACCTTTTTATCCAGGTCGAGGATATCCTTATTATGCTGCTTGAACCGCCGTATGATATCCTGCAGCGACGCGGAAACGAGGAAATATTGCTGTTTGATGCGCATCTCAGTCGCCCTTCGCACATCCTCATCCGGAAACAATACTCTGGTAATCCGCCCCGCTTGCGTCGTTTCTTCGCAGGCGCGCACGTAATCGCCGTGATTGACATAATCCGAAAGGAATTCCTCGGTCGGACGCGCCGACCAAAGCCGTATGGTGTTGACCGTGTTGTTACGGTATCCCGGCACGGGATAATCGTATGGCACCGCCACCACCTGGTCGTAGCCCTCCCATCGGGTCCGCGGCATCGTTCCGTTTTCTCCGGCCTGCTGACTAATTTTGCCGTTCAGGCATATAATGCAGGCGTATTCTGGACGCAGCGTTTCCCAGGGGTGTCCCTTGTGAAGCCAATCATACGGATGTTCGATCTGGTTGCCGTTGATTATTTCCTGGCGAAATTGCGAGTAATCGTAGTGAAGGCCGTAGCCCATGGCGGGAAAACCAAGGCTTGCCATGGCCTCCTGAAAACATGCCGCAAGCACGCCCTTAGCCCCGTTGCCCAATTCGCACTCATGCTCAACATCAAATATCTGGTCGAGTGAAAATCCGAGGTCGACCGCCGCCTCTGAAAGGCTCTCTTCAAGACCGAGGTTCACGATATTCTGATAAAGGCTTCTGCCGATCACATATTCCATCGACAGGAAATAAATGCGGCGGTCGTTGTTGTCGTGGTATCGCTTCTGCGTTTCTATCCATTTATCAACCATCTGGTTGCGTACGGCATACGACAGCGCCATGTATTTATCATACGGTGTGGCCGTCGCGTCATCTTTCGCCATGAAATAGCGAAGATAGCGATAATAAAAAGTATTGATGCTTTCGATCTGCATGAATTTTGTTCCCTGTCGTGCACCGCGGAAACGTGAAAAAAAATTATACATTTTCAGACATCAGGTTTTCAGGTAAATTATCAACAAGCGGCATAATACGATCATAACCTATGGGCCGACTTAATCGATTAATCACCATATAAATTATACCACAAAAAAAGCGACTTGTCACTCATAACGTTGAACTGCTGCATACCGAGCCAAAAAAAGACATCCAATTTGTCCACGAGCACCCATCCACACCTTGAATCCTTATCCGGCATCCAATTATTTTGAGATGTTGTTGATGTTCCCGGAGGGGTGGCCGAGTCGGCCTAAGGCGGCGGTTTGCTAAACCGTTGTACGGGATAAAACCTGTACCGGAGGTTCGAATCCTCTCCCCTCCGCCATTCTTCCTGCTCTCTGCCGGATACACATATTTTTTCTGGTTGAAAGGCACTCGTGGTTAATGGATTTCGTCTCCCGCCTTAGATCGCATCAAGCGAGTCGACAACCGTCAGAACTTTATTCAGGTTTGTCATTTCAAACAACCGGGTCATATACGACACCGGGTTTGGGTTCGAATTCAAGAGAATAAGTTCCCGATCCGCCTTTTTCATCAGCGTATGATAGTATACGATAATTCCCACGCCATGGCTGTCGATAAATTCCGTATCGCTTACATCGACGATGATTTTGGTATGGCTTTTCTTGAATAGCGCCTCCATCTTGTTGCCGAATTTCCTGTCATCAATCCCGATAACGCGCCCCTCCAGCTTAACCAGCGGATATTCTTTATATTTCGTTATCTCCACTTTAAGCCCCATCGCTTACCTTCCTTATTTGAACTAAATTGATAGAGTTCATTAACCAACAGCGTTATTATAGCCATAAGGTCATGCGGAATGCAATCTTTATTTAATAATTCAGGAAATTGTCCCGTCATCAGCATTAGCTGCAACTCTGCCGAACCGGCTCCGTTTTAATGCCGATTCATCTCAATCCATACAAAAATAGTAAAAAGATGTTGAAAAAGTATCCCGAATATCATAGAATATATAGGGTATCGAAGGATACCCTCTCTTCGATTGTCACGGGGAGGGAAAATGGCTATTTTCCGCAAAAAGAATACAACGCAGAATCGGCGCAGCGAGACGCGATATTGCCTGCCCAACCTAGCCGCATATACGGATGAAGGTGCGGAGTACAGGGAAAAGCTTGTCAATGTCAGTTTCAGCGGCTGTTGTCTCTCCACGCCGGTAAAACTCAAAAACGGGGATCACGTTCTCATCCATTTTATTACATCCCCAAATTACTACACCATAGATGATTCGTTCTGCCTCGACGGCAGTGTCGTGTGGAGCGCTTCCCGCGGCGACGGAAATTTCACCTACGGTTTCGTTTTCCCCCAACCTCACACCACATTCTTTATCGATGAGACGCGGGCATTCAGGGAACAACTGGCCAGGATGGCGTGTCAGCAGTATGGTGTTTCGTCTACATGTCCCCATTGAAAATCCACAATCCAAAACAAAACTCGCCCCTCCCATTCCCCTATTCCTGTCGTGAGAAACTCCTTGAACTATCCCAAACTCGTCACTCGACACTTGCCACTCAACGGCATACACAATAGTACATTGCCGCAGATACTCCGGCAGTGCGGTAGCCTGTGTCACGAAGCACAGACCATTTCTTCCTGCGGCGCAAGCGGCAGTGTCAACGTAAAGGTCGTTCCCTTGCCCTTCTGAGACTCCACGCTGATACTTCCCTCATGCAGCTTCACGATCATCTTGGACAAATGCAGTCCGATACCGGTCCCGTCTTTTTTTGTCGTGAATTTGAACCTGAACAACTGCTCGACCACCTGCGTGTCCATGCCGATACCGTTGTCGCTGATTTTCAGAAGCATTTTGTTTACACTTGTTTCAGCCGAGATTCTAATAACCCCCTCATGGCCTCCCCCTTTCTCACGCACCGCCTCAACGCCATTACGGATAAGATTAACCAGAACCTGGACCAGCATTTTTTTCTCGCACCTGATGCGTTGTCCGCCGCATTGCCCCGGCTTCCACTCAAGCCTGATACCGCCGAGAAGATGACGGGTCTTTTCCACCGCATCTCCGACCACGTCACCAACCATCTCGGTCGTACGCAGCGACAGTCCGCCGATATCGAGCTGCCGGGTCGTTTCCAGCACTGATACGAGCGCGTCAATTCCCTGCTGTAAAAGCTTCACATTTTCCCAGAGCCGGCGTTCCTTTTCGGACGCCTGCGGCGCGTTTGTTTCGCGCAGCTTCTCGACGAAATATCCTGCGCCGGTAATTATCTGAAGGGGATTGCGTATTTCGTGCAGGATGATATCGCGCACTTTGGCAAGCCGCTCCGCCCGTTCTTCAAGGGAGGCCGACGTCTGTTTGAGCAGCAGCTCATACTGGCGCCGAGAGATCCAGTGTTCAACCTTTTCGCGCAGGATCTTGATATTATACGGCTTAATAATGTAGTCGGCCGCGCCGAGCTCGTATCCCCGCACCTGGTCTTTTTGATCCATAAGCGCCGAGATGAATATCAGCGGAATATGGCTGAATTCATCCCGCGTCATTATCCGCTCGCAGAACTCATACCCGCTCATTCCCGGCATCATGATGTCGGTAAGTATCAGCCATATGCGATCCGCGTTCGCCTCAAGCTTGCGCAAAGCCTCAAATGCGTCAAAGGCAAGCAGCAGGTTGTAATCGGCGTTGAGTGCCTCCGTAATCACCTTCATCATGCCGCGATTATCTTCAACCAGCAGTATGGTCGGCCGCGAAGGGTTTCCGTCTTCATACTCTCCCAAATCGCCGGTATACGTCATGGCCGCCAGGTCATCGAGGCCGAGCTGCTGGCGGTATTCGAATTTTTTGCGCCGCTCTTCCATGCGCCTGTCCGCGCCGCTGCGCCGCTCCGCGCCGCTTCGCCGCGATACGCTCCGCCGTTCCTCTCCACAATATGGCGCGTTTTTCACCGGCGCCGATTGATCGATATGCAGCGGCAAGCTGAACTTGAATGTCGTTCCCTTGCCCTGAATGGAGTGCACGCTGATTGTTCCTCCGTGCAGTTCAACGTTCTTTTTGCAGATGTAGAGGCCCAGGCCGATGCCTCCGTGACGTTTGGACAGTACGTCATCAGCCTGATACATCCTGTCGAAAACCTTGTCTATCTTTTCCGCCGCGATTCCAACGCCGGTATCAGCCACCTCGGTATACACCTTTTCTCCGTCGGTGCTTACCGTTACCGTAATGCCGCCGCTTGCCGGCGTGTATTTGAATGCGTTCTGGATCAGATTATTCAGCACTTCCTCTATGCGCACGATATCGGCATTCACGACAAGCGGCCCTTTGCACAGGTTCAATCCGTATGTTTTCCCCTCCTCCTTCGCCCGCGTCTCAAACATGGAGAATACGCTCTGCACAATGCCGCAATAGTCATAATTGCCCAAATCCGGTTTTGCGTCCGGATCGTCGGCAAGCGAAACCGCGATAATGCGATCCACATGGTTTGCAAGCTGCAGCGCCGCCTTGCGGATAAGTTCAATCATCTTAAGCAATTTTCCATCAGTCGTCTGCTCCATAACTATGTCCGCATTGCCCATGACAATGGCAAGCGGGGTCTTGAGCTCGTGGGTGATGTTGGCGATGAATTCGCGCTTGTAGCGGTCGATTTCCTGGAGTTCTTTGGCCTGCTTGGCGATGGTGAGACGGCTTATGATTTCTCTTTTCCGCCGTATCGTCTGGAAATGATTCAGTACAGAAACGATAACAATAGTAAATATCTGGAACTGTGTATTATTTATAAACGCGACCAAATTAAGGCCGTCAAGATGAAACAGGAGAATCGGGATAATATAGATGCTATAGATGCTCAGGCAGCTCAACAGTGTTGTGGAAAAGTTCCACGCCACCAGCATCGAACCAAGATAAACCAAATTCAATCCGGCGTAATAGGGACTATCGTATCCCACAATATGGACGATGAAGCCAACGCCGACCGCCGCGACAAACATTGCAAGCCATGAAAGCCATCCGCCAAGGAGTTCGAACATTTTTCGTGACGCAAGATACAAAACAGCAAATCCACCCAATGACGTCAAGCAGCGGATAAGAAGAATCCGCTGCGTTTGACCGGGATTCATGAGATAATCAAGCCCGGAAAGATAAAAAAGCGGAACCAAAAACGCAACGAGAAGTGAAAGCACTTTTGCGGACTGAAGATTTGCCTTGAAAATCTCGGTGTCATATCTTTCCTTGAATTCAGGCGGAATTTTCAGCGCGTTGATGTCATGAAACAGCCCGCCCAGGAAGCGGGATACTGTTTGATACGACAATTTCATTATGGACAGCTCCGGTATGACCGTTTACAAACGGATGACTTCCAGATATTTCAGCAGGCCTTTTTCCGTCTCTACAACCGTAGCCGTGTACGACTCCGGCGATTCGGGCAACAAACCTTCAAGCTCCTCACTGGAGCGATACACGAGATACCATTCATGCCCGTATTCCATTAAAGTCCTGTGCCGGTGGGCATCAAGAGAAAAATTAGATATGATGAGTTTTCCGGCCGGCCGTAATAATTTGAGAAGGCTGGAAAGTACAAAACGGGCAGTTCTTTCTTCAAAATAGTCAAAAACACCAAATGCATATACCATGTCAAAAAGTTCGTCCGATTTGGATTTGCTTGCCAATTGCTTGAGGAAGCGGGAAATTTCAATCCGTATAAAATTTACCGAAAGCCGGCAGTCATATTGGATTTTATGCCTGTATATATTTTCCTGCGAAAACTTCAGCGCTTCAATCTCTTGGTCGAGGAGTGTCAACCGTATCTTGCCGGCGCTTGACGGTGCATTTTTAATCAGCTGGGTAATTTCCAGCGCAGGCCCTGAGGCAACGCTTAATACATCAACGCTGCGTGCGGGCGAACCGGCTACATATTCTTCAATTTTTCGGGCAAGAAAATCATTACGTGAACGGACCGCCGACGCAATCGGAATCGACACCCCATACGCATTCATCAATCGGGCGAATGTGGTGGCGCCATTAAACTTATCCTGTTGTATCATTCTCATCATTTCATAATCGCCCGCGTAGTTTGACGGCTTAAAGAAGGCGCGGTGGAGGAAAGGCGCGGTGAGAAAATATTTGTGAAGATTTCTCTGGTAATAGTATTTATAATCCGTGTTTTCTTCCGGCGAAAGAGTTATGCCCTGCATGACAGTATCAATCGCAATAACTTTCGCATCAACGGCCGGGAAAAAATCAGCGAACAACTGTCCGCATAAATCCAGTTCGGAATCTCTGCGCGCCGACGCCATAAGAGCCGGGGTCTCTAAAAATCGGCAATAATCTTCCAGAAAGCATCGTAAATCCGAAACAGTCGCCTTGAAATCATTGCCTATTCGAGAATACCCTTCATGCTTCCGGATAACCGCCTTCCCCATAGAAGCCGCATTCTCCACCTCGTCGATTTGTTTCAAGCGTTCAAGATCGAAAATTGCCTTGCGGGGTTCAACAACAACGCGATTTTTCCCCTTATCTTGAAAAATCCGTGATATAAGCACCATCCCTTCGTACAAACGAGCGTTGCCAACCCATATTTCCGCCTGTTTGAGGACCGTGCTTACGGGGAAAATAACAGCATCGGAATCAGAACAGAAGAATGCCGCGCTATAACGTGAAATATCGATTAACTCAAACCGATACTTCGTATCGCCAAAAATAAACCGTATTGTTCGTTCGTAGCTCTTTCCATCAAGGCGATATCGTTCGGGGCGAATGGCGATATTATCGGCATTAAAATCCCTGTCGGTATTGCTGACTTGTAACCCAATGCGATAAAACGACATCCCATTGGAATCATGATGCAGTTTGAAATATCTGACATGCCCCTTACCATTCGTTTTCGTCAAATCTGATTGGATGATGTGATAGGTAATCGGCATGCCAACAGGAAAATAGCCCTCTGCGACAGGCACAAAAAATGACAGGCCGTATTCGTCAAATTCGACGATTTTATACACCGACTTTCTCACCTGCCCGAACGTATGATGAATCTCAATGAACAGAGGATCATCCTCGACGACGGTGTTTCGAATTCGTTTTCTGCGCTCGCGCATTGAATGTGTCCCTTTTTAACCGTGGATGACGAACATGTATTGTAGTATTACCGCTGTATTCAGGTCAACTAAAGATTTCATTATATCAAATTACATCCGGAGTGCTTAATTATGCCGAAAAAAGAGAAATTCTATACCCACTCAAAAGAATTAACCGAATTTTCATAAAAAACAAACCTTTTTCTCGCATATTACGATGCATTTTTAACGTCTTGTAACCCCGCATCCATGCATACCTGCTTTTATTCATTTCTTTCAAAATTCCTCTTGAATAAACTCTCGCAAGTGTTGTACAATATCTTTTGCTTTCACCACCATCGCCAAAGCATCGCATTATGAAAAAGATTCTTATTGTCGACGACAGCACTGAAATCCGCCAGCTCGTGCGAGCCACACTTGAGACCGATGAGTGGAATGTGATCGAAGCGCAGGATGGGGCCGAAGCGCTTCAGGTCTGCTCAAAGCTGAAGCCCGACGTTGTAGTGATGGATATCCATATGCCCGGAGCCTTAAACGGAATAAAGGCCACTCGCATGATTAAAGCTTCGCCCGACACCGCCAACTGCCATGTCATTATCCTGTCGGGTGTTGGCGGAAACAAGGAGCTTGAGGCGGCGAGGGAAGCGGGAGCAATCGGTTTTTTAAAAAAACCGTTCAGTCCGCTTGAATTGATAGAAAAAGTCGAACAGTCGCTCGCACAGCAACGTTAGACAGGCCTATGGAAACTTCCGAACCTCTTTTTGACTGCGCCGCCATCAGCGAAACCACGCGTATTGAAGCCGAACAAATCCGCAGGATGGCTGAACAGGGAGACGATGAAACACGCGAGATTCTGCTGTCGCTTTATCAGAAACAGAAGCATAGAGCCAGGGAACTTTCGCAGCGGCTTAACCAGAGCAACGACCAGGCACTGAAATACGCCGTTGACCTGACGAATGTCCACCGCCGGGTCAAAGAGCGGGAACATGAGCTTGCCGAGGCAAACACCCAGCTCAGGCGCTACGCCGTGGATCTGCGCGCCACCATTTCACGCCTGAAAGCGACTCACAAAGAACTCGAAGACGCTTATTTCGACACAATACGCCGCCTGGTGATCGCGGCGGAATACAAAGACCGCGATACGGGAAATCATATCGCGCGTATCAGCAGGTACAGCGCGCTTTTAGCGGAAAAAATCGGCATGACGCCGGCTGACGTGCAGACCATCCTGTACGCATCGCCCATGCATGATATCGGCAAAATCGGCATTCCCGACCGTATCCTGCTCAAGACTGAGAAACTTCTTGCCCCTGAATTCGAACTGATGAAGATGCACACGCTTATCGGCTCAAATATCCTTGCGGATTCTAAGGCAAAAGTGCTTCAGTGGGCACAGCAGATCGCGCTTTTCCACCATGAAAAATGGAACGGCGAGGGGTATCCGCAGGGGACGGCAGGCAGCGAGATCCCGCTCCACGCGCGTATCGTGGCGCTCGCCGACACCTTTGACGCGCTGACGTCAAAAAGGCCGTACAAGGAAGCATTTCCAATCGATACGTCGCGCGACATCATTATATCCGAGCGCGGCAAGCATTTCGATCCCGAGATTACCGACGCTTTTCTCGCCTGTTTTGACGAAATTAGGCGAATTCACGAACAGTATTCCGCGCATAATCCGTCGCATTCTCTGCATATGATTTCCGGCGTAACACAGAGCGGCGATATTGAACGCCTGGCACAACTCTACCGATAAAACTTTCAGCTTCCGTGTACAATCCACTATTTTTATGGGCGAAAATAAGGTCGGCATGTACGAAGGATTCTAAGCGCCAACGATATGAGTGACATATCCACACCCCGCCCCGTTCAGCCCTCCAC